>Ga0210059_1010112_pt1 | contig 14619 bp, 11 predicted proteins | sample Ectturendosymbi2_FD_188042 | JGI IMG/M metagenome (GOLD analysis project Ga0210059, IMG submission 188042) | Ecteinascidia turbinata endosymbiont from Florida, USA - Sample 2 (SPAdes) (version 2) | ecosystem: Host-associated > Tunicates > Ascidians > Unclassified | place: Key West, Florida...
ATTATTTTTAATTAAATGTTAATTAAATGTTTAGAAGTGTATTTAATGTGTCAATAAAAACTTTATGAAATACTGATTAACATAAAACAAACCTCATTGCGATATCTCATCATTTCACTTTTTAATAATTTTTTTAAATTGTAAAGAGACTTTATGGACACCCTGTACTACCAACCAATTAAAGATTGAGGACAATGATTGTTGTAACGATAGTTCTTGGTTTTGTCGAATACTAATTTCAGCATTTTATTTTGCGCGTAAATTCATCTGGCTTAAGTCTTGCGTGCGCCACGTTTCTTGCAGAGCTTTGCAATCCTATAACTCGCCAGCCCATTGAGCTAGAGAGCTGTTCAAACCCTCTACAGATTCAGGAAGTCTTGTAGTCGAAATCGAAAAAAAATTTTTTCGTTTTCGGTGGGGGTTTTCGGGGGGAAATGCCACAAGTGGGGTGTTTTTCGCTACCTTTACCTGGCCCTGGGCCCCAACCTATTGGGCCATTATTATGGCTCAAGATTTTTGCGGAAACTAGGCCAAAATCCGCGTCTTTAGAGCCCTTGAATGACTTTCTAGCATATCTGTAGCCGAAATTATGGCCAAAAAAAACAAAATTGGTGAAAATTTCTGCACCCACAAACCCCAATTTGGGTTGGAACTCACCCCTTTTCTAAATGGCCATCACGTGCTAGCGGATCGAGCTAGAGAGCTGTTCAAATCCGCTCTGAATGGGGAAAGACTTGCAGTTTGGGCTGAAAAAAAACTTGATTTCGGCCTTTCTGGCTATGTTTACAAAACCACAGGTTGTTTTGACATGTTTTGACAAGTTTCTCTAAACAATCTGTGACGCCAACGGCCCGTCGGAGTGCGTGAATCAAGCAAAATCAGCGGCGTGAAACCACGCGAGATTTAAATGCATTGTAGGCTATAGTATGAGGTTTTAGAGGGTTTGATGAACTTTTTAGCATTTTTGGTTGATGAGTTATGGCAAAAATGGTAGAATATTAATTAGGGAAATCTCCTGAAGGCCCTTGGGAATTCCTGACATATTTGGAATATTTTTGGCATACCTTTTGAACCAGAAACGCTAGAAACTTGATCAAGGGCTCTAAAAAGGCGTATTTTAGCCTAGAATCCAAAAATACTGCGAGCCACAATATTGGCGCGTGGGATCAGGTGATGACGTCATATAACTAACCAAAAAACAGACGCCCATCATGAGCCCATTGGCCCTAAACCCCCCATCCAAATTAAAAAATTGTTTTTTTTATTCTAAACTACACGACGCCACCAGTCATTACAGGGTTTGAACAGCTCTCTAGCTCAGTCTGCTGCCGAGTTATGGCCGGCCAAAATTTGGCCTGAAAGGGCAAATTATGCCTTTTCTGAAAAGTTAGGAATTAGGCCAAAAACTGGGTTTTTGGCCCATAATTTTGGCCACAGATGTTCTAGCAAGTCAATCAAGGGCTCTATAGACGCGGATTTTCACTTAGTTTTCAACAAAAGTTTGAGCCAAAAGAATGGGTCAATGGGTTGGGGCCAAGGGCCGGCCAAAGGTGGCCAACATTTCCAAAACATGCCCTCTTTGTGACGTCACCTCCAGAAACCCCCCACTGCAACCGAAAAATTTCTTTTCGATTTCGACTACTAGACTTGCTGAATCCGTAGAGGGTTTGAACAGCTCTCCAGCTCAATCGCCTGGCGAGTTATAGGATTGAAAAGCTCTGCAAGAAACGTGGCTCACGCGAGACTTAAAGGGTTAATGTGTTCTGGCCTTTTGCAACATTAGTTTGATTTTTCATGCTTTGCGCAATGCTGTTCACGAGTATGTAATTCAATGTTGAACCAAAGTCCAACGCAGCGCAGTAAAACATTATTGAAAACAAGGCAAGAGTTCAGTTAAATGTGAAGGCTGAGGCTATACTGTACATCGAATTTTTAGCTTTTATTGTAAGTTGCAGCATTTTCGCTACTGACCTTTTGCTAGAACCTGTTTTAGTAGACTAAAGATCTTTGAAACCGAAGGAGCAATCGATCATAAACTTTTGAAGACACAAACCCCAAGATGATTCGTATCACAAACTATCCCATGCCTTACTTGGGCATCATTTCAAAAAAGTGTACAAAACCTATTGAGCTTAGGAGAAAATATCAAAACAAAAATTTTTATGTGATAATGGAAAAGTCTAATTACGGTTCTTGTATTTCTAGCAGGAGTTTAATTTTGACTGCATTGTACAGTACTTCGTTTAAACATACAAAAAGATTTCTGAGAAACAGATGGTTCACGATCCCAACCTTTCTAGTTTCGGCGTTTTGTTCAACCTGTTGGTTCAACACGACCGACAGGTTAGTAGAGAGTAGCGGTAATGGCTCAAGATTAGATTAGAACTCCGCTACTGTATTCTTTACTTTTATCAAGAAGTAGTACTATCGCTACTGAAAAAGTTGGTCGCGGAGGTGCTAAAGTAGCTCTTTACTGCCCACTTGTGCTTCATCTCTTCCGTTAACGGTCCTCCAAAAAACTAGCCACTGATAATGGTAACGAGACGAAGACTTCGAGTTGCACCCATGCAGAAGCGAGTCACATTTGCGACATTTGGTGAAGGTTCTCGCAGTGCCCATTGTGTTAGAAACCATGTCGAAAAACAATTTAGCATAATCAAGTTTGGCAAAAGTGGCAACCATTGTATTTGAAAATCTCAATGTCCTTCATGCTTACCTTTCGTTGCATAAAGTTTCGTAACATGTGCCTCTGGCTTGGTTGCAGTTACAAACACTTTGTACATCTCCGCCCCACGCGACGAGCTCCAACGAACAGTCACATTTTTGTCCTGGAAGTTTTCCGTCGTCAGGTTTTGAGGTGATTTCGGAGCTTTGGAAAAAAGACGCAGAAAAATGATTAAAAATACTGTATTATGCGGAACGTTTTCACAGCACAACAAAAAGTGGAAAACATTTTTAATGAGATTTTAAAATCATACAGTACTTTCCGTTTTTAACTATGTTATGGTTTTACCACAAACAGACCGAAGGAAGACACGGTAACAAAAGGAGCTCTTTAATATATTTTCATTCAAATGAAAAGATATCAGGTTGTATTCACAAGGTTTAAGTAGATATAAGCAAAATGTTTTCCGAGAGTCGGGTAAGCTATACGATACATTCTTTAAAACTGTGCTCAACAAACCTGTGAATATGCAAACTTGCCTATACAGTACAATACGAAACTTGAGGTTCTTTTCCTTGAAAATAAACAATTGTTTGACTACTTTTTTCTACTGGAAAAAGATGCTGGCATCGCTCATTGCATCTCTTCACATGGCTTTCATGTTCAAGGTTTTGCGCTATTGCAAAGCCCGAAAAAATGCACAGGCTCAATAAACCTAACCCAGTGCACAAAGTGTTTGGTCCATGACTGTAGTTAGCATTTTCGATTTCTAAATTTTTTTAATATGCATTGTCCTTGAAATGTTAATCGTCGAAATCAAATTTCCTGCAAATAGTTCAATATTGTTAGCGTTACGCAGCCGTATGAGCAATATGCGGTAATAAGGTTCTCTTGTTAAGAGTTTGCCACATATGCGGTCACAAATTCATCTCTTCTTTGTTTAAATAAAAGTTTTTGGCCGGGAAGTCACAATTCGATTGTTTGCATAAGCTTTATAATCACAGTTCAATTTTACTTTAGTAGTCAATTTTTTAAATTTTAAATCCTCTCTGTGGTTCTGAAATGTGGATCAGTCTGAGAGGGGTACAACCAGATATTTGAAAGGTGCTTTCGAAAAAAATCTTGACTAAGAAGGATTGCTTCCTCTTTGGGGTGCGTTGGAACCATTTTTGACGTTAGTTTGGTTTTGAAGATTTTCTTGGGTCATGTGACAAAAAAGCAATTACGTTCATTAAATTATTGACGTTGTAATTTTCAAACCATGCGCAAATTTTTAAGCATAAACCTTTGCATTCCGTTTTATTTCAAGCTTTTTTAACCCAACGTAATTCACTTGCTTAAACTGCCTATATTCTTCACACAAAGATATGGGATATTAAAAAACTTTGACAAAAACAAAATGTGATTCATGAAATCTTTCTTGAAAACCAGGTTTTTAGATTTCGTTTTGTCAAAGTACATATGAATTGAAGTGAGGTCTGCAAGTGTAGCGATAAGACGGAATGCTCTATTTTTTCAAAGACACGCCTACCTTAAATCAAATTAGCTGAGCACATTTTCTGATGAGAAGCTTACAAAAATGACAGCAAAAACAATTATTAAGTGTTCCATCAAAAAGTATAAGGGAATCCGTTCCTTTGCAAAATATGTGGGAAACGACGTTTCTCTCCGCTACTTCCGGCAACACCACTGCGTGGATGCTAGATAGATAAATTAGGAAGATTAGGAAGCATTTTTGGTTGTAACGTTTTCGTGTGTATTTCATTTTGTCATCCAGGACTGTGCTACCAAGATATATATGCGGGTATACGCCGCATAACGTCGGAACTTTTTTGTTAGGTTACAGAAAACGATTGTTAGATTATGTTCTTTTCTGCTGTGTAGACTCTATCTTCCTTACCTCCAACATCATAGCTTAATCGCGCCTAATTCAGAACTTTTTTTACTGAGTTTGTTGAAAAATTTTTTTCTGGAAAATTTCTGGATTGCACACTGATTTTAATTGTTTAATATAAATGTGACGAAATTTTACCCTCGCGATCACTTGCTCTCATGTCGATTGCAGGGTGTTGGGTAAGACGCAGCATAAGCGACGCCTTGGCAGCAATATGGACCAAGGTTTGAAGTGTACATGTGCAAGCTCGAATGCGAGAACTGCACAAGACCCGTTAAAAAGTTAAAGGCTCTAAATTTTTAGGCAAAAGTTGAATTTACATAGAGAGGCATAGTTGACTTTTTACTGAATGCGCTTTTCTGTAGATTATTCCTTCTATAGTTGTTTTTTGATATATTCTAGTTCTTTGCAGATGCATTGCGGTTTGAACAAAGAAGACTTTGTACAGAAATGGACCTAAACCGTAAATCAGGGTGTAACATGCGTATATCTTTATGGTAGTTGCAATGATGTAACTGTAAATATTTTTCCAATTTATTTTCAATATATCGGAAAACTGCAAAAGTTTTATGGAGCAAAGTTAAACCAATTTCTTCTGGCGGCTTGAACTTGCCTGCATCGTATTTTGCTTCCACTAATTATGTTAACGCATTTGCACACATTAAACCTCATAAACAGAGCAACAGACTTATTTACTTCTATTAACTGTTCCCTGTACACCATAAGTGTCTTCGCCCTCGGGAAGTCTGCAGCCCAACTGACACCTGGTCTTTCGCAGCCTCCCACCCCCCATGGTTCCAGCAAACCGTTGTCATGAAATAAACATCTACAAATCGTGAAACTAAGCAGCACTTGTTACGAACTGGGTTAGATCGAGACGTACGCCTTGGTTATATGCAGAAGTCAGCTGTGATGGAGAACAAGTTAACGAAGCATATTATCATATAGAAGCCACCAAGTGAACTGAGTTTTTCTAGTTTTCTTAGTTGTAACAACTTCCACGAATTTTGAAAAATGCAGACTTTCCCCAACGCAATACAGTTTGCCAAAAGGCGATGGGTATCGTCCACGCTTGAAACCAGTGGGTTAAACGTAAACCTAGATGTAAAAGTACAAACCTGTTGTAATTTTGAGCTGAGTTGGAACTTGTAGAGTTTTGTACGATCGGTGCTTAAGAAATGTAAAATAAGTGACGGTCACTATTTCGATGACATAGGTCGCACCAGCGTCGAGGCGACTCAGAGTGTAATTTACTTTAGAAGTAACGTTTTCCCGAATCACAGAAGAATTTCCTGGGTACTTCAGAGCTAATCTGTAATAAAGAGAGAAAACGGTGTTACTTAAATAATTACCTATCAAGGCTGTATTAAGAGAGAACCGCACTGAACAGTTTCCAACCAGCTTTAGTAGGCGGTATCTGTTTAAGATATTTAGTACAGCACCCACCTCTTCGAATCGAAATGTTTCATTCTTATTTGAAAACTTCAAAGAAATACCAGGAAAAATTTTAATTTAGCATAAGGACTAATATATTATGAAACTTCACGATTGTCCTCATTAGTCTGTTTCAACAACAACAAAAAAAATTATTCGCTTAACAAAGTTGGTAAAACGCATATTTACTGAAAAAGTTTTGGTGAAAACTATTTTCAAATATGAAAAATTTGTTCGATACTTCAGCTACACTGTGCGTGGAGAAACAGTACCTATCGCACTTACATTTTACGTTTGTCAAATCAGAAAAGCAGTCTTGAACAAATTTTTGATGTAGCGAACTTTTTACGAAGTTACTCAATTAACTTAAGATGTAGCAATCGTATTTTCCTGCAATCTCTTGAGTAATCCCCAGGCAGTTGAAAAGAGATTGTGAAATTCAAAAAGTTCTATTGATTTTATTAAAGCAGTGTGAGAAAAAGTAGTTTCAATAATAGAAAACAAAGCATCATTTTTAGTATAACCGGCATTCAATTTAGGTTAGTGATTTAAATGTCATAAATAAATTCAAGCCTCTGGGAATGCTTATAAATGTTCAAACAAAGAAACAACCAACTTCGTTTGAACAACCATGAAACTCTGTTGAATAATGGTGAGCACTCTGACGTTAAACGTTTTTCTAAAATCATCCGAAAATTCAAGGTTCCTAGTGAAGTTTATACTGGTTTGACATGAACTGCTTTATTTTTTATTGACGAATGATGGTAAGTGATTCTGATATAAATTCAACTCAAAAAGAGTTGAAGAAATATCGAAATATACCTTAGTATTGATTGAAAAGAAACGATCTCCAAATGTTATCTTCCTATGCAGATTTTTTAAAAATTTTATCATCTAGAAATGGTTGCGCAATAGATTGGTGTGTCTCATAATGTTATGTCAAGAAGATCCTAACTTGCTGCGATGACAACAAATACGGTTTAGTCCGTAGTGATAACCTCAGCCTGCTGTGATGTTGAGAAAAGGCATGCATCAAATGACTTAACATCAACCATGCAAGTTATTGCCGTTCCCACTGCTTACAACACATCACAATAAGAAATTCTCCAAAAAGTATCAAAACATGCATAGCATAATCAGAATATCTGCAAAAGTCCATGAGACTGCTGTAAATTAACAAAACGTTAATGCGGAACCTATAGACAAACTATTTTCCCATGCTTACCAAAATCCTGTTCTTCGCATTAATACCTGATCTTGCCATTCTTACTGTAGTTTCTGGTTCGTATTTATTTTTTTATCCTTTGAGGATTAAATATAGATCTTCGAACTCGTGTTCTGAACACAAGCAATGTTCAAACAATGACGATTGCCATACCTGTATTCAACTGGACCAGCACGTTGGGGTTCAGCCCATTTGATTGTGAACGAGGAGTTAGTCATATTTAAGATTGATATGTTGGGTGGATTTTCGGAAGCTGTAAATGACAATTAGTTAAGGTACCAAAAAATAATTAATTCCACCGTCAAATTATGTGGGAGCAGGCCCGCATCCAGAGAAGAGGCAACCGGACAAATAAAAAAAAGGTATAGTTAGGTACAACATCAAGTTAAAATTATTTTGCCGCCCCAACCCGAAATCGAAATTATCAGCTGGTTACGGCCTTGTATGGAAAGAGGTCAAAATTTCTCAATTGACTCTACAATAGTTTTCTGTTCAAGAAATCAGAAGTGTAACAATAGTGAATGTGGAGAAGATTTTATCAGCAATATTTTATGAGATTCTTCAGAGCCTTTGCGTTGAATTGGTAAATAATTTAAAAAATCTACTTAAATATTTACGGAAGTGCTTTTCGTTTTATTTCTTCATCAAAACTGGTACCAAAATGGCTAATGTGTTTTAGTTTCAAGAAGGATACTAAAAACTAACCAAAAAAACATAAATTACTTGCCTCATAATCAAGACGATACCAATTTTTACGCGATAACATTCTCAATTTTACAAGTCATTTCTTTTATTTCTTAGTGACCGTCAGAGCGCAACCGTATCTAATGTCCACAAGGTTAACCAACAAAAAGCAATCATTTCACCTGTGTATAGGTACGTTGGACGAGTTTCCTTGCTTCGTCCGGTAGTGTATACAGCGGTAATATTCAGTTCATATCGTGTTCCTGGCTTAAGACCAGTAACCAGAAGGTTATCGCTGCGTGATGCTAATTTAGAGCTTGATTCCATTTTGTAGTTTTCTATTACTCCAATCTGTGGATCAAGTAGTTTAAAGACATCAGTTTGCTATAATTAAAAACTTTGTTCTGAAGGTTGGACTCGTTCTCAACCTATCCAACAAAAAGCATTTACTGACATATTTAAAGAGACTTGCAATTTGGCGCTACGACTATGCAAGAATTTCCAGGGGTTACTGTGTGTTTAACCAGTATCAAGCACAAGTAACGATCCTTGAAGAAGCGCAGCGTGAAAATAGTGAAAACACCATACCTCATATTTTACTGCTCCTTTGATCATTTTCCAGCTAATAAAGATGCTACGAATGGAAACATTGTGAACTGAAATATCCTCCGGTAAGAAATAGCCTAAAATAAAAACCATGGTCTTTTGTAAAACGTCAACAGCAAATATTTGAAATCGCATCAGAGTCAACTTTATACGACAAAAATGGAAGTCTATACTACAACGGCGAGAAAATCTTTACTCGTGAACTTGGATGACAGGTATAAGAAGGTCTTGATCACTAAAGCAAAATTTTTGATTTTCATTCGTAACCAGTTGATATCATCAGTATACAACTGTGCAGTCAAGCAAAACGCTAAATAACAAGGCTTGAAGTTTGCATTGCATCGTTGTAAAAGAATGATATATATGCGCCGCTACGGAAATTTGTTTTGATTGGATGCGTACTGAATGAAAATATTTATTTGCAATATGATGAATTATTCACTTCAAAGATAAAGCAAACCTGTAAAAATCTGCTTGTGTCTTTCTGAGCTATTTCCAGCGGAATTAGAGGACAACACAGATACATTGTAGTAAGTGTCAGCAAAGACGTCTGTTACGTCGTAATGTGTAGAACCAAGCACCACGGACACTTTCCGAATTTGTGGAGAACTTAATGAAAGGTAAAACGAAGAAGCTCCTTTAACTGATTGCCACTGAAAGCGAATGTTGCGTTTCTTGGAAGACAGGGTGATATTCAATTCTGATGGTGGGGCAGGAACTGCATGGCAAAAAAGAAAAAGATTTGAAACTGTTTTCAGAAAAACGTTTGAAAAACATAAAATGTTTTATTTTTCAGAGGTAGCTTAATTACACGTGTCATTTGTCACCATGACGTCACTCTTTTCAAAACATATTTTACTTGTACCATGTCAACCACTTTACCAATTTCTTGCAAGAAATGTTGCATGCAAAACGCCCAGCGTCCGATAAACTGGGACGCCGGTGCACGGAGGGATCGCCTCTATCTTATGCCAAGGAGGAGTAACGTATACGGAAGCATCTTTTTATCTCCAGAACCATAAGCAATTTGATTTTCATTAATATCGACGACTTCGACTGTGTTTATTGCAACGCTTTTATAATGGTCATAACAAAGGTGTAACGAGGTTAGATGGCACCCGTGGCAAGAAGCAAGTTTGGTGCCCCCATGTTCGAACCTGAGGTCTTTTAAAAGCAAATGTACAGTATTGAAGAAAGTACTTGTGACACTGTTGGGACTTTTCGGCGCCCCACAGTCATTCGGCGTGCATTTCATAATCACGAACTTCCACAAGAAGCTTAACCTCAGGTAAAGGTCAGGCATGATGTAAATTTCCTCACACTGACACTATACTCAGTGTTTGAATAATGACTGGGCAATTGATTAACCGTACTCGTTCGACTAAAAACTGGAGTAGAATAGGTTCCTTACGCAGTTTCCTTGATTTGCATTGGTCTTTCTTTGGCTTGAACAGCAAAGGCTCAATTAACCTGAAAATTTTTGGTTCAAACTTCTTGGAAGTGGGCGAAAATTGCCCCTGACCGCGTGCCTGTTCATAAGTACTACCGTAAGCTTACGAGTTCGAATTATAAGGTTGCACTATAATTGTTTTATAGAATAGCTTTAGAAAGTTGAACATTTCTTATGTAGGTGTCAATCTTTCATTTCTGTTTTTACTCCAGAGAATCCAAACGAAATGTGCATGAACAGATCCTAGCTAAGAAATTTCAAAAATTTTCGTTGACGTTGGTTTCACTTCACATGTTTTTAAATGAATGGAGAGAAGTTCAGCGCAGTGTTTCGAATCATCTGCCAAACCTTGCGATTTCCACAGCTCGTTTGGAACATAAAACAAATATGTTGTTTGTTGACATGATGATCGACGTGTAGAAACCTTTCAAGCGAACGGTAAATTATGACGAAAGCTACTGCAAAAAACTAGGGGCGTTTAGGTTGCTGTCCTTATTGTCTTCAACTTCTCTGAACAATAATTTGCCCAAATATCTTTGGTGAGTGATTGCTTTTGTACGCAAACGCCATTTTAGGTCAGCAGGTTAAAACTTTTCAGCACATATTTAACTGTGTAACATCCATTGCTTATCTGCACATTTTTATGGTATGTATCTTTTACTTTTGTACTCACCAGTTATTTGACTAACACTGTTGCTTTGCGCGCTTTGTCCTGTTGGATATATTGCAACTACGAAGACCATGTAAGTGTTTCCGGGTTCAAGATCGCGTAATACTTTTGATGTTGCAGTAACTTCGAAAGGAGACGTTTGGTTATCTTCATCATTAACGTAGACTACGTAAGAAGCAGCATCCTTTGCAGCTTGCCAGTCCAACTTGAATGACGAAGCTTCCACTTCCGATGTGCCGCTGATGACAGGCGTGTCTTTGTCTGAAACAAATGTGAAACTTGCCTTTCAGATACGAATATCAAACAATCGCAAACATCCCTTGTTTACAGAGCGGGTGTTTTTGGACGGCAAATATCCCTTCACGGAGCCAGGTAAACAACTCCGATCATAGAGACTTGGTCGCTGTAATCGGTCTTAGTGTCCGGAAAGTATTCTATAAAAAGCGATCGAAAAACCTCAATTTTTGACAAAGCAGTTAGGCAACATACAACATCATGATGAAATAAGGATGTGAATAAATTGGTTACTAAGATGATAAGTTGCGACGAATAGGTTGTATGTGAAACTGACACTTTGAGCCAAAATATAAGACTAGATTTTAACGGCCTTAATTCTAAATTCTCTGATAGTAAGATTTTACTTAACGCTTGAAACATTCCTTGTGAAAATATTGTCAAACTGAAAATAATAAGAGCAAAGTTGCGTTTTATAAATTTTGAAGTCGCACCCCGTTTTGAACATAAATATAAGATAGCGGGTGTTAATTGGTCGACTCACCAGTCGTGACATTCAAACTTCTATAGTCTCCTGCGCCTGCGCTGCTGATCACTCGAACAGACACTGAATAAAGGGAACCAGACGTCAAACCACTCAGTGTCAGCCTTGCTGTTTTTGTTGTACTGGAATAGATGGTGCTGGACAGCCCATGGGTCAAATTTTTCACTTCAATTTCATAAAACATATTGTTTGCATCTTCATTCCAAACAACTCCGAACGCTGTCAAGTTTCTGAACGTTTGCAAGAGGCCTTCAACACGAGCCGGTGCTGTGAATATAAATGGCTCGTTTTATAAAAATTCATGTCCTCATACTTACGGTTGTGTACAACTTGGCGTTTGTGAGAAAAGAAGTCGAAAGAGGGAGTGCCAACCACATTGCCGAATGTGTTTTGATACTGCCGTAGTCATACAGTTGGTGTCTCAATCACCAGATACAACCATTTAATGGAATGAATAATTCACCTTTAGCAGTCTTTGGGAAAAAAGTAAAGGAAAAAATAGGTCATCCATTCTTCCCGATAGTCCGAGGGGATTTGTGGCAGAAAAGAGACCAAAAGCATCGTCCACCCTGTCCCGGAAAAAAGCGTGATAGCCCAGTGAACAGCCTCTCCTTTTTAGGTATAGTGATTGCCGCACAACTGCACTTGCAATAAACACATATCGGACCTTTACTACACAAATGTGCCCTCATTAACACTTTCTCATGGTACACCCTGATACAGGCTCATAGCCAGAAATTTGATGGGGGGAAAAACAACAACGAAGTCTCAAAATTTACATATTTAAAGCCCTTTGCTTTTAGAGCATAATCCATAAAACGTGCATTTGCCTAGCGTTTTTTTCCGGAACAGTTGTGTTCAGATTTACGCCGGCAAATAAAAATTCTGTTTTCATTGAATTGACTAGTGCAGGGATGGGGAAACTTTTGTAAGTCGAAGGCAGCTTTTCAAATCACTGCGAATCGGTTAGGCCGCAACTTAAAACAGCAGTACACATAGACAAACTTCTCATGCATATAAAACAATTAACAACTTAAAAATGCACAAAAGCGATTTTACAGCATTTCATGACTACAGTGAGGCTGTTTGTCACAAGCAAATGATGCGATCTTTGGTTTAGTCCGGTTGCCAAACCCCAAATTTTTAAAGAACCTTGCAACACCGTCCGTACAAATTTTTTTTGTTGTTTCTATACCTCCGAGGTGTGCTCTTGAAGAATCTGAATGATGCCACTCTGTCATCGTTGGGGAGTCCCCCCAATATGCAAATTAAGGGCGCCATAACGGAAAATCCTTCTTTCGTCAATATCTCAATCACTATGCATGTTATCAAAATAATTTTGTTGTCTATCCCCATGTTTTGAGGGGTAAAGAATAAGATTAAGCAATTTCAGTAAAGATCCCACATTTAGTTTTTGCTGAATACGCATATTGATACCGTCAATACAAAAAATCTCGTTTTCGTTCATATCTCAGTACCGTATTTGTTCGGTTGTTAGTCGCCAGTGATTATAAGCCGCATGAATTGGTGTGAAAAAATTAATATAAGTCGTACCTGAACATAGATTACCTGAGATACTTTCGTGTACTAGCACGTTTCGCGTTTGATTGGCAACCCTGGTAATGATGCTTACACACCGCTACAACTGCCTTCTGTTAAACACAATTCCTCCTATGACGGATGTGCACGTGATGCTGAAGAGAATAGAATGCGAAAAGAGAGTTGGTCGAAAAAATGTAACTAAGAAAAGATGAGCGTCATCTGTACCTTTCGAAAAAATAATGAAATAAAAAATGTAAGCCGCCCTCGATTACAAGCCACACGAAATGGTAAAAAATACCTTTAAAAGCTGCGGCTTACAATCGAATAAATACGGTAACTCCAAATTGTATCATAATACTCTTGGCATCTATGCATGTTTTAAGAGTAAAGAATCAGATTAAACCATTTCAGCAAAATCAACTAAAGTGTATGTTCCATTCAGAGAGCATTCTTTGTTATGCTGATGCATGTTGACATCACTGATTTGACTTTGTCCGCAAGAAGTTACTTTTAACGACATTGTCCCTGTCATCAACCTGCCGAATCTGCCAATTCTGGCAGTGTACTTCCCCGTAACGCCCACAAAACATTCATAAAAGATACGTGAGATGTATAGCATCTACATCAGGGATGTCAAACCCGCTTCAGTTCAGGGGCCATTTCAGGCAAATTTCATCACAAAGGGGCCGGACCAATGTAATCAATATATAACACCCTGGTTATAAGTAATGACAACTTCCAACTGTTTTCATGACTTTAACGCAAAAAGTTCAAGCTTATCTGGAAATGATTATTAGCACATTTAAGGAGCAACCTTTACGAAACACTCGAATGTTGTTCTTCACCACTGAAACCTGCTGTGAACACACCAAACATACAGGTATCCCATTCACCTCAGTAAAAAAGTAGGAAATGGACCAAATTTCTTGGAAACCTCTGCATTCTTTGTCAAATTTTCTCTCTTTCAATAGACATTTTGGGTAACGAGGCTGCCACGGAATAGAGAAAGAAGGCTAAACTGAGCAATTTTAAGGAAAGGCAAAAGCCCAAGACCGAGCATGGAATAGCTCTACATTTAACAATACGTCCATATTACGCCACAATACAATTTCCTTCGATTTTACTGTATTTTCACGAAAAACTACAAAGATGTCATCCTCGTTTTAACTCCAACTACAAAGATGTCATCCGCGTTTTCACTCCATACATGTTTGAAACAGGAAGTTGCTTGAGTCGGTGGGTTTAGTTAACATTCCTGTGTGTTTTTGAACACTAGAACTATACGGCGATGTCAATTTCAACATTTTTAAAATTTTGATGCACTATATTCTGCAGTTACTGCATTTTACCGATTCTCAAATTTTACCCCGTGGAATACATTTTTGTGCAGTTTATTTTTCGGTCAATAATTGGAAAGAAGCTTTACGTAGCAAATTTTAGACAGAGCTTTACCTAGAACTCCGAAGGTTTCGAAATCGACATCGCTGGAACCCAATGTATACTTTTTCCCGGATTTCTAGTGTTAAACTTTATCAACAGTAGTTGAATTTTGGCATGTTCATACCTGTTTGAAAGTTCAAACTGGTGTGAACATGCAAAAGGAAATATGCAGAAAACGGGAAATTTTCAAGTGAGAAAAATAATAAAATATATGCAACTGCGTTAAGGTTT
>Ga0210059_1010113_pt1 | contig 14619 bp, 6 predicted proteins | sample Ectturendosymbi2_FD_188042 | JGI IMG/M metagenome (GOLD analysis project Ga0210059, IMG submission 188042) | Ecteinascidia turbinata endosymbiont from Florida, USA - Sample 2 (SPAdes) (version 2) | ecosystem: Host-associated > Tunicates > Ascidians > Unclassified | place: Key West, Florida...
CATCTGGAGCATGTACTCTAGGACTCTTCTTGACATATTATTTCTGATTTGAGGACAAACAGTTGCAGATTATAAAATGTTATCTTTTCACTTTTCAATAAATGTAATCATCATTGTGGTATCATTTAAAATCCTGGATATGTGCCCAATCGCTTTGTTTCAACAATTGTGAAACACCCTGTATTTGCTCGAATATAATGCCAGGCGGAACAAGGAGGTTCGGGATTCCGAGGCAGCAGAGGAGGCTCATCCACTATTTTCTTGAGATTTTACTTTATCGTAAGAAAATACATCTTTTTCAAAATTTTGCTTGTGCCTGACCTTGTCGACAAGAAAGCTTATCCTGATGCAAATTATCTATGTGGCAAATTAATGAACCATACGTGCGCAGCAAAGAAGTTCACGATGGTTGTGTGCACAACAAAACTTGCATATCTTGCGTGGTTCCAAAAGCGTACTACTTGCACTTACGGCTAAAGGCGAGATCTCAGGATGCGAGTCTTGCGGATATGGCGAGAACGTATTTGGAATGATTTTATGTTTTGCAAAACCAGCATCACTTGGAAATTGTTACTAATTTGGCTATCGCAGATTGAGATTCTTATCGCACTTTGCTTCATAGACACTCATGTATCTTTTGAAGCTGGTGGTAACCGACAAAATGTAACAAAGGGTTGGTGCTTCATTACGTCACAACGTCACGCAAGCCATGATGTTAACTAGCACGCCTAGATCGGATCCCGCTATAAACATCGTCCCCAGTCTTGAAATAAACCACAGGCTTGTCAATCTTGTTTTGCAATTATTTAAAGCTGTAAGAGTTTTTGGGTTCATCGCGCATTGGAAGAAACAGGTCAACCAAAATTTTTACGTGAACAAATAGGAAAAAGTTTAAAAAGGAAACATTTCTATGGCGGTCCAGGTCTAATCATTTACTAATTTCAAACACGAGTCGGAACGTTTGTTGATGTGCATGTTTTTCTCTGCGGAAAATGTGTAAACTTGTACAGTACTTCATTTACGTTGGCCGCTTCCTTAGATCCTCAAAATGTTGCACACAACGCGTATATTGACAAAACCAACCTCGCGAAACTGTCACAGCAAATGCGTACGCAAGGGGGTTGTGGTTAGGGTTAACCCCCTTTGAGTTTGATATTTTACAAAAACTTTATTACTTGCGCTGAGGAGATTCATTGTTTTCGCATACTTTGCTTGTTAATTTTACGACTTAATGCAAGTACCACAAAATGAATTTGCATGCAAATTTCAAGGAACTTTGTGAAATGGGCCAAAAAGTAAAAATTAGGTTTTGGTGGGAATCTGGGTTATCGTCTGCGTGCAGAAACCATCTCGCCACTTTTTGCAGACGTTTCGTCCACTATGCATGTGGTGGACGAAACGTGATTGTATTCCGCATGATGATTGTATTCCGCGATAGTACACTTTATCCGAAACAATTGTCTTTATTTTGTCTGCTAAGGCTGATCAGCGCAAGCGCTGAGCGCATTAGCTACATTACCAATTTCTGTAGCATGATAGAATTGTTACACGATCTCAAAATCAGCTATTTTTAACATAGAAGCATTCAGGCATTTGATAATGTCTCAGCAAAGAAAAAGGAAAACTAGAAGTTTGCAGGACTTCTATATATAACGAAAAATTAAAAGTTTTCTTGCGTAATTTATGCGCATTCTCAATTCTTGTGTAGTTTAGCAAAATTCGATCTTGCAAGGCGTGGTGTGAGCCAGTCCAGCCGCACACTTTCTACGTTAGACTGCTCGTATTCGAAAGACATTAGCGCAGCCTCATTTTGCAGTTGTAAATTGCTCTGACGCAGTGATGAGTTGTGCTTTACTCCTCTGTTTTAACACGCAGCCCGATATTTTTGCAGTTATGAACTGCTATGTCGTATCGTTGAGTTTATTTTCCTCCGATATCCTAACTTGGAGCGCTGATATTTAATGTGTCATTGTGCGTGTAGAAGAATATACATATTGTGTCAACAAACTTCGCCAAAACGTTGGATTGGAAACATGAATATGACCTCAAATTTTGACGTCACAAACAGCGCAGATCAAATACAAATGACCACTATATGCCACTGAATGACCCCCCCTGAAAATTTTCTGCGCACGCTGCTGGTCACTGCGTTTTCTGAGAAACTGATGAAGAGATACAGACTTGCGTTGCACACGATTGCAATGTCGGCGGCATAATCTTGCATTCCGAGCCGTGCAGTAGATCGCGAAAACAACTACTTATTTATGAGGCGATGTTAATATCCACCATACTCGGTCCAAGAAGACAATAAGCAATTGATTTGCAACACTGGATGAAATAGTTCATTTCGCACAACTCCGATGGTGGAGGCATAGGAACCCAAACTTTACGAGAATTTTAATAGAATGCCGAAAAGATCATCTCATCATTGGGTGCTTTGTCTAAAAAGACTTCGCAACATTTCTTCAGTAAACGGTGTCGTTCTGTCATTGAAAAACTTTTTAGGAATAGACATGAGTGTAGTGCTTCATAAGGAGGTGTGGGAACGGCGTTCCCACACCAAATACAAAGGAAGACTGCACTAAATAGTTCGAATAAAATGTGCATTCGTCTACAAGGAATGCCACACTGGATCTTCCTGTTTCAGTATAGACTTTTGACTAGCAGTGCAAATCTGCGTGTCACTATAGCACATCTGTGAGATCGCAACCATGGTTTCATGTAATCTAGTGATTGCTATGCACTGAAGATGATAACAGTTGTTATCGAAACGTTTGCAAGATGTCAGTTGTATCGTTTGCTTTGGCCGTAGTATTTATTATAAGACTAGTGCAGAAAGGTGTGGGATCGCGTTCCCACACCATTACACCCCTGGGTATAGATTAAGGAAAACATTTTGTATAGCAAGCAACTTTAAGTTGCAATGGTAATATCTGCATCTTGAGAGTGGCGTCTTTTCTTTTCCCTTTGCTTTAAATGGTTATGCAATATTTAGAAAACCGACAGCCTGCCAATAATTTGGATGAAGTAAGATTTTATTTAATTTTTCAGCTCACTTGAATTTCTCAATTTCGATTTTACGTTTGAATTTAGCTCGGGTGTCCCGGCTTTCTTTGCTCATTTAAAATAATGTTTGAGTAGAATACATAAAATAACGTCATTTTGACGAATGTCAGTTTTTCAAGAAGAATAAAATATAACCTTGAAATAAACAAAGTATTCCAGCCGTAGCACATGCTTTTCGATTGTCGTAACAGTAATTTAAGTTAGTTGGTATATATTTTGAAACGTTGTACAAGCTGCAACTAAAATATATATTTTGGATCAGTTACCTATTTTAGGCATTTCGTTTATTGAAACGTCTTTAGAAATTAATATAATATGTTCACCAACGATTTTTCCCAAATTTTTCATAGACCCAAATGCATATATTTCAGTACAACATGCAAGACAGTTTATTCGAACATCAAGAGCAAACCATCCCACCCAATTACAAAACATTACCTCTGATTTGAAGTGAAGGAAGTCATTATGTGATATTGTTTTTACAAGAGGTCTTCTACTGTAGGCACTGAATGAAATATAAGTATGTAATCTACTTTGTATGGATACCTCGAAATAAGAAAATGGAAAGACAGTAGGAGTTTCGGACCGTTTCTTATATCACCAAATTTTTTTTATTGTATGAGTTTTAATTCAAGGACCTATTATTTTGGTAGGTGAGAATTCTGGAGCATTCAATTTTTATTGCGATTTTGATTTTTACTCATAACATACCAAATACAATTAAAAACGATCAAAAAATAAAACACTAAAATTTGATTATCAAGTTGACGTTAGTTGAGATACACAGTTCAAATTACAGTATTTCAAGTCTGCTTGTGTTCAACCAAAACTTAAAGTATTCGTAGTACAACGCAAAGCAAGGCGTTCGATTGAAAACCCTTATAATTGCATGTTTGAAAAAATTTTTGTGAATAAGATCTTTTGCTTCAACTCAAATCGCAAGGAAATCTGCAGATTATATGACTGGAGAAAGTGTTGCAAACATACTTGTGTGATAGTTGCAGAAGCAAAAGGAACTTCGTTTGATGCCCAAGATAAGGATAAAGTTTTAACGCCCGCAACTGCCGCGACCGTGGCATTTGAAGTTATGATCGGCTATAACTCGAAAGTGCATTGCGCTACAAAGTCAGTGAACACAACCTCATTCGATCCGATGATTTTGAAAAAAAGTACCTTTAGATTTGAAATGTTTGAGAAATATTAAAATTTTTATTTTCCGCAAGTGATGTTTTGGCAGTTTTCAAACAAATTCACAAAATTCCTTTCACGCTTCGCTGTGAGCCTTTTCGAAACGTTTTTTATGGCTTGGGCTACGTCTGAAGACTACAAATAGCAAAATATTTCAACCAAAGTGAGTCATCACTGTTCTGGAGGAGAAATTTTAGGGTGAAAAAGTAGGCGGAGCCAAGTGATTTTCGGATGACGTCATCGGGGCCTGAAAAAAATTACAAGGGGTAGTTCTTTCTCCCGCAAAGGGAACTAGGAGAAAATCTTCTGAATCTTTAGAGCCCTTGATCGACTTTCTAGCGTTAGTGGTTCGAAAGTCATGGTCTAAAACAACTAAATTATTAGCTAATCCTCTAGGGAACGAGCTAATTAGTTATATGCAAAATCTTTCTTAACTTTTTTCCTCTCAATATTTTCACTTGAAATTGGTTGTAATGCTGTTAGACACCAAGGGAAACCTTTTCTGCAATTTTCAAACGTTTCGTGTGTGTTGATTTGGACAAGCAAAGGGTGAATTTACCCTTCAAATGTTCAAAGATGCGCCCACCAAAACGTTCAGTTTTTCAATTAGTTTCGCAAGTTGACGATCATAACTGCAGGGCCGTCGCCAGCGGGGGGGCCAGTGGTGCCCGGCCCCTCCATTTGAAATCGGTGCCCCCCATTTCACGTTTGGCCCCTCAGTTGCTGCATACATCCAGTACTGTATTTTAAAAATGTGGCCCCCCCTTCTGGTTTTTGGCCACTCCTTCTGGTTTTTGGCGCCCTCTGCTGCTAAATCCTGGCGACGGGCCTGCATAACGGACATTTTTTCTGTAGAAACTTTATATCCAACGCGTTTAGTTTTCGTTCGACGGGTTTTTTAATATAAACCACGAATGTTTTTGGCAACGTGAAAAACACGTCATAGTGACGTCACAAGTACGCGCAACATACCGCTGAAGATGCGTGGTTTTCCTCCGAATCCGACTATGTCTTTACTGACTCTAAAGCGCATTCTGGTTGCAAATTATACCCGAAAATGGCTTCAAAAGCCATGATCGTGGCAGTTGTGGGCGTTAAAGGGAAAGATCAAATGACAACTGGTGTATGCAGAGGTAGATATCAGGAATTAGGGGGCCGAGGCAAACCCTCAGATTGACGTCAAAAAACATCGCTGAAAGGGCCCTTGGCCCCTAAATTTGTTCAGGATAAATAAAAAAGAGGCCCCTATAATTTGCTCATGCTGTACAGAAAGTTTGTTCCCTGTGAGCAAGTTAAACCTATAATTTTATCTAGGTTTTGTTTTTGCGTGAAAGTCCATTTCACATTGTAAAATTTGTTGAAGTCAGTTGATTTTAAATTTATACTTTATCTACACAGTTGTTGAGATGCCGCTTCGACACATTTGCACATAATTTTGTTTTATTTTGAAAGCATACGACTTACTTCAGAGCTTATTAAATGTGGCTCTAGAGCGGTTGATAAGTTTTTTAACAAAACAGTGAAAGCACAAAGTGCGAAACTCTCAAAGGTGGGAACCACATCATCTCTGAAAAAGGAAAGGCCCGGGGCAATTGTCTCCTTCGCCTCCCCTAAAATCTACCTCTGGGTGCATATTATCAAAAAACGCATTTTCATCTCGAAATCCCTATTACAAGCACAAAAATTCTTTAACAACAGCACAAGTTTCAGTAGTACAAGAACGCCAGCGAGTGCAGATCTGCTATTGTCTCTTTAAAGATCGCACTTTAATCGATACATCACAAAGACAACGCACTTACCATCTGACAGATTCATGACCAAAGACGCATACGCATATTTTTCCAATTCATAATCATACAAAATGAATTCTCCGTCATTCGAAGAATGTTGGTTACTCAGGGTGATATTGCACCCAGGGCCATTGTACCATTGGTGTATACTTCTAAGGAGATTTTTTTCTTGGAAGTTGAAGATCTCCGTTCTACAGTCTGCCTGGACATTTTGCATGCAATTCCAGTCTGAAAGAATGCAAAAAACTAATTGTTCCAATTTGCATTCTGTTGTTAGGCACAACTGAGCATTAACATAGCGTAGATGATTTTTTTGCACGCGCTATGTGCAGGCCAGTAACCAGCTAATTTACCTTTATTGCAGGTAGAACCACAAGCTTGAAGTGAGGTTCGTTGGCGGAATTTTTTATTTTTCTTTACTTTTTCGTTACTTTGTTAAGAGCACTTCCCACATTTTCTTTCGGGAAAGTGCTTTTGTTCTTTACCACATGAAAAATTTTCCAAAACCAACACGTTGTTTTTTCTGATCTGATGAGCTTGAGAAGACTTGCAAAGTTGTAAAAAAAACCGCCCGTGCGTCTAAACCTGTCAGGTAGTCCAATATAAGCGAATAAACGAAAACTGTCCATTTTGCGCAAGAACAACAACGGTGTTTGTGTAAGATTGTGGCAACAACTTCTGTGCGTAATGTTCTCATTTGTGTTGCAATCATGGGAAAACCCCATTATTTTGCGTTAGCGTCATATTTCCTTCAGTACCACGGAAAATCATTACAATGTAAATGTAGTGTTGATTTAAGCTTTTAATGCTGCAATTTATTTTGATAAGTCACAATCGATAAAATGACTTTGAGAAGACTAGAAAAATCAAGATTTACTTGTGCTTGCTTGGTACATGTTCAGTCCAACGTCTACTTTTCAAATCGTTTTTGGCGGGATTTGAAGTGTTTGTAATGACGTGAAGTTTTATCAACAACAGGTCTCAATTCCTGATCTCTTGATGGCTCAAATTTTAGTCGACTTGAGTTGATATTTATTGGCTTATGTTGTTATAACTTTTTCTGCGAAAAACAGGGTACATGCGAAATATCGGTACAATGTAAAACGATAAAACTATCCAGCTCAAATCCTTCGTTTTGAAGTGTGCCATTAGTAGACCACATTTGAACTGAGTTTTAAGACATGTACTGAGACTTCGTGCAAGCAGGATCTCGCAAGCATGAAAATCTGTTGGGGCGATCCATTCATAACGTTGTTTGCGGAACGGTTGGGTAACTAACAACTTCTCTTTGATGTCTTCAGTTTCAATTACAGGGACTGGGCCGGGTATGGCAAATATGTAATTCCAGCAAAACTGATACTCTGTCCAGTTTTCCAAAACCCTTTCACATCCAAGCAAAATTTAAGTGCTTTGCAAAAATTTGTAACAAGACGCCGAAAAACCCTGACAATGCGCGTCCTGATGAGGTGGTTAGTTGATTTCAACTGTCCGGCTGCAATGGCCAGATTGTTGTCTTTAACGAAAATTATAATCTTGCTTTTCAACTGAGAGGCTACGCTATATCACTCTAAAGAACTAAAGCAGAGCCTTATAACAAATACCACCACGTTACAATCCGTTGCAACTCTCTATATGAAGTAAAAATGTATTCATCCGCGGTTATCTTCGGAAATCAAGTCAGATCAGGCTTAGAACTTAAAAGCAGGAATATGCTCTAATAAAATTCACAGATTGAAGATTAATCAAATTGACCGGATGATGTTAAAGAACAAACCTAATTTGCTGCTTGCAAGCAACAAGTAAGCGAATGACCAAATCACAAAAGAAAACGATAATGCTTAAAGCGATAAGGCCTAAATAGACATTATAGGTTATTACATATCAATCGCAGCCAACTTCGATCCATGGTTTGTCACTTTCTACTTGAATAGTGCATCTTCGAAAACATATGATTTAAATACCCATGTGCAGCCACAGAATAAATTTGTCCTTTTAGCCTGGAATATAACTGGTATTATAGCATTTCTAATACCAGTGAAATTTTCTCGGCCATTCCCACTAACGAATGTGTTTAGTTATCAAACATAGTTTGCTTCAAGAATTCCTTCGTGCTTGAAACAAAAAAACAAAACGATTTTAAGCTTTCAAAAGTTTGTTTCAAATAACTAACATTTGCTTTGCCTGAGCAATTTTTTGTAACGCAAAAGGGCACCGGGAGTGGCTCGTTGCATAAACCCTTCCGTCTCCACCAAGTCTCAGCTTTGTTTTGACGAAAGATAACATCACTGCAGCTTGAAACCTCACCTAATAGAACAAGCAACCAGATGTATTTTGTGTCCTTCATATCACTGAATTTGACAACAAGGAAAGAACAAAGCCACTGTGTTTGCTTCTTTGGTTGAATTGTTTCGATGCCTCTCTGCTTGCTTTTCAATGGGAATCACACCAAATGTCGCATGCGAACAGCAGTAGCAAGCAAAGTGTTTCAAGATTTACGTTTGCTCAGGTCTACTGCAAAAAACAAAAACGAATCAAAAATGTTCTGAACTTCCAAAAATTAACGGATCAAACCTTTGCTGTAAGTTATTTTGCAGTTAAACCATTCGGAGGGAAGGATCGATAAAAAGAAGAAATATTGAGAAATATATAGAGGAAAACAAAACAGATTTAAAATAAAGGAAATAAACAAAATTCTAACACCCCATTGTTTACGTATGAAAATAATTTAGAAGAGATGCGCTCCGTTGTTAACCCTATACTGGTGCTTGAATTTGACGGCAACAGGCTTAAGAAATTTTTTTTGTTTACGCTCGTTTGTCAAAAAGCTGACTAACAAGAAGCTCTGCATTTCTGCTTTTGATGATATGCATTAAATCCTCAGCATGCTCTTTTTTACAGCGATTGCGTGATTCGAGGCACTGACTTGACTTGATTCATGAATTTGTTAGACTCAATTCATATCGAGCCACATCTCGTAAAAGTGGAATGACTAGTATAGAGCAATAATTTTATGCAAGATAACTTGAATCCACTCGGGTTTGACGGATCTTTTAGCAACTCCACTCGATTCAAATACTTTGACCTGCGGTTTATTTCGAAATTTAACATAGGAATTAAAAAAACAGGATTAGGTCAAAAAAATAAGCACGATTTACTTCACCTGACTTACGAGTTGCTAGATTTAACAGTCTGGTTACCCTAAAGCCTTGAAAGTTTTTGTGACTCAAGTGGGATTGACTTGATCAAGCGGCATTGCTCATGCCAACTCGAAAATATTTCCAGCAACTAGGATTTAGCTCGGAATCCAGAATCTTGTGACTCAAAGAATGTTACTGCACCACATCACTTATCCTTTGTCGAAACCAAACCTATGGCCTTATATTCCATTAAAATTAATCGTGGGTATGATGAGAAGGATAAATTCAACCAATCATCAAACGATTTGAAACTTGCGTTGAACCGATCTTTTGAGACACAAACCTTGTTCCCTAAAACTTACCAGCAAGCATATCATGTCAATTAATGCATCAGGTAGTATTCGTTTAAGATTAGATATTTTAAAACATTTCAATGTAATTTTTTGTAAAACCACTCTTTGCAATTATAAGCCTAAAATCATGATAGACTGCTGTACCTGTATACAATAACAAGTGAACTTTAGAAGCAAAAACGACAAGAACAGAATATATCCTCAAACCTGTCTTTACATTACCTCTCAAGAACAGATTACTTCCAGCAAAAGTCATGCTTTTCTCTATGGCCGGTTGCGTTGTCCTCAGGCAAATTGAAGTTGCCCATGAAACGCTTCAGTGGCCAAATCTTCTGCAGGAACTGACTTTACCTCAAGGCTATTTTGGTTTACGAAGTCAAGTGATGCTGACCGATACAACATTTCAAAGTTCGGAGCGAATAGGGTTACCAGCATTGTTTCGTGTGTGTGTCACGCAGAAATTTCCTGAAAAATCTCGCAACTATAACATATTTCATCATTTAATCGGCAAAACCAATAGAAACAGTGCGTGTCAGTCATTTAAGCCTACCAGGGCTTTTCCAGTCACTCAACTGCAACCCGTACTTGCCAGTTGCCATCATGCAACAACACTACACGGGCTTCGTGACTTAAGCTACCTAATATTTGTCTATCCTCACAAACTGTGCCATGGCAAGGCAGCGCCGTACCCAGAACCGTCGCCAGAAAGTTTTCAATAGGGGGGCTTTGCGTGTTTGCGGGGGGCTTGACATTATAAAATTAATCAAACTCCACTGATTTATAGTGTTTCACGTTTCAATTTGGGGGGTTGAAGCTTTGTTTGGGGAGGCTAAGCCCACCAAAGCCCCCCGTGGCGACCGGACTGCCCGTAACCCCGGTCGTGGGGTCCCGACCATTCGTAGGGCCCCACAATATATATTGTATTAGTAAGTTAGAGGCGTCACTCTACCCTTGACTTTTACTCTTCTGGTTTTTGCCCTAAATGCAGAGACGGTAGATCAAGCATATAATACCATGATATGTTAATTTCGAAAAAGAATTGCGGGCGTTGGGACACTATAGCAGTTTTCGTAAAGTTGTGGTTACGTCAGAACAAGGTCAATTGTTAATTGTTAATAAAGTCTTGACCTTCACCACTTGACTTCGCTGGCTTCGCCATTGTGCGTTGAAATTCTGGGGAAAATTTTCGTCATAATGAATGTGCTGTGGGGTGGAGAGAAATCGCTTTGCAGATGCGTACAGATAGAGAAACTAGGCTTCTTGTTCAACGTTGAAAACGTTTTCGTGAAAACTGCTTATGACAGTTTATGTAAAGTTGAAACAAAGGAAGGCTGTCGTGTGTCTGTGAAGACTGTGTTAAGACAGTCTAATTTAAAGTTTCGACCAGAAAAACCCGGGATAATCTCGATAAGTTTGACGCTCGCATTGTCGATCTTACAAAGCGTCTTCAGATTTAATCTCACTTTCTATATGTCATGATGAAGGTGGATGGTGTCAGATTCCAATAAATTCGTTCTTATTAGAAGTGAAGGCAGAGGGAGTGTTGGGAAGCAGTTATTTCTACGCACTGCTTCCACCTATCAGCTTTTGGTGAAAGCACCAAGTTGTTTACATTGAGACTGGCTATTAAACTGATGAGGCTGTACAGCGACCACCAGGTGCTCTGTGATCGTCGGGATGCAAATCTCAAGCATTAATGAGATTGCCGGTTTCACAATTTGTCGTGTACCAGGGTGTGCAACCTTTATTACTGAAAAAACGCAATTAAACAGATTAGGTCGTGGGCCGCGCCTTCGTTTCACACTGGCTGTCTAGTACTAATGATCGGCATAAACATCCCTTTGTTGTATTGCATTTGGCCCGCGGGCCGCAGGTTGCACACCCCTGTCATACACTATAGTTGATTCAAGTATGGCAACTACATCAGACAGGTAAATTACATCATAAATAATATCCTATCACATCACAAGAGGAGGTGGTTGTTTCGCTTTATTGATGATAACAACTAACAAGTAATAAATTTAGTTTTCACTTATTTTGCATTGGCAGTTCATTAAAGTTATTTTCTCCTAAGTCAGGGGCGGACGAAGCCAGTAATTTTAGGGGGGGCGATTCCAGTAATATTTGGTAGTGAAATCTCATATGGGCTTCTCTACAATAGGAGAGATGAAGTATAGGTTACTTCACAACAGTGCTGTGACAAAACAATGGACGAAAAAACGGTCTTTAATCGCGAATGTTGTTTTCTGAATTGTATAAAACATGGCGAATAAAGTTGCTTTCGTAGGTTCGTTTTAGGGGGGCGATCGCCCCAATCGCCCCTCTGGATCCGCCCCTGTCCTAAGTTGTACATTATTAGTTTAGCTCGGTCAGGTTTTGAAATGGCGCTGCTCAAGGGTCAAATTTGCAACTGGCTCGAAAAAGCACGCATCTGCCTAAATGCTTGCTGATATTAAAGGGACCCATCTGGATTTTTTCGGGGGGCCCCAACAGCGTTTCACACGGCTCTGCTCACAAGCTTTACAAGATTCAATTCTGACTAGTTTTCTGTCGATGTTTAGTTGCACCTACCACCAAAGTTGCAGTTAACCATTTAGGTTCATGTTTTCATAAAGTTTACAGCTGATGTTTCTTTCAGCGCCATCATTTTTCAGCAGATTTTTTATCGATCTACTTTAAGGTGTGTGGTGGATCAGCGTGAATCCTTTCATACAATATATTGCAATAGCGTTAGGTATGTCTGGCAATGCAGACGCAAAATTCCCAGCGTACTCAAGGGTATAGTTGTACCTGAGACAACCAAAATAGTTGTCAGTTTTTTAATGAAACGATTTTACTTTACAGATTAAGGAATGTTTTCGACATTCACGAACCAACTTCAGTTACGCCATTTTGTTGGAATAATGAAATTTATTGCAAAGAAATTAAGACAAAAATGCAACAGAAAAAACAATGTTTTATTCCCATTTTATGCGACATCTTGACGCTCCTATCAAGTTAACCATACGGTAAGTGATTCGTCGCTTACTCGCCCTTTGTGTATATTTAAAACAGCAATATTTGACAAACAATCAGACCTGATTTAAGAGCGAAGCCACGTTTCACTTGCCTCAACGCATAGAAACAACGTTTGGCCTCCACTGTAGGTGCAGGAAGCACGAAGATTGTTTCGAGTGAAAAGAGCTAGCGTCAGGTTAATACTTGGAAGAGGCGAACAATTTCGGAATTGAGCACTGATTCATTGAATCCATTCGTCCTCTCCACACTACTTCGTCAGGAAAGGTGTTAAATTCAAAAAAATTGTGCGAGTTGATATGCGGTTTCGGGCTTGCTTGGGGTAATGATGGACAGTGGAGTAGTGTAAGTTTTGTTTTGAAAAAAACCCAACGCAGTAATGCTATCAGTCAATCGAAGTAAACATAAACGGTAACACGTGCATCATATGTTTCAGTAGTTTGATGTAGATTTTGAATCACGGTGTCATTGGGAATTCTCTACGAGTCATGTTGGAGGTAGAGGGCGCCAATATCTTTAAGTACAGTGGCCCCGGCGTTGGAAAGGTTAAGAGCCACTGGTCTTGATGCTCGGTAGGATAAGCCCTACATACAATTGCACGAGCAAAATGAATTCTCCATGGCATCAGCAGTAAGGCGCGGTCGAATCAAAACCAGCAAATTGCTTTACTGGGAAATATATTTCACTAATTTTACGCATCTCCAGTCCTGTAAATTCCAAGCAAGCTTACAAGTGCAAAGTTGAATAAATAAAGCTAAATTTGTAGAAGCACGCGAATTGTAGTCTCTAAAACACAAAGCTGCGGCCATAGATGTAACCTCATTCCAAAGCGGAAAAGCAAAACTGACGCCAGTATTGCTGAACGACCCGCTTCAAGCAAAGGGGAAATGAGTCAACAGTCAAAGCGAGTCGGGCTTCATATGAGAAAACAATTTTTTCGGTAAAGACGTTTTCATTTCCCTTCCTTAGACAGGTTTTTAAGTTTGTACCTTGCTTCAGCACAATTCAAAATATCTGGAATGCTGAGTTTGTATATGGATTCACTCTGCGTATCTTAGAGTAATTGAAGGCTCTACGTTCGCGAAAAAAATGTCTTTGCCGCAAAACATTAGAAATGCTTGTCTTGGTTTTGAATAACTAAAGTGTACTAAGGCGGTTGCAAAACACTTTGAAGTACGTTGTTTTTTCCGTTACTTTGCATTTGGACGTTTTCCAGTGAGCAAGACGCACTTTATTCCTGTGATCTGGTTTGGCACACTGCTTCCTATAAATCTATTGGAGCTCAACATCACAAAAACACTTGTCGCAACAATGTCAACACCAAATATAGCAACAAAAACGCAGATGCAACACTAACAAAAACAACTACAAGAACAGTACCAGCAGCAACAAAACAACAGGAAGAACTTAACAAATTGACAAATGAAGTATTTTTCAGCATTTCTCTGATTTTTTACCACATAAGACAAGCAAACGATCGTTACCAGAAAGCGGCATCGAGAAGAATCGGTCGGAGTGCGATTATAGTGAAGCAACGTGTTTGATGCTTTCGGTTGTTTACTCAAGTTTCATAAAACAACGAAGAATAAATATCGCAGCTTACATGACAAAAACTCTGTCCGTATAGTTATTAAAATCTGAAAACCATGATGATGGACAGGTTCCTGTTACACATAATATTTGCAGATGTGGAGAGTCATGAAAGGGAAACCCTTCTCTCGATGCCTTTTTACAGTAGATTATGGTGAAAAATATTATTACTAGCAGTAAAGGCAAAGACACACGCTTCGGATCCCTTTTGTCGTGAGTAGTTTGTCGTCATCTTGCTTGCATAAATCTTGCATAAAGTGGTTAAAGCTGCCGAAAAAGAAAAAGCACCTGTTCTAATTTGCAACGCCGTAACTGAAAAAGTAAAAGGTAGGAAAATTTCTCTGCACATTTACTTGGCGTTTACGTTCTGGACGTGAATAACATTATGGATGACATTCTAACTCGATGCCTATCATGACACCACCCAGTGGCGTAGCTAGAGGTTTAGGCCAGGGGGGGGGGGGCAAAACTCAGCTGAAG
>Ga0210059_1010114_pt1 | contig 14618 bp, 11 predicted proteins | sample Ectturendosymbi2_FD_188042 | JGI IMG/M metagenome (GOLD analysis project Ga0210059, IMG submission 188042) | Ecteinascidia turbinata endosymbiont from Florida, USA - Sample 2 (SPAdes) (version 2) | ecosystem: Host-associated > Tunicates > Ascidians > Unclassified | place: Key West, Florida...
TCTTGCCTGACCAACTTACTTGTAATGACGTCTGTGGGCATCAAGGTCTTCGGTGAGACGGACAGTGACGCAGACCGAGACCAGATCGGACAGTTCTTTGACCAGGGTTGGTTTGCGATTCGTCTTCTCAGGTAAACGCAAGGGCTTGGCGTTGGCAATGGGAGAGTTGACGATCTGTTGCAATTCAAGCATGCTTTTCTGAAGCGGATTATTTCAGCACCATACAACAAAGCAAAGAAGACTAGACATGAACGTGAGGCTGCCATTGCAAACATCAACACACGATAATTTCGTTGAGTTCATCGTATTTCGATTCAAAACGATGGAAAAGCTTCGTTAAATCTACTGTAGATTAATTCATCTTCCACTCGAAAAGGCCAAACAACATTCAAGACCAACGGATTATAGCACGCCTGTAGCCAAGTTTGAAGGTTTTGGGGGCAAAATACATTTTTTGGGGAAAATATTTTTGTTATTACATGTTTGAAACAAAATTTTTCTAGGCAAAACAAAATTTAGGGAGCACAAAAAGAATTGGGGATAATTTCCCCCGAATGGCCCCCACGGCTCTGGGCCTGGATTACAGCATCAGTGAACAAGCGACTGTGATATTGCCGCTAGCCTCATTGCAGCAGTACTGCAATTCCTGCAAAATCAAGCGGCAGAAGTATAATTCATCATCTCAGACAAAGAGGTAACATAGCCAGAGCTAACACATGCTGAAGTCTCTACGCAACACTGTATCTCTTACCACATCTCTCACTTCCTCCCCTTCGTCAACATCGCTGACGCTATCCGACTCTTTGGTGCACCCTGGCGGTAGTTTCTGGCTCCGGATTAAGACGCGGCCCGTGAGTGCGGCCGGTGAGGGGAGGAGTGCGGAACGGTCCGGAAGTTCCTGAACAAAAACCAAACTTCGGTGTTTTTTTATGTTTTCGTCGAAGAAGGCTCATGGAAGTGGTTCTTTGAGCTGTGAGTCGAGATCTTCATTCGACAGCCAAACATATAATGGTTTTCGACACAACGTCACAAAGGTTCTTTGTTTGCTGTCAACGAAGCTGTTACTGACGTAAAGCGAACAACAAACAACCGCTACATTTGAACAGGAAGTTAACTTCGTCTTGAACTGAAATATCAACATTGCAGGGAGCACCATGTGACAAAGTGAGTGGAGCACACTGCTGGTACCTGAAAATTGAATGGAGCACACTGCAATTGACTAAAAAGTTAGTGGTGCGCACTGCAGATGGTTAAAAAGTGAGTGGGGGCAATGCAGATGCTAGAGAAGTGGGGAGGACTCCGGGTGCCTTAAAAGTGAGTGGAACATGCTGCGGATGTCTGAAAATTGAATGGAGCACACTGCAGAAACACATACTAAGTTGTTGAACCATGCGTATGAGAGACATCGAAACTTGGAAAGTCGTCCTCAAGTATTACTTGATGCGAAACATAATGATAATCATGTTACTTAGCCACCCGTGCATAGGAATGATGCTGTGTTCAAGCTATAAGCAGCTGAGTGCTTCTCATATGATTTGGACGTTTCTATAAACTTCTGATGGTCTCCCAGCTGGTTGCATCATTTAAATACGATACCAAGCCGTATTCCAGAATGAAACGTCTGAGCTCCGCCTCAGGGCAAAAGACATGCAATGACATCTCCATGTTTTGCAAACAGTCAAAGGTTTTTATGACCGTAATATTCAGGAAACGTTTGAAGAAAATTAGAAAATGATTTAGTTGCTGAGACCAGTACATTGTGAAACGTACGAAAAGAAAACCGTAGATTTTGATGGTTTGGTTTTGAAGCTACAAACGATTTCGGATCTTTTATGCACATCATCACACGAAGATACAACATACGCTGTATATTCGCACTTGGAACAAGGATCAAGATGGTATTAAGTTTTGGTTACTGCCCTCAGTCACGTCATAGAAGGCCAACTACATTACGCTGACCAATCACAGGCCAGGATTGGCGCCATTTTGAACACCATCTCTCCACAAACGACTTCAGACATAAAAAAACGCTTTTTCAATGCAATTCATTTTCTACCCAGAAAGGTCAATATGTATTGCAATTTTGGAGCATAAAACTGGGATAGACTTAACAGTTTCATCAACACTAAAAAAGCCTTCAAAAAACTATACATACTTTATTTTGAGACGTTTTTTTGACTGAAAAAGACTGAAGATGGATTAAGACTTTTTTTGACTGAAGATGGATTAAGATAAATTCGAAACGTCTTAAAATAAAACATGTATAGTTTTCTGAAGGCTTTTTCAGTATTGATGATATTGTAATTTTGATTTCGTAACATTTCACACAAAATAAGATTCTTCGCTGACCGCAACGCTAATCAAACAAAACTCTTATTACCTCAAGTGTCGTGGTGTTTCAAAATTACGGAAATCCAACACAGCGGCCTTACTTAATAACGATATCGAGAGCAGATGAAAAGCGTGATCACGTGATCAAGAGCAGATGAAGTGTCCAATCCCTGCATCCAATCAAGACCTGCTTCTCGAGGGTGTCTCTCTTCTTCGAAGGGGTGTTTTTAGACAGGGAGTCCGCCATGACGTGCATGCTCACTGGCCAGCCAGGCAGAGGATGGGAGTTGAGTACCTGGAAGATAAAAGCAACAACTGATGGAACTTACTGGTTAACATGCTCAAATGATAAACGACGTATCACTTCAGTGCTAGTAGATTGTGAAAAAGCTTTGCGTCGTTTTTCAAGTAGCTGGTATGGTTCGACCGGGCATTGAATTCGGTTTTCGAACTGCAACTCGAAACGCACATTCACAATCCACCTGCAAAGTTCTGTGTGTTTCTCAAAAAGCCAAACTATAGTGACCCTAAATGTCTGTGGTCATGAAAGGGTAAACATATTTTGAAAAAGGCAGCAGTTGCATCATCTTATCTTCTTTCATATACACAATACAGAGCGAGTAGTTGTCAACAATCAATCTTCAGGAGATATTGCAGTTGGTCAATGTCGGAGATGCCGCACGTGTCTTATGTTAAGACCACTGCATGCGGTGCAGTTGGAGAAAGACATTACTGTTTATTAAAAGGTACTAAAAACGAAACTATTATTATAAGAATTTCACTCAACGTTTGATTTGAGTGAGAGTCACCCGCAGGGGATATATTATTTATCCTGTAAAACTTATTTTAATTTATCCATTCAAAGTTAAACGTGTCACTATCACACATCACGAATAAAAACCCATCCACAGAGTATGCGACAAATTCAATAACTTATCACAAATTAATCTAAAAACAAGTAACTCCTGCAATTCAACCCATCCAAAAGTCCGCTTTTGTATCAAATATATCGTCGAAATGACATCCTCTGAAACTTTGGTATAAACGGTGATTCGTTTCTCAGGCAAAAGATCAGGACCTTCCACTAGACAAGCTGCATAGAAAACCTTGCGTAGCTAACTGGGGATGGCAAGGTTGACACACTAATCTCACAAAGCATTTCAAAGATGCCTGTGTTTTGATAAACAGGGAACCACGATGTCTTCCACAAGACGCTTCTATCCAAACGACTTATATTTCAAAGACAACGGTTTTAAGTGAACAACACGAGTTTGACGTTCATAAATGGTATTTCACCTGAGCAAAAAATCTTTACGTAAAAATTACTCCTCAAATCGCGAGCTTTAGAAAATAGGAAAATAGGTATCGAGGAAACTTTCAAATCTTGACGCCTTGGTTCATTATGATACCAAGACAACATGCTATGCAATAAAACACTTTACAAAAGCGTCACAGGGCTTTAACTGGAATCACGGATTCGCATTTAGTTCCACAGACGTTTTTACACTTCCTCTTCGAAAAATACTTCAAGGTTGTTGTTTTTTTTATAAACATTTTCCGAATTTCAAACTTACTGTCTGGCAGGGTCTTGTTGGTTCACAGTCTCCGTCTCCAAGAAATGTCCGAAATCCATCTGCACGAAAACAAACATCTTCTATAAAAAAATTAAACTCGTAGTCGTACGTTAACCGTGACTTAGATCACAATAAGAAGAATCGTCATAATTACCGCGAGATCTGCGCAAATTTGTTTTTCCCGCGCCTTTGCTAAGAAACTGTTTTGTGCTACTAAAGCTTCTGTCAAGTGACATCGTGTAGACAACACTGAGTACTATTTTATTGGCCTCAGTGGGTGTTGACAAAACGCTCTTTTATTCCCAACGCATTTACACAACTTCCACAAGAAAGCACAACGAAGCAAGTCAAGACTGTTATCTTGCAGCAACGCTAGCAGGTGCGGTTTCATAAACAAGTAGACAAGATGAACTATGGTGCACGCATCGGCCGTCGCAGCCGAAACAAATGCATCATCATTGATAAGATTAATTAAAAATCATAGCAAAATATTGAAATTGCTACAATTTGCAAATTTTCAGCTTGATTTTTTAATTTTTTTGAAGAAAGGTAAGACATAGAATACATTATATTTGTGATAATGAAGCAGAAAACAAGATTTAAAAATTTCGGAAATATCGGTTATCGGCCCTAAAAAGCCGTATCGGTCAATTTCTAGCAAATATCATTAGAATTATTTGTACCATGGCAAATAGAAAAACAGATGACATTTGCAATCTTCATGTGAAAATCAGAAGCTTAAGGAAAATTTTTGATCAACATTGTAACATGCTGTCAGATATGCAGAAACCACCATTTTCGCAGCAGTGAGTGAAACAAAAATTAACAAAAAAGACGTTTATATTAATTAACTACAAGGGTTATAGAGACCCGAGCAAAGTGTCATTTTATCTGGGTTTACACTTTCTCTACCATGCTCTGCTCTTTGCGGAACTGGGCAAACCACGATAATTACCGGTTACGACCCAGCACTCCTGCGAAACTATGTTGACCATCCAGTATACTGCAACCTCTTTCACAAATGCAAACCTCTCACGACTCTAAATTCCCCAACACTGCGACCATCAACTCTGAACCATGATAGAAATGATGAGGTGTGTTCGACGAGACAAACTGTTCTTATTTCGGCTTCCCAACACTTCAGCTGTAATTTGCATGAAACTGTTAAACGTTTGCCAATAAAAATCAACTCAACTCACAAAACGTTATCTGGTTTCATCAAGTTAGCATTAACCTTCGTTTTTCATTGTTTAAATTATTCCAAAGTAGGAATAAGTTCAAATATTAGCAGCACAAAACGTAGTCTAAATCTGGCTATCTACAAGCGCAGAGGCATCTACCGATGTGACGATAGACGGAAGCTTGATGATGCGACGAACTTGTCTGTTTTGAATGACATGCAAGTTGCAGAGTGAATCGGCCACGAGGATGTAGTCGCTTTCATTTCCCACAAAGGATAAACGCTGCTTTGATCTTTCTGCAAACAACGAGATAAGCATTGTTATTCAAGCTAGTCTACATTGCATATACGTTATACAAGACAGCCCACATTGCACCAAACATGAAAAGCTTGAAACCAGCCAAAAAAACAGCCGCAAAAATTAAAAGGTAGAAAAAATTTTGTTTACACCTGAACAATGTTTTTAATGGTTAAAGCACAAGGCATAAACTTTCAAAATTTCACTGTAGTAACACGCACTGCGTCGAATTTGTATTTTTCTAACGAGGCCAAGAGCAACAGGTAAAGAAATTTTTCTTTGCCAAATCTAAAATACTCACTTGATTTAAGCAGTCACTTAAACGAAGTCTCCACAATTGCGTGAACGAGTTGGAACAAGTTATTTCACCGTTGTCTCGACCAGCGATGATACATATCTTTCCGTCTGCCAACAACGCATTGTTACGTCACGAAACAGAACATAGTTACGTCACGAAACAACACATAGTTACCTCACCAAAAACCACATATTTACACCACGAAACAGCAAAATGTGACAAGAATCTGGAAAAAGTTTTAGCAGAAAAAACGAACTGGCAGTTTCTTGGACTTCCAGACCAACGATTTGTGAAGTGGCGCCTGAAACCGATCCAGTTTGCTTCAAAATTTGTCCGTCGCAAAAGAGCACCAGCGATCCGCGATTATCAGCCACTAGCAAGTCACAAGGCGGAAGCCTGGTGACGTCGTGGACCAGTACGTGAAACGCAGGTCCACACTTTGTTTCCAGGGATCTCTGTAGCTGCAGAGACAACAAACACACGTTTCAAGCAGGAAGACGAAGCTGACCATGTCAAATCAGTTGCCTGCAGTTTTAAAATAAAAAACTTCTGGTGAGGTTTTTAATCAAGTGGCCGATCCCTCTTAATCTGCAATTGACTAAGAGACACATTTTACATGAATGGCTCAGACGTGGAACTTTCCACACCCTTATCAATAAGCTGACAATTGCACTAACAGCCTTTAAATGTTGCAGATGATCCTTTTCAAAAATAAACACTAGTATGAGATGCTGAAACCATTGGAACTACGACTCAGGCATTTTCTGTTTGTACTATTGCTTTACAAAAAAAGGAGCGTTGAAGCCATCCAAAAAGCGATGCAAGTCCTAGTAGTCACTTGCATTGATCCGAGGACAAAGTGGAATCTAACACTGCTAGTGTTTTGTTATTCTTCATTATTAAGTGAGTCAAACTTTTGAACGAGATTTATTACCTATGCCAGGGATCGGCAACCTTTTCTATGTCGCCGGCCAAAAAAACAAACTCTGCGAAGTATAGCGGGCCGTACTAATTTCCACCAACAATTCCGTTCCCTTTGCTGTGCATGATGTTGTTAAATCTGGGAACTTGATGGAATTTTAATCAAATTCACTCCTCATTTCACAGTTCATAACAAAACGTCAAAATGCAACATATAGTACATTTATAGTGTGGTTTCTCATTAGTAGTTCTTTGTAAGTATTCAATAGAAGAAGTTGCAAGGAGGGTAGATTCATAAAATACGACACCACTAGGCAGGCCATACAGTTACTACAATTTGGTAAAGGGCCTGCCAGTTAGATTATTTTGTTTGGTGGGCTGGATTTACAATGTAGATGGGAGGGGCTGACCCCTGCTGTGCAAGTTTATCATAATGTTATTTACATTTTACCTGTTTTTCTTGATTACACGAGATGCTATATTTGTCAATCCTTTCTTTATAAAAAATTTATTGCACATTAGCAACTATTAAGTGTGAAATAAAAGACAGCATCACCACCCATCAAACTCTGTGCCAATCATCATGACATAAGAAAGCGGTGTGGCTGTCCTCAGTCGTCTATAAACAACAGGGTAGATATACATGAAATCCACAAGGAACAAACATAGTTTTTACCTTCAGACCAACAGATGGCAAAGTTAAAGGGTCTGCAAACAGTCTAACGATGCCATCTTCACCAGCCATAACGACTGTGTTATCCTTGGAGCCAAAGGGTTTTCCACAAGTGTCAGCATTGAATTGATATTTGCTTTGAGTCATCCAAATTGTTTCAACTTTCAAACTCAGCAGCATTGTGACAGAATTAAGAAGTCTAAACCTGCTGTCTATTCCAGCAAATGCAAAAACAAACCACATTAAAAAATCAAAAGCAGACTATGACAGCATTTCACAAAGAAACAGGAAAGAAAAATAACTTGCAAGGATTCGTGGACACTGGAATTTGCAATCCATATGATTTCAGTATTATCTTTGCTTTATATAAGCTGCACATAAGTAGTGCACATGCCAAGCATGTGGGAATAACTTAATCTTAAAACAATGAATAATTGCATGAAATGGCAATTTGTACGAAGTTGCACCTGGTTTTCATGCGGAAGATAACATGGACTCATTCTTGTAATGCAATTTACTGGTCTGCTTGTATTTATCAACATGCATACCCTATGAGATATGCCATGGTAAACTGTGTTGAAATGCCAAGACTGAAACAAAACTTTGTATGGTACGTTTCATCATTGCTAAGTGTTAACACTTCTCTTAAAAGTTTGTTTGCATTCAAGAAAGCTTACACACACACCCATTGCACAAAACTCACATAAAAGAAGCCAACACCGTAAGGCTTGTTACATATGCATCACATAAAACTTTCACTTTAAAACTCAATAACAAACGTTGTTCCAAATAGTCTTTACCTTTAAGAGTAAAAACAATTTCTTTCAGCATACACTGAAGGTGCAAAAGACTTTGCAGCAAATGTTGCAGTTCTCCACTTCCAATACACAGACTGATCTACTATGTTCACATTTAGATGCACCATCATCTTCATGTAGACTTTACCATAAATACTTTAAGCATGCGGACACACCAGTTGAAAACATGTCCGGATGCATCCTGGCTCATTACTCGTAAAAAATAATTTGAAAAACAATAGACTCAAAAACATGTTGCTTTTCACTGAAATACTTTTTCCAGCTGAAGCAATAGCAACATTACCATTTTACAGTATATATGTGACATTTAATCAAATGTTGTTGTTAAACAGATGAAAAACACCCAAGAACAAAATTGTATACATGTAAACCAAAACTCACTAAGACCAATATGTTAAACATGAACATTTGAAATATATTAACAAACTATAGTTTGCAAACTGACCAACTTTAGTCACATTTTCTATTTCACAGTGCACTGCAAGAAGCCAAAAGTCATCCAACAAATTCAAAACACTTTTCTTCAAGTTCATACATGACCTGTTGCTCACAACATTTCAGCCAGCATGAGACTTATGTGACTCTCGTTAACAAATGGTTGGTGGAGCCAACAGGAAGAGTAGAACATGAGCACATCTTGGCATTTGCGATACACTTCATCTGAGCTGGCCTTTTGCGAAATGAAATGTTCCACATGAGCAGCATTTTCAGCAATGTTCTGTTTAACCTCCAGCTCCTTTGCATACATTGCTGTGAGTTGGGAAGCATTATCCTCAAACCATGATACAGGCTGTGTAAATATCAGTGTTACTGATTTCCCTGAAATAGATTTGTTCAGCTCAACTAAACTTTTGAATTTCCTAGCAACAGAGTTCAGTCTGGAAACAACATCATTTAACTGTTCCATGGTATCAAATAATTCAACCGCTGCATTTTCTAAATCACTTGAGTAGGATGAAACAACAACAAAGTTTTTTTGAACAAACTATGTACAGGAGCTAAGTAATGCAAGTTTTATTGCTCTAAGGTTTGTTAGTTGCTGTAGCCCTGTTGAGTTCACTGTTTGCCATTTCAAGATCAGATTATTTATATCAGCAACGGAGTCTTTCACCTGCCGACTAATTCCGGTTAACTGACCTGGAATACCACACACTTTTGCTTTTTTATTTGCTGACATGTCTTAAGTTTTGAGTATATAAGTCAAATAAACAATTATGTCAAAACTGAAATTTAAGTATTTGGGTGCTTGTCCTCTTTTCATCGTTGTTTTTTTTTTTTAAATAAAAAAACTCTTCAGGAACATCTCTGTTGTTTTTTGTTCTTTTTTAAATAAAAAAAGAATCTCTTCTTCAGGAACATCTCTGTATTCTGTATTGTCAAGTTTATATGTGTCCTTGGTTATATTTGCTCGATACTGGTTTTCACCAACTTGCTCAATTTGTACAAAGTGCTGTCTAAGTATTTTGACAGAATCCTGAGCAACGGAGATGAGCTCTTCAATTACTTCAGGGTTTTTGACATGTAAATTCTTGCGAAATTGTTGATTAATTTCAATTTGACCAGCTTTCAATGCTTTTTCATCACCTTGAAAAACTTCCAACCTTGCTTTATGTAGGTCTTTAAAGGCAGCAAGAACTTTCATGTGTAGCACCCTAGCAGAGCTCATACTCACAGTCAAACATATTTGACTAAAAATAAATAAATATTATAAAGTCTGTTTACATGCAATAGGCAGGAAATGCAGCAATGCTGGTATGGAGCAATAAACCATGCCAGCTTCATTAAGTTCAGCATTTGTTATTCAGAGTAAAATCTGATAGGTAGTGTCTGTTTTACTGTCAGGGGCAAAAGCCTTGCTGGAGCTATTTTGCCATTCGAACTGCATCCAGGTTTGTCCACATATGATGCTGAGTTAATGACATGAGCAGTACGATGGACCTGGTCAAGTGGGAAGTGTCTGCTCCAGCTGTGCAAGTGGTAGTCAGTTCAGCTCTTAGCATTGTTGCTCTGGCTTTCCTACCAGAGATAACACTTTTGATGGGAGTGCTTTTCATGCACTTTCATAAATAGTTGTGAAAAACAAACACAGGTTTCTCATCTTGAGTTGGTTTTAGGTCATGTGACAAGGATGATGTCACTAATCCAAGTATGTCGTCCTTGTCAATGACCAGTTCAACCAATCGAGTTCAGATATCGGCAAAATAGCTATAGCAGTGGTTTTGCCACTGATGGCAAAATAGACACTGCCAATCAGGTAACTCCGGCTTTGCTAAGTAAATACGTTGGCTAACTTCGCACTATTCTGATTTCCCAACAAACATGTATACTGTTCCAAGTAAAACAACAAAGGATTTCAAAAAAGCACAAACTAAACAGAATCTTTCTAATGAATGCAATGGTCTGCATAAATGTGAAATTGGAAAAGTAAAACATAACATTAAGTGCCACTCTTGAGATCGTAACAGTTGTTGACAAGATATCATGCATGATATCAGCATTTTTCTAAACTGGAAAAATGGAATGCTATCACTATTTAGCATGAAGACCTACTCACATGGCAAGCAGACTGATTGGCACATAGTGGTTGACTAGGAATAGCATGGGTAAAGGTTAGTTTACACTAGGCAGTTTCACACAAAAAAACATATGTGAATCTTGTTTATTCAAGGTCAAGCTCACACATAACCTTAAATGATACACATTTCTTTTTGTTGTTTCATCAATAAATAAAACTTTAATGCGTGCCTTTATTAAATTCTTATTGCTGGTGAGTTGTAAATTCAGTAAATATTTCCAAGGGCATAGCAACGAAAAAAGTTTGAGAACTACTGACTTAGGCAACCAATTTTGATGCGGGCCATTTTCAATGTCCACGCAAGCTGTACTTGGACCTTCATTTTTTTTAAAAATAATTTGTCTACTATCTGTCACGTGACACCGTTTGAATAAAACACTGAGTTCGTGATACTAATGACACCTTGATCATAGTCTAATGAAAAGTGTTTATGCTGAATGTACGAATGGCTATTGGTTTAGCTCTTACCATGGTCTTGTAACCTTGGTAGTAGAGGTTACGCTTTTGATGGGACCTGTTTTTATTTACTCTTTTAAGAAGTTTTTTAAAAATTTGGATTGAGCCTTAGGGCTTGGGTTTAGTACGTTACTAACAAACGTACTGCTGTCCTTGTTACACAGTACACACTTGTCATGCATAAGTGTCACATGAGAAGCAGCAGACAAATGATTTTAAAAAAATGAATGTCAGCTGGCAGATCTACAGTCACTCCTTACATGTAGTATCACTGGCAAACTACTTAATAATTGCTTGTTTTGAAAAAAATGTTTCTTTACAACTTGGCAAACTGTTAAATTTCTTATTTTAGAAAAAGGGGCACATATGACCTTTTTTGAAAAAAGGTGGTGTGTAATATGCAATCTCTCAAATCTCTTAAGGAAAAAGCTTAAAATGCTGTAGTTCAGTCTCCTGATCATTTTGTTACCTTTTTCATTAATATCATTTGGGAAATGAGTTGGTGCAGGTCAAAAAACATATTTGGGATGACACGCCGAAAAACAGCAGAAATTTGGGGGACAAGAAGCATTGTGTGATGTTAATGCTATGAAAGTGGCATTACATGTTTTTCATTTGAGTTGATTCAACCACAGTGCTGATTTTACACTCAGATTCTTTTCATACCACATGGGAACCCTGTTATTTACTCAGTGACACACTACGAGGAATCAGTGTCAGGATCTCTCACAAGTGAATAAATTTACAATTAGAGTATTAGTTAGATTTTGTCTTAAAATGTTTTTATGAAATTTAATATTTTAATGTGGCTTGCTTAATGATGCTTTACATATTATTGATATTGTACAATGCAGGTATCACTAGTTTATTTATCTGAAATACCATATTTGTATTTATGGACAATTTGTAAACATTCTATCTATGACTCTCTCTCTCGATGAATGTAGTTCATGCATAGTAAGCTATGCTTCGAGTTCATATCTTCTGAGAAGTTTCCAGCAAAGTGAGATATGTCACAACACTGTTTTCATCATATAGGCCATGGATGTGGTAGTCAGGATATATAGTTAAAAAGTAGAGCGAAACAAGTTGCCTGTAAAAGACAGAAATCCACCAGTAGCGGATCTTGGTTGTGCATATAAAATGTTACCAAATTTGCAAAAATTAATATTTTGCGGTGAGCAATGACACCATAACTAAAAATAATACTTGTTGCAACCCTACACTTGCTTTCAGCCACCACCCCTCTTGCAACAAGATAATTCCATTCTTGATAACAAGCTCCAGTGTGACCAAAACTTAGATTTCAACCATTGTGAAAAAAAAATTGAAGCATCGTAACTTTTTAGCATCACTACGTGTTTGCGAGAAAATTATATAAAATTGCAATGGAAAAATTTTAATGTATTAATTTTTACCTTTATTCTTTGTGTAACGCAATATTATTCCACTCCGGTTACGTCATCACTCATCCTTTAACGAAATCCATGCTGAGGGACACTTTTTACATTGTATCGTGAAGCAACACTGCACAAGGCTTACAGAACGCGTAAAACATACAGAAGACAATTATTGAAGCTTACACAAAGCGTAAACAGTCAGAAAGGAATAGCTATTCACATATTTAGTATGTCAAATGTGATTTCATTATCGATGGTTTAAAAGTTTTATCTTGGTTTGCATGTTCCTCTGCCCATCTTAACCATTGTGGTATTGGTACAGGGTACAGCTCTGAACTTCAAGAATCCAAGTTAGCTAACGGGCTTCCAACCAACAGTTTTGACTGTGCCAGAGACTTGGTAAAATTTGACAAACTAGCGCAGTAGCACTAGCAGTCAGATCTACACAAATGTGAAATTTTAGTTGAACACCAAATGAGAAAATAATATGTTGGAGAACTCATTACAGTATGATGCACTGACAACGAATATATACAAGAAAGTCATCGAAGGAAAGTATTCACGAAGTTACACACAAAGAAACTTTCACCTTGCATGGAATCAGAATCCAATGAGGTAGCCTGTATCTGTGTGGCATGGGCCCCTAAACACTCCAGTCTTCAGGCCATCAGCAGGGTTGCCAGATCTACTTTTTGCCAAGGGGCCAAATCTAGTCCAGAAAAGAATAAAAAAAGAGCGAAATGCTAAGAATGATAAGGGGCCAAAAAAGGGCCAATCATTTTTTTCCAAATTTATCAACAGTTACAAAGTCATATGAACCCATACTTAGCAATTTATTGAATGGAAATGTTCATAATCACAATTGTAGCACAACAGCAAAACAAGCACGTAATGAAAGATCGTAAGATAACAACTTAATTTCCATGTTGTGTAGCCATAAACTCAAAACTGAGATAAATTTGTCATCCTCAATAAGTGCTAAAGCGATCAACAACAATCTAAACAAAACCAACAAATATGTGCACCACCTGAATAACAATAAGTTAGGTAACATACATAACAGTTCTCACTGCTACCTTCACAACCGCAGCAATGAGCAAGTGAGGTAACAGGTATTCTGATCAACTTACTTTCACAATAAACTCAGAAACTCTAAGCATCTTAACAAAATTTTGGAAACAAAAACCTTAAAAATTTACGAATTTGGTGAAAATCTGCAATGAATTAGTCAAAATAGTTAAAAAATATGGTTTCACAGACAGGACCCAGGTTGGTCAGATCTAATTCTTGCAAGGGTCCAGTCTATCCTGGAAAAGGGCCAAACGAATTTTTTGGGGCCAGCGAGTGTTATTTGGGACTAAATTTCTAAAATTTGGCCACAAAAAAGGGCCAACCTGGCAACCCTGGCCGTCAGCTAAGGTTTTGAAACAGTCCGCAAAAAAACGCCGCTGCGGGCTGCTGCAGTCTGCTCGCCAATTCGGCGAAATTTTTGCTTTTTGCAAAGTTTCAAAATCCAACAATCAAATTTCTTGCTGCTGACCTGCTGTCCAACAGAGATGAGCACGGATCAGGACTGGACAGGGTTGCCAGATTGCCAAAACATAAAAAAAACAAACACACCTCCAAAAAAAGCCAAAAACAAGCCAAACATTTCACAATAGTAAACCTTTATATAAAAAGGTAAAAAGACACACGTAAATGACATTACCACTTCCCCATTACACTCCCTTGGCTATTTCTGGTTATTATTTTACTAAAATGATCAACAGATAACACCGCACAGTGGCATGCTACACACACTGCCATTTCCAGTTCAACTTTTTTAGTAGCATTGTCTATGTTATTATTTTTAACTGTTTTTGTAACAGCCAGCTCACTTTGTCCTTGAGGTCGAAGCTTATTTTTATGTTTTACTGCCTTTTTATGGTTATGCAAATTGCTTTGTCAAGGAGCAATTACACAGTTTACAGAAAGCTTCGCCATGATGGCCACCTTTCTTCAGCCAAACAAACTGCTTTTCCCAATTTGGGTTATACTTTCTGTTACTGTCATATGATGACTTCCATTTAGGCATCGTTGCTGTGGGTGAAAACC
>Ga0210059_1010116_pt1 | contig 14618 bp, 10 predicted proteins | sample Ectturendosymbi2_FD_188042 | JGI IMG/M metagenome (GOLD analysis project Ga0210059, IMG submission 188042) | Ecteinascidia turbinata endosymbiont from Florida, USA - Sample 2 (SPAdes) (version 2) | ecosystem: Host-associated > Tunicates > Ascidians > Unclassified | place: Key West, Florida...
AACTTACTGGCGGGTCCGGACACTCTTCCTGTCTCTTCCACGTTTCAGCAAACTCCATCGCCTCACAACTTGTGAAGAACGGCGCACACAAGACGAGGAACCGCGAGTCCACAAGGCTCGTCAAGAAAGATGTGGAAAGTCCCAATACCTGCGGGAGATAGCATCTCCGGTCCCTTCACGCCAGAGGAGCTTGCTAACGCCCTCAACCACCTAAAGATAGGAAAATCACCGAGAATGGATTATATTTTCCCGGAGTTCATACCGCACGCCGGATCAGCTCTTAAATCCTAGTTATGTGGTTTCTTCACTTCCTGCCAATGGTAGCGTGATTCCGGTCAATGACTCAACTCAATACAATTCATGATTTTTAATGACTCGATTCAACTCGAATAGAGTCACAGTCAATGACTTTATTGACTCGAGAATAGAGTCAGAGTCATTTTTACAAAATCTCGAAACATCTGATTGACGAACCCAGTTCGTTTACACACAAAGAAATAAGCTTGTTTTGCTTCAGTGGTGATCAATATTTTTTAAGCATTTTAAACATAAAATGTTCCACCTAACACGGAGGTAGAGCTGAGATATTCCTTTTAACTGAGGGGTCAGCAGAGCATAATACACATTATAGCAGTTTAATGTAGTATTTGCATATTGTGATCATGGCAGTTGGCCTCATACCTTTACTTTGGGTCTTTTCCAGAGATAAAAGAATTTGTGTTTTTCAAATCCAATCCAATGCAAATCCAAAAAACAAATATTGTCTCAATCCAAATTCCTATCACTGTCATTAGGCTAGGCCCGTGTGTAATTCAACTGAAATATTCAAAGACAAGTAAATAGTTTGGAAACTAATTAATTAGCTTGTGCTCTACCCTTGCCTCACAACATCATAACAATTGACACTGCAGAGGCTTCAAACTAATCACTGTTGCAGCAGTGTAATGAGATAGAAGCTCTGTTAAGCTCAGCGACGGCGTGTAAGATATCAAACCAGCAGGCTAATAGGTATACAACACAAACGACTCATTAGAACTGGGATACACATTAAACAATGATGAACTGTGCTAAATGTTTTGAGGTATCGGTATTACTGTATGTATAGTAATGATGAGTCAAGAAAGGGGATTGGATCAGCGAAGGTCAGGCTAATTCTATAACTTCGATGAGATGAAACCTAAAAGAGCAGATTAGTTTCGCTAGTCGCAGACAAGGCTCAACATTTTAAACAAACACAGTACACAATCATGACGTATTTGAGAAACTCCACTGAACCGTACTTTTCAATACAGTAATCAGCAGTACCAAAACTGAATCGAAAGTTGCAAAGAAGATCAAAACAATATTATCGAATCCAATCAAAATCCGGTTAAGCAGAAATTATCAAATCTAAATCCATCAAAATACTAGAATGCGGCAAGATTTAAATCCAAGTCCTTATTCATCTCAGGTCTTTCTTTGGGCATATGAAAGACAAGTATAGTTCTCGCAGCAAAGTTGGGCTAGTCTTGTAGGAATGACTGATAGTTAAGGGAAATGTAAAATGGAAACTGCTTTCACAAAAAAACTTAGATCTAAATTACCTGGAATCAAAATAGCTAAAACAACATCGGGCACCATTTTTTAGCTCTTTGGGCACCATTTTGTAGCTCGTTGGGCGTCATTTCGTAGCAAAAAAAGACATAGGAAAATGTTAAATTTCGTTTGACTCGACATTGACTGGAGCTTGCAAAGAAATGACTCGAAGTGACTTGACAGTTCTTGTGACTCGACTCTGACTCGATGTTGACCAGACTAAAAAAATTTAGATGATTCGGACTCGACTCTGATCGACAAATATGACTCGGCACATCACTGCTTCCTGCATACGTCTGCTCAAAATTCCCATGATCTGGAGAAGAGCCCAATATGCCAAACAGTTATCGCCCTATATTTCTACTGTGTGTCCCTTCAAGATCCTCGAGAGACCCATCTACGCTCGTGTCTAGCCAATCATCGATCCATTACTCCCACGGGAACAAACAGGCTTTTGACAAGGGAGGGCGACCGTAGATCAGGTTATCTTGCTGACGCAAGACATCAAGGATAGCTTTTCGGCTAAGAAGAAGACCAGAGCTGTGTTTGTCAATCTCACAGCAGCCTACAACAATTCATGGCATCGTGGCCTCACTTGCAAGCTACTGCGATTGCTACCTGACAGGCATATGGTTTGCATGGTCATAAAGCTGGTTGGTAATGGCAGCTTCACCCTTACCACCGGTAACAACAAATGGCGCAGGTTATGACGCCTCGAGAATGGCGTCCAACAGGGAACCGTATTGACACCGCTTCTTTTCAACATCCACACCCTTGACCTGCCAACTACCCAGGCCCGTCGCCAGGATTTAGCGGCAGGGGGGCCAAAAACCAAAAAGAGAGGCCAAAAACCAGAAGGGGGGCCACAATTTTAAAATACAGTATTGGATGTATGCAGCAACCGGGGAGCCAAACGTGAAATGGAGGGCACCGATTTCAAATGGGGGGGCCGGGCGCCGCTGGCCCCCTCGCTGGCGACGACCCTGCAACTACCGTCTCCAGAAAGTATGCCTACACTGACGATCTAACAATCGTGCATGCTCATGGAGACTGACATGCAGCGAAAGGCAGGGGCGTAACCAGGGGGGCAAAAGGGGCACAATTCCCCGGGCGCCAATTAACTATGGGGGTGCTGAATCACTGCGGGGGCGCCGAATTACTGCGGGAGCCGCCGAAAAGTCCCAACAATGTCACAAGTACTTTCTTCAATACAGCAAATTATTTTTCGAAAGAGCTCAGGTTCCACCATGGGGGCGCCAAACTTCGAATATGGGGGCGCCGGTTCGACCACGGGGGCGCCAAACTTGTTTTTTGTCCCGGGCGCCATCTAACCTCGTTACACCCCTGGCGGAAGGAGTGCTCAGCGAAGACAAGGCAATTATTATCGATGAATAGCTCCTGATAATTCAGCACTATAAACACAGTATCGGCAATCTTCTATCTCAACAACAATGAAGCTAAACACGATCTGAAAGTCAGCTACTACGAAGAAACTCTGCTCTTTTGCTCCGAGCCCAAATACCTTCGAGTACCGTTGGACAGACCGCTCACGTACCGCCGACACCTCGAGTCACTTTGCAAAAGCTGACATCACGCGTCGTACTCCTAAGGCAGCTTGCTGGCTCGATTTGGGATGCTGCGGAAACAAGGCTGCGAACAGCCACCTTGCCCTGGTCCATTAATTCAATAGCAGAGTACTGTGTTCCTTTCTGGTGACATAGTGATCACACTCGGCTCATTGATCCTGCCATCAACGACGCCTTGCCAACTGTGACTGGGTGCCTGCGTCCTACACCAGCGGACAATCTTCCTGTCCTCGCGGGCATCAAACCTGTTGAGCTTCGTCCCAACGGAGCCAAGCTGTTTCTAGCACACCGCGCTATGCAGTCTGGACATTGTTCCACTCAGCTCTCACCTGTGCAAGACATTCATTTGTACCCGCTGCACAACAACTCATCAGTTCATCTGAAAACAACAACAGAAGTGCGGCACTCAGCACAAAAATGTTAAGAACCACTGAACTATATGCTTACCAGTGATGGAGTCTCGAGACTTGGTCTCGGTCTCGGCGTCGAGACGCATTTTTGCGAGTCTCAGTCTCGGTCTCGAAGGTTTCAGGTCTCGAGACCTTGAATATTGCAAAGAAATGGTTTATTAAAATTTGTATAATTTAACGATTTTTTGTTTGTTGTACTTGCAGGTAAGAAACGATCACACGACGTCGGAAAAATGCCAGAAATTTGAAAAAATGCCAGTCAGAAGTGATGACGACATTTTTTTCAAAAATTCCGGCAAAATGTACACATTTTGAAGTCTCGAGTCTCGGTCTCGAACTTCAAGTCTCGAGTCTCGGTCTTGGAGTTTTTGATGAAGCCTTGGTCTCGTCTCGAAATTTTAACCAGGTCTCGGTCTCGGTCTCGAAGGTTACGGTCTCGACTACATCACTGATGTTTACCTTTTTCTGTATCACCGAAACGAGTTCCTCAGCGCATTTTTCATCAATTTGCTCTTGGGCAGTTTCAACATCATCATCAATTCTGACCCAATTTCTAAACTCGTCTTCGCTTTGTCCAACAAGTAGTGGAAGGAAGAAAATGATTACATGAGTTGATTCGTCAGTGTTGGAACATCAACAATTCTGTATAGTCACAACCGCAACCTTAGCCCAGGCTCCTTTGATCATGCGCATGGCCTCCAACAAGCTAATGCGTTTCGCCACTTACTGAGCCACAAGTCCAGTTTCAAGGGTATGATCAAGGATCAGTGAGCCAAAAGATCAATTTGTCTGCATAATGAATCGAAAATGGATGTATTAAACCAGGTTTTCCAAAATACGGCCGGCGAGCCAAATTCGGTCCGCAAGGCCATTTCATCCGGCCCGCGGAGACATTTTGCGAATAAGAAAGAATAATATATTTCCGAAAAGCTCATTGATTTGGTAGAATGTAACATACCCCGAAAAAATCACTTACGTAAGACTATTGTGTAATAGCTTATGTGGCCCTCGGAAAAAAGTTTGGTGATCCCTATATTAAACAGAGGTCGGATGTATTAGGCGGGTTTTTCACAACAGAGAATGTATTTTCTTATTTTGGGAGACTTGAAGTTTCTTATTCTGGGAGACTTGAAAACATGGGTAAACGGCAGCCTTGCCATTAGCTAGTGACTCACGGTGAAAAAGTCCAAAATGCAATCTTGGGAGAATTTCTGGCATAGACTCCAGTTCCTGTTTTCTCGACCTTTCGACCTTGAGAAAGCATATGCCTGGGCTCCTCGGTAAATTGAATGTTGTGGGAGTACGTTGTTGACTGATGACGGTATTAGCAGTCGTCAAGTCACTGCATTTCTGCTCAGAAGTTTGTGTCCGTGTCGACGGGGTTAAATCACAACCGTTCACAATTGGCATTGAACTCCAAGAACGTATCCTTTGATCACACCTCTTCAAAGTCTATATGAATTGGATAGGAGGTTACAGCCGAGTTGACGAGGGTGTCAATGTTGGAAGCTGCAGGAACAATCGTTTGCTTTTTGTAGACAGTTTGGTACTTCTTCTGAAGAGGGTCAGCAGTGTATGCTGCAAGGAAGCGGCATTAAACTGCAGCAGGTGGAGAAGTTCAATTAACTTGAGGTGGTATTCACGAGTGACGGAAGGCGGAACAACGAGATTGATACACGGATTGGTAAAGCAACCGCAATTTTGTATGAACTTTATCGCTCTATGGTCACAGAAAAGGAGCTTTCAAACGCCGAAAAGCTGTCAGCTTTTAAATCGATCTTTATCGCAATCCTCACCTATGGTCATGAATCTTGGGTGAAAATAAATGAATGAATCAATGAGGGGGATTCTGGACAAACTGCAATATGGAAGAAGCAAAAAAGCAAAAAGGAACGTTTTGTACAGCTTCGATGTTTTAGTGTACAGTTCTAAGAGCATGGAAGCCACGGTCTACTTAAGATAGGGCCGGATATGTCACATTTTGCAGGCCATCTTTAACAGGCCGATTTGGTTTGTTTCAAAATGCAGGTAAACTCGATCATATACATTTGTTTCATTACTGTAACAGTAGTTGTAATGGTGCTAGCAGTTTATAGGACTTTTTTAAAGCTCTGCCATGCTTTTGTTTAATCATGAATAGTCTGAAAAATAATATAAAGCTAGAATGTATAAGGGTTCCGGAAAATGTAAACCATGCTATATATTTATAACTACTTACAGCATAACTTACGAGCAATTTCTAAGTTAAATACAGACACTTTTGCAAACAACCTTCAGCAAGTAAAATGCAACACACCTCTGTGGAATAGTGCAAACGTTTTGCTACCAATGTGCCCAGATTTGCTTTAAATTATACCAAAATGTCAATACAAATCAGTTAGCTTCACAATATTTCAAACAGCTGATTGCAGTGTTCATAAAACTCCTTTGTTTTAGTTAGGTGTACAATTCTCAATGAAAACAATTTTTCTCGCATACTGTACTGCGTTAATTTTTTACATCTAACATGAAAAAAACAAGATGAAAGATTGAAAGTGGGATATGGGACTAGGCAACTGTAAAATTGAAGTGGCACATGCAAATGTTCATCGACTTTTATGGCTTTTTGCATTGATGAAAATCCTGTCTCCTCATTAAAAACAACATTGCAAATTATTATCCATGCACTTGTTATCTTGCACACAAGCAACCAGATGGTGAGTTCAAAAAGCTTAAATCATGAAATGACTTGATTAAATCCCCAACTTCAAACCTTTTATTTTTATCAGTCTGATGAATTCTCTGCTAAGAGTATTTGTTGACAAGCTAGTAGTAGGCAATGCTGAAGGTTGTCTTGATGCTTTTTCTGTGTGTTGTTGAACTGGTTGCATTTTCTTTCCTATTTCATTCTTTTACCATTTTTTAATAAAATCATCCTTAAATGTTTTATGGATCCTGTAGAATTGTTGATTGGCTTCCATTCAGATTGGTTGTCACACTTGATCCACTTTGTTAATAAATCAAGTTTGTTGAAAAGAAAATCCAAGCACTTGTTGTTTCTTGTTATATCCAGTGATTGCGTGACTCGAGTCATGGACTAGACTCGACTCGAGTCACGATTTATGGTGACTCGGACTCAACTCGAGTCACGTTGAGAAAAATGGTGACTCGACTCGAGTCACGTTTTTCGCAAAACGACTCGCCTCGAGTCACAGTCAATGACTCGAGACAGAGTCATTTTTACAATATCTCTGAGTTCCTGATGGACAAACCCAGTTCGTTTGCACGCAACGAAATGAGTATTTCATGCTTCAGTGATGATCAAAATTGGCGCAACTTTTCTGTTTGCCTGTCTAGTTGTGCTATGCTGCATTTTAAGGATCAAGTGTCCCCACCTTGCGTAGAGGTAGACCTGAGACTTTGCTTTCACTGAGGGGTCAGTAAGGCACAATATATTGACACCTTATCGTGGTTTAATGTAGTATTTGCATATCGTGATCATGGCAGTGGGCCTCATACTGTGACCTTGAGTCTTTTCCAGCTACCAGTAAAGTGATTGAAGTTTTCCAGATTCAAATCCAAACCAAAAACTATATTGCAAAATATAATGCAAATGCGAAAACCGAATCTTGTTTAAATCCAAATTCCTGTCACTGTTATTAGCCTAACCCCAGGTGGCGACGTGATAAAGTCACATATAACGTTGAATTCGTAGTAGCAATAGGAGAGCGAACCTAGTCAAATGCGTAATGTCAATTGCTATTATGCTGAGGATTGTCGGTTCGACTCTTTCTTTGTTTAGCTCAGGGCGGCACAGCATTGTGCCTGCAACAAATGGCCCCCAACGTGTTGGTGGCTGCAATCCACTGTTAACCTGCAGTCCCAAAACTGAACCGAAAGTTGCAGTAATCTGCAGTCCCAAAACTGAAACGAAAGTTGCGAAGAAGTTCAAAAGAAAATCATCAATTCCAAACCAATTCTGTTTAAACAAAAATGATAACTTCCAAATCAATGAACACATTGATATGTCGTAAGGTTTAAATCCTAGTACATGTTCATCTCTGGTCATTTTCATGTATTGGGCATGTGAAAACCACACTTTCAATGCAACGCCAACCGAGAGGTTGCAACAACATCCTTCGTGTTTTTCAATAAACCGCACCTATTGCACATTCTTTTTGTGAAGGTTGTATCTGGTACCATCTTCACATCCTGGTCCAAGCACCACTTTGTTGTGAATGGAAAGGCAGAGCAGCAAGTGCGCAAACTTTCACACTGTGGCACCAAGCAACAATAAAGATCCCACGTCGTGCTAATTTTATTTCTGCTTGCTCGCGCCACACGGGTGTTGTTCATCACGCACATACCATTCTTAGGGAATCGCACATTCAACACAATGCTAACTGAGAGGCTGCAACACTTGCAGAAAGGTTGGGATAGACTCTTTGACATGACTGAGTGTGAAAGAGACAAGCAAAATGCAAACTGAGAGAACTTAGATATAAATAACCTGCAGTCAAACTTGTTAAAACAACATTGGGGCCATTTTCTAACTTGTCGGGCGCCATTTCATAGCATGTTGGGCGCCATTTCAAAGCAAAAAAATGTCGTAGAAAATACGTGAAATTTCGTGTGACTCGACATTGACTCGAGCTTGCAAACCAATGACTCGAAGTTACTCGACAGTTCTCGTGACTCGACTCTGACTCGAGTCGACCAAGTCATGACTCTGACTCTGACTCGACTCGAAAAAATTTTGGATAACTCTGACTCGACTCTGACTCGAAGGGCTTGTGACTCTGACTCGACAAAAATGATTCGGACACATCACTAGTTATATACAGAGTTGCAACCATAAACCAAACACTTAACCATTTTACCATGTACAGCTGTCAAAGCATACAATATGTAGTACTAACTGTTGCATATTAACAATTCACACTGCAGTTATTCTTTCATGATGTGCAAGCATGACAATTAAACCAGAAATGACATTGCAATAATTTTTACTGGTAGGTTATCATTGTAATATCCACACCGTTTATTCATTAACAGCTAAACAGAGGTGTAGGCTATATAAAAACAATTCTCACAGCATCTGAGGAGTCAGGACTGCTGTGTTACGATTATATCAAACTTGCAGCACTTCTTGTTTTCATTAAGAGCACAAAACCAGACTTTCATTAACCTGCCTACAAAACATGTTTACTGCATCTACCATTTCTTTTTCTATGGTGCTGTTTTGCCTGTGGGACTAACCAAATCAATATGCTCATTGCTTAGCATTTCAAATATGCACTTACATTGCACAGTTTCTCATTCAATGTTGAATGCTGTCAAAGGTGGTACTTTGTACAATTTTAAAAGTGTTTTTTATTTTTCAAAGTACCATAGGTTATTTTGAAACATTCTAACAATGACAGGACTTGTAAGTATGTAAAGTTTCTAAAAACACGCAGTTTTGTTCATATTTAAATGTTAATGGTCTCTTTTTTCAAAAAAATTGTTGGTTACCCAAATTACCCTGGTCTCACAGGGTAACTTGAGATGCAAACTTTTTTGCATGTTTTCTACAAATATATGTAATACCCATAATTGTGGCTAATGGGACATAACCATTGTTTAAAATTTAAGTATTAGTGAGGTTTTGCATGAAAAAATATATGAAACAAATCTTACGTTGTCAGGGTAAACTGGAACACACACGAACAGGATTTTGATTTCAATAATGTATATCTACACTTTTCACTAAGCTCAAAGGTCGAAATCAAATACTAAATTGCAAAAGAAAAATTAATCATATACAGAAAGAAAACCTGATACAGGTACATCAAAATCCTGTTTATGTCCCATGTTACCCTGGTAACCTAAGATTGTTATCAAATCATTTTCACAAAAGTTGTGAAGGAGATATTAGTCTTGTTTTCTAAAATATGTAAAGTTGAGGTAGGCTTGCTGAAATTAAAACTAGCCAACTTAGAAAAGTCAACCATACTGTGCTAAATAACTTTTTTCTCATTTCTACATTTCAGAAAATTAAATTTCTACGTTCTTTAACTAATTGTAATATGTGTTTTGTGATTTAAAGTTTTGTTGTTTGCTGTATATATATATCATTTATTTAGTCATATTCCAAATCTACCAACCATATATCAATAGTCAGTAATCATTGTGTTTATGAATATAACAAACCAGGTTGAAACCTATTTCTCTCAAGTAACCTGTCCTAGGTAACCCTGTTTAGCGGCTTGTACTTGTAGCCTGTTCATGCAGGCTACAATCAAGCAGTGTTATGCGCTACATTTGAAAGTTGTTTCAATACCTAACCCCTACCCAACACAGAATCTAACCTTTAGTTGTATTATAAATAACTCAACCCTCATCTTAAGCTAACCCTACAATCCCAAGCAACTGTTGACTACACTGCACATAACCCCTACAATAAGATAACTGCCAAATGTTTTCAGCCACATCAAAAGACTAAAACTAATTTGTAGCTGTCAGGAGAAGCGAATTGGCAACATTAGCTTTTAAGCCTGCGCAAAACTTGATGCAAACTTGACTGGCAAAGCCTACGTAAATAACACTGACAACTAAAACTTCCAGACATATTGTCAGGCTTGGGTCTCCTGCAGTATAATAGCTTAGCAGGCTTACGGCTCTGATGCTAAGTAGCACATGCTTCAGTATGCCCATGCCACAGTAAGATTGTTTTACAAATACAGTGGCTGAATGGACGAACGAACGCCAAGTTCTAAATAGATAAACTCAAAACTCACGGAACTAACCACTCATAAACACACCCCACACCGCACTCAGACCTAGCAGGCGTTACAGTAACAACAATCGGCCTGTTAACAACAGGCGGGAAAATGTGACATATCCGGCCGTATCTTAAGTAGGCCGTGATGGAAGCAATAAACAGTAATTTGATTCAAGATATTCAAGATATAGTATGTAGTTGCATGAATATGAAGTTACCAATTTAAGAAGCTGCTTTTCCCTTGATGATAGAAAATGAACATGCAGATCAGATATTCTTTCCCAAAAAACAACCTATCAGCAGTTGTTCTCAAAATCGGGAAAACAGTGAAGTTCTTGGACCAGCCCTACAGGAAACTCCTTTCACATGCCAGTTAAATTCTCGCAAACATGTTTCAAAACATAAAAGTGTTGTTGAACAATGTACAACAAGGAAAGCAGTACTCTGAACCTCCCCTCCAAGTCGCAACCCCTGCAAGTCGTGGAGAAGCGGCTTTCCCCCACGTGGTAACAATTCATAAACAATGAAGTGAGTTTCTGTGAAATTCACCACAAAAGATTTTTAAGTTCGTTGTTTTATTATTTTGCCTGCACTAACAGGTTTGGGAAACTGTAACTGGAAATTCTAATTCAAAATAACAAATTGCGCATGAAAATCAGTGAATGTTTCCTTCATCGTTAGATTTAATCAGAAACGTAGTCTTAATGAACTTGTGCAAAGGAAGATGATAGGCATATAATGTAATCTACGGCAATATTACAAAAAATTTAAAACCCTTTAAATTGTTTAGTGTAAGGTTATTACTCCTGTTGTTGGACGTTGCATATTCTGATTATTAATATGTCTTAAAGATGTTAGCGTAATTTGAATAAAATCCACGGATTCTCCATCACGTATTACGGTCACCATGCAAGCTTTCCTCTGCAGTTGATTTCGTTTTTTTCGCAATTTGATTTTTATTACTTTTTGTTTTTTTCCCACCGAGCAAAGCAGTAACCACGGGCATCGAAAAGAGTAGACGGGGGTGCCTTCGCCCCTCCGAATTTTATAATTTGGTATTTGCACATTGTGTTTTTAGCAAAAAGGTTGTTCGCTTGATTTCAAGTGGGCAAAATATACTTTCACCACTTTTGGCCCTTCCATGGAAAAAATCCTTTTGGCTGCCCCTGGAACAATCCACTATTGCCCCCTCCCCTGGAAACAAAACTTCCGACGTCCATGGCAGCAATTATGATAAAATAAGCATAAAGGACTATTTTGTGGTGATCCTGCACTTGCAACTGTCCCTTTTGAACACTAGTCATTAAATCGGATAAACTGTAGGAGGTGTGTTCAACACAAAGCTTTTATAATATTTGAAACAACCGCCGGTGACAGTGACACCCAGCATTTCTTTGTTTTAAAAAGTTGAAATGATCTACTGAAAGTAAAGATCTAAAAAAATTCAAGTACCATAAAACTAGTCTGTTCCTATATTAATACTACGCATAAATAAGTAATAATTGCTAAAACTGTATAGAGTAGACCAGGGACTGAGTTTAAGGGGGGGACTGGAGGACATGTCCTCCCCACTTTTGGACAGGGGGCATAATATCTTTTGTCCCCCCCAACATTTTGTGATAAAAAGTAAGGTAGTTGTGCAATTTTCATGGTTACATTACTGTTGGAAACGTTTCCCCAGCATGAAACCAGGGAATAAATGAGAAAAATGAACATTATCACTGGATTATCTGTAGACACAGTATACAGATTTCCTATGTAGGCCTACACTGAATTGTCGAATTGTGATTGTTGACAACTGTGTTGGTTAATTTGAATTACCGAATCAGTGTACACATGAACGTCGCTCAATCACGAATTCCTAAGCTGGTCTGTAGGTGTAGCCAGCAATCAGAATACGGTTGTCACCATGCGCGTAGCCAGGGCGGGGCAACAGGGCAATACCACCACCAATTCCAAAGTTTTCAGATTAATAAAATATTTGAAGTACAAGCCAAAGAAATAGTTCAGTGCAAATCAACGAAACTGCCTCAAGGAACCTACCCTACTTCAGCTTTTAGTCGAATACAAACCTGTATCTGACCTTTTGTAATCATTATAATCAATGACCGCAGGTAAAAACAATTGGAGTAACGCTTTTCGCAGCTGTTTTTGGCACCCAGCTTGCTGTATCCCATCTAATGGTTATGTAAGCTTCATTTCAAGACCATCGCAAATTCTTCACTGACAACCGCAGGTGTTGCAAATATAACCTATCCTTGTTTCCAGTGCCAGCGTAGCCTTAAATCAACATCATAGATTTTGGTTTTTGCACAGTTTTAAAATTACATGCGTGAATATGGCGGTGAGATAAATTTTATGTCTTGAAGCTCTAACTTTGACTAAGAAGCAATCCAGTTTCAGTCTTTTTCATTGCGCCATAGTCACTGTTTAGTAGTGTTGCCACTCTGTTGTTACGCATAAGTATCAGATTTCAAGATAAAAAAAACAACACTAGATTCACAAAAAAACGCTAGATTACAAAAGCAAACGTACACACAGTGAAAGCGCCCTGAAAATGTGTTGCAATGCCAAACATAGACGTTGTGCAACTCATTGCAAACCAGAGACAAAGAAAATGGGAGATAGCAGCAACGCTTGTGTTTGTTTGTACAGGTCACTGAAACTTTCAACAGATGGCCAAGTGATTTCGCAGTGGTTTAACTCAAAACATATTATGTTGTCTTGTGCAATTTAAGATTTAATTAGGTAGAATTTTTTAGCAAATTACAATTGCACTAAATCAAAAGGTCTCAATTACAGTTACAATTACACAAAATTGTGCAATTAATTACATTCAGATCACTCATAAAAGAACACTAGAACACTAGGTGAAATAAAAAAGCACGAGATCTAATGGAAAAACACTAGGAGTGGGACCCAGTGTTTCCACTCTGTTGTTATGGAAAAGTACTAGATTTCATGATAAAAAAACACTAGATTCACAAAAAAACACAAGATTGCAAAAGCAAAATTACACACAGTGAAAATGGCCAAAAAATGCGTTGCAATGCCAACCGCAGACATTGTGCAACCCATTGTAAGCCAGAGGCAAAGAAAACGGGAGATAGCAACAACGCTTGTGTTTGTTTGTGCAGGTCACTGAAACTTTTAACAGATGGCCAAGTGATTTCGCAGCGGTTTAACTCAAAACATATTATGTTGTCTTGTGCAATTTAAGATTCAATTAGGTAGAATTTTTAGCAAAATCACAATTACACTAAATCAAAAGGTCTCAATTACAGTTACAATCACACAAAATTGTGCAATTAATTACATTCAGCTCACTCATAAACAAAACACTAGATGGCCATAGAAGAACACTAGAAGACTGGATGAAATGAAAAAACACTAGATCTAGTGGAAAAACACCAGGAGTGGCACCACTGGTGGGACCATTGCTGTTTAGCAACAATAGCATTCATTCTAGATATTTATTTGTGATGACATGTATTGTGATGGTTCAATCACAATTATGTAGAGCAGTGCTCTTCAACAGGGCTTCCGCGGAATCCTAGTGTTCCGCAAAAGATGTGGTGGGGTTCCCTGTGTTTTAAGGGTTCCGTGAGGGTTCCTCGTTTTTTAGGGAAATGATTTCTTGCTTCAGTACGTTGACGCGTCACTTTGAAATTTTTTATATCGCCGTGCTGCATTCAGACTCCAAGTAGGCCAGTTAGTTATACAGGAGGTTGAGTGCAGATAGTGGAAAAAGAAATATTGGGAGTTGTTGTGTCGCTTGTTGTTCATTAATATAGAATTAAGAAGAACCTTATTGTTGCATCATAGTTTACCACGTTGCGAATGCACAGTTCACAGTAGACTGAGTAGGAAGTAGGCTCAGCCTGAATCTAGTGGTGAGTAGACTGAGTCACAGACTATAGAGCTGCTCTTCAACCTTTGTGGGAACAAAGTAAAAACAATGTGAAACCCAACTTTTGCTATTTAGTCAAGCCAAATGAAGAAAAATACCATATTTTCTTATTTGAAGCGAAACAATAACAACAGCGAAGGTGTGGACGGTAATGAGCAATGTAGTTCAAATGTAAAAGAGGCACCTAATCTGAAGCGGACCAAATGTAATTCAATTGCCTAAGGTGGAAAATGGGTTGACCAGTGGCGTAGTTAGAATGTGGGCTGCCCGGGGCGGCCCTTGGGTTTGTCGCCCCCGAAGCACATAAAAACAGGTATTGCACAGTGAATCCCTCTTAAAGCTTTGTATATATATTAACTAGTTTGTGCACCATTATAATATTACAGTATTCTCAC
>Ga0210059_1010117_pt1 | contig 14615 bp, 6 predicted proteins | sample Ectturendosymbi2_FD_188042 | JGI IMG/M metagenome (GOLD analysis project Ga0210059, IMG submission 188042) | Ecteinascidia turbinata endosymbiont from Florida, USA - Sample 2 (SPAdes) (version 2) | ecosystem: Host-associated > Tunicates > Ascidians > Unclassified | place: Key West, Florida...
CGAGGCCTCCCGCAAAGAGGACCTGAGAGAGAAACGCCGCAGGAGGAAGATCAGAGCAGCTTCAACAGCTACATCAGAGCCGGGCCAGACCTTTGACTGTAGCCACTGCGGCCTGACCTGCTTGTCCCGTATTGGACTTGTTAGTCATCAGAGCGCCTGCAATCGGCGTGGACTGCCACCTTTATCTAATCTTCGCTAGCGAAGTTAAGCCAAGAAGAAGAGTAACTTTGTAATACAACAAATAAGCAAAATGTTTCGAATAAGAATACGTTTGGTAAAGATTCGAGCTATATCACCGTTTTTTCGTTAGCTCCCCAACTTAAAGTGAAGTTGAGAATGAAGCCTTCCAGCTCTGTGTGGCACACTAAGAATGATAATTGCCAGTGTAAATGCCTGGGGGTAATACATCTATAAATTTTCCAATCAGTGTCTTATTGTTTAAGTTTTTGCATGGGACTCCCAACATTTTTTGTACTGGAAGCCCCTTAGGTTCGTCACTGGTATGTAGCTAACACATGTTACACTTGAGATTGTAAACATTTCTGCAGAAACCATATGAAAGGAGATATTAAATCAAATCAAAAATATGTTGAAAAGGAATTATATTGTTATCGCATTATTCGTTGTTCGCGATTCTGTGCAACATCTGAACTGTTTAAATCCAATCTAACTTCACAAACGTTGAACAGTGAAGCAGACAGGTGCATAGGCCGTGGCTAATTAAGCCGCTATTGTTTAATTTTAATTTAATTTTATTGTTTGTGAGCAGACACGATGTCCATAGTATGAACACACACACTCTGCAGAACGCAGGTTGATACAAACAGACAAAACAGCGCGCAGTACAAGGTAGTGAAGCCGGCGGAATCACAGGGTTACAGACACTTTTTGCAACTGCATTGAAGACAGAACCATAGGGTTACAGACACATTCTTAACACTGAAGTTAGTTAACACGTAACACTTGTTGCAAAACTACTGCGCAGTAGGGCGCCAATTCCTAAATTGGTCGAGTCTAGGTAAAATGCGGAAGCGGAAGCATTGTTTCACTAGTTATACCAACCGATTGATCAGTCAACCCCAGTGTAGCATTCGGAATACACAAAATAGTCGAAAGTGCAACATCCGATGTCCAACCATGATCTCTTGAGTTCGTAGTTATAACGTTGATCAAACCTGCTTATAACAGGGTCTCACTATAATTTTTCAATAACTTTTATTAGGCATGAAATGAACAGGTGGTTCGGCAACAAACTGTCAGGTGTTAATTGCGTGCTGGCGATCATTTCGTGAAATTTTCGTGTATATTTGTTTTTAGCAACAGCATGCCGAGGGCCTTCAACTGAATCAGAGCCGTGCAATGTTAACATCAATAATGATGCAAACCTTTCCCCATGGACAAACTGGACTCCGTGCCCGGTGTCATGTGGGGGCGGTGTACAAGTGCGGATTCAGGTGATTTGTTGCAAATTTACTGTAGAGTTGCGGTGAAACCTGTAATACTTTGCAGTTATTAAACTACCTTCACGTATCGAGATATGAAAAGGTACAGTATGCTACAGGTGAAAACACCAGTGCAAATTACATATTGGCAGAATGACGAGGTATATGAGCGAATTAAAACTGGGATAGGTTTCCTTAATCAGAAACTGAGTTGAAGTTATTTGTAGGTTCAAGTTCTGTAAACAAAATTTTCATGGATTTATTTCAAAATTGGAAAAAATTTGGTGAACGTCGTAATTGAATTTCGCATTCACCTGATTTCAAAAAATAGATCGATTAAAAGACACACTAAAATGATATTAAGAGATATGACTGAGATTCATGGGCGCAATTAGGTGGGGGACACGGGGGACGCGTCCCCACCACTTTTTCAGACAGTGGGGATATAATATGCCATATCCCCCACATTTTTCTCATTAGGTTTCGTAATATATTGGTTTCGCACCAAGCTGTCCTCCTCACATTTTACAACAAAATTGCGCTTATGCTGAGATTTACTGCAGTATGTTATTAGCTGCAAACGTCAGTTACCTATGATAAAGCAGAGACAGCTGCTTGCTTAAAGACGGGTTAAGAAAAGTCCGACACTTTTCAAAATTTCTGGCACTCAGCGAATAATGAGATGAACATCAGCGTTTGAACATGCAGAAGGAACGCCATGTTTCAAAGTAAGCTTATTATGTTTACATTTTTGTTACGGTGCTAGTTAAATCAATTTTTGCTTATTCCACCGGCCACTGATCTTGGATGAAAATGGTGCTGTTCAAATGTTACTGTAAGGGATATACAACTAAACACCTTAATTGAAGAAAACGAGAGTTGTCAATATGGCAGGTACACGATAAATACTTTTTAAGCTCTCAAATTGACCTACTGGCATGTAGCCAATCAACATCGTTCGTTTTGTGATGTAATTCAGTGCTGTAGATCTGGTAATCACATTTTGCATGAATCAGGCAAATAAGGACTTGAAATATAACAAATGTATGAATACCAAAACATCAGACCGACTAGTCTGTAAGGAGTAGTCCTTTTGAGGTAAAATTGTTGCACAGAGCTTGGCGTTGCATAGCTTGGCAACTTTTCAACGCTTCACTTTCTTCTTCCCAAACAAATTGGTTCCGTGCGTTCGTATGCAAATCGCTTTGTGACAACCTCCGTCTTTTCAGAGTTCCTCCGTTTGTATGCTTGTTGAAAAACGGATTCGCTTGATTTTGTGTCTTTAGAGGGACCCATGTCTTTTGAACGACAATTCGGATTCAAGAAGCTGCAACACACAACGATGCTGTGGGAAGCATCCCTGGTCGGGCTGGTCGGCCTGCAGCACATCTTGCAATCGAGTAAGAATGTGCTGCTTTTGACCAACATTGTACCATTTCCTTGTCAAGTGCAATTCCTTGAGCTTGTGGCAAACTCAGTTATCTTCAAGACGTTTAAGGAAGATACCTAAAGCTTTACCAATCGGGTTTCGGATATAAAACATATTCGAACTTGGGAACCGCCGAGCGTCGTATTTGAACAAACGCAAAATCAAATGTTTTAAATGAGGCCATCTTGGGGGGTTGGAAAAGCAGCTGCTTTCGTCCTCAGTGACATTTTGGGAATGATTTTCGGACGTATTCGAACACAATTTATTTCCCGAACAGAGCGTTGATCTGCGCTGCTGGGTTTTCGGGAACCTGACCTGAAACAAACTGAAGTATTTTGTACAAGCCTGTGACAGCAAATATGAAACCGACACTTTTGATGAAATTTGTATCTGACCTAGACTTTTCTACGGACAAACACCACAGGCAATAGATTTTATTTCTTTACTAAAGCAGTAGCCAAAGCATTTGCTCCTGCTCATTAAACCCTGCCGCTTGCGAATCTCACTTCCGACCAGCGCGTTGTTTTCGACATGAAGGCCAGGGACGGATTTACGCATAGGCCATGGCCTAGGGCCCCGCGCTTTTGCGGGCCCCGCTCAACATTTTCCTATGACGACTCAAGGTTAACTAAAAATTGGCAAAACTGCGCAGAGGCATAACTTCACAATTTACCTTGAAATGGGCGGAAATGCAAATATCTGCTCTGGACTCTTAACCGTACAGTAACAACACGACAATACTGTGCATCTGAGCGTGAGAGAGAATCAGGCCGTCTGTATGAAAGCGGTTACAAAAAAACAATGAAAAAGAAAAAAAACGCTACTTACTTGATGTTTAATTTTCCACTGACAATAAGCTCGCAATAATGCAAGACCGCAGAAACTGTAAAACTCCGATGAAGAGCAAGATTGTCAGTATTGGATCCTGTTTTTTTTGGTTGTTTTTACTACTATAGATTTCCCACAAACGGATATTACTTGTTGAAACTCTATATGTTAGTTAGATCAGCTAAAACAGTTTCTCGTGAGCTTTACTGGGAAAAACATGTCTATATCGGGCTTACTTCATATGGTTATCCGAGAGTATTACGACAACACTTTGCTTCTGTGGAAAACTTGTCTTCATGCTGTTTACCATCGGCCTATGGCATGGGTCTCCAAGCTTTTTTGTCCGAGGGCCACATAAGGTAATACTAAACATGTCGAGGGCCGGACGTCTTACGTAATCTGATTGTTGCGGAATATGTTATATTCCACCAAATCAACACATTTTTCGTAAGTACTGTATATTATGTTTTCATCATTGACAAAATGGCTTCGCGAGCCGCATCTGGTCCGCCTGCCGTAGTTTGGAGACCCCTGGCCAATGGCATAGAGGATGAAAACACTATAATTTGTATTGCTTGGAAAATGGCAACTTCGAAACGGCATAGATTGGTTCATAAAATGTGTGGTTACTGTTACTATAAATAAGGAGTTTACGCACACGTAATCAGATCGACAGCTAGACGATATTCGCGAGGGCGGAAACACGGTTCCGCATGAAAATGCATATATCCGAAAAACAAACCTACTAAAAACGCTACAAATCGCGGTAATTTAACGAAGAGACTTTTGAACTACACGAAAGAGCTATAAATTCCAAGAAAAGGTCGCATTGCCGTTCGGTCTTGAGAAGAATGTAGGAAAGGCTTTAATTTCTGTTGAAGATCTAAGGCAATTGAAGAACCAAAGTCGGCACAACAAAAGATAGATTTTTGAGAGGGCACTACGCACAGTCTCGTCGCCACGGGGGGGGTCTTTTGGGGCCTTAGCCCCCCAAATTGAAACGCGAAACACTATAAATCAGTTAAGATTTTGTCAATTTTTAGAGTGTCAAGCCCCCCCGCACAAACCCAAAGCCCCCTTGCAGAATCGCAAAGCCCCCCCTATTGAATACTTTTTGGCGACGGTTCTGACCACACATAAGAGAGGTATACGTTCACGCTTTTCAGACAACGGCCAAATAGGTCACACTTGCTTGGGGCCCCAAAAACTGAGATGGCCTAGGGCCCCGCGCTCCCTAAATCCTTCCCTGATGAAGGCACTGGTGTTGGGGGAACATCGTCTTTTACTTTGTTGGGAAATGAACAGAGATGATTTCTCGTTGTTAGGAAAAATGTTTTACAGTGCATTTCGTAATTTTTTGGGAAATTTCCTACATGGAGGAATGCAAGAAACGCACCATCGTGAACAGGACGACTTTTGATTCGTTTTTGGCATCATAACGCTGCATGAAAAAAACTCTTTATACGCCAAGTCGCCGATTTACAAGTCTACTTTAGAACACGTTTGATCACATTAGAAGATAAAGCTTTGGTGATGTGGGCTCTTAGAATAATTTGCTATTTACCATCAGCGCGCGAACAACGAGCTTCATTTCTTCTCACACTGCGTCTGAGAATTTGTTCCCACTCAGTTGTTTCATCACAACTGCTGTTGCTCGTTCTGTGTTGCTGATCAGTCAGTTAGAACTGCTTGGTTATTCGTTCGTCGCATCGACAATTAATCGACTGCAGTCATCAGAACCTTCCTGAATACCATTAATTTGAAATCTAATAAGTTGCGAAATTTCGTTGTTTCTGGGAAAGCGTGCAATGTACTTGATGTTTGCAGGCCCGTAGCCACGGGGGGCATTTGGGAGCAGTGCCCCTCAATTTTGTTGCGTCCACAAAACTTGGTTTAAACCTGTAGCAAAAACAAAAATTTTGCCCACCTAAAAATGTATTTTGCTCGCGCAAACCTGGCTATAGGACTTGGATGTTTATCTGTTTTTTGAAGTTCTAAACACCAACAAATCTGCACAATGTTAAAAAGTCGTTGTGTGGACAACAACAAAAATTGAATCATGTTAAAATCCACGTTTGTTTCTATTAAATAGGGAAAGATGACTCGACACAGATCCGATATATGTGATGATATTCCTGATGAGATACAAACCCAGCCGTGCAACATGGGTAAGGGTTGTGGAAAGTGAGGCGTTTTTTTATAAAAAATAAAAAGTGTTTTTTTTTCATTAAAAAGTGCTTTTTCATAAATTTCATGTGAAGAAATTTTCCATAAACGCTTTCAAATCAGTAATTACAAGTATCTAAAGAAATATTGAGGCCACATAGGAAATATTCATTGACACTTGCAAACCTGCTAAAGAACAATTTCTGATCAGCTTAAAACAACTTTTCCACTCACATGCAAATATTCTGTGGTCTCGCATTGCTTGAAGGTCTCGTTGAAGTTCTAAACTAAAATGATCTGATTTCCGAAAGATCGTGAAATCTGATTTCCGAAAAATCGTGAAACAGTCTCTTGTAAGCGAGGAGCTAGTAATTTAAGGTGTTGGTGTGTTGTTTAACGTGTTAATCAACGTGTTATTTAAAACACAATGATATCAACTGTAGATGCGATGGAATTTTTGAGAAAAACTTGTTTGAACATCCCGTTGCTTGCTTTACTTTGAATTGTTGCAAACACGCTCTGCCATGTGAAGCAAGCTGTTTTCACGAAAATTATGAGATTGAACGAAAATCTTTCCCATACCTTTCCTAGCAAATGTTTAGTTTACTTGACTTTGCATCGTTCAAGTAAAAGCCACGCATGTTTATCAGAACCCTGGCATGTGTGCTTTGTCAAGATTTTCTTATAAAATTAGGATCTGGCAACTATGGCGACTGGTCGCTCTGGGGAACTTGCAGCCAGTCTTGCCCTGGAGGAAGTCAATCAAGACAACGTTACCATTCATGCAAGGCAAACCCGGAAGTCCAACAGAGACCCTGCGGAGACGCTAATGGTTATACAGGATGGTAGGGAGTGTCGGGAACGACATTTTGAAACGATTGTGGCCATTAACTCCACGCCCTGAGCTCATGCTTTGTGGTGCTGGATTTGAACAAGTACCTGGAACGTTTAAAAGATCTCATGAATGATTTCGAGAAAGCTGAGACGTAATAAAAGTTTGACGATCTTTTCCTACCGGATATTAAGCTTTTACAAACCGGAGTGCTTGTCCGTGTTATTTGCAAGGCAGTAGTGCCAATTCAAATATGAAACTTTAACTTAATTTAGTTTTTGGCATCTGGCGTAAAATCTTGTACTTGCAGAAGTGTAAAATTTTACTTTTCAAATTGTGTAACATTGATACGGACTTTGAACCACGTTAATAGTTCGATAATTTGCCGATATAGTGCGTTCTTATTTGAAATAACTGCTAAAAGCAATACCTAGGCCAGGGGTGGCCTAACCTGCTTCAGCTTAGAAACATACGATTAAACGTAGATTTTCAGGAGCCAAAAAACACCAATATAAAGACATAAACTTGAAATTTGACAGTGGACCTGGTCACACAAAGACCGAGGCTTCAATACAAAAATCATTCAAATTGGGTTCGTTTCTCAAGCATTACGGACGGCGGCAGGCACCAATGTCGATTATGCAGCTGACAAGCTTTCGAGTCTTGAATCTCGGCCTCGAATATGCAGGTCCTCTCAGCTTTCTTATAAACGTTTCGGTACCGAAAGTTGAAACAATTCTACATCTTCGAGGTAAACTCCTTTACTACACCGGATTAACATGAAATTTCAGTTCCAATTTCAATGGAAAATACGTCAACGCAGTGACTTTTAATTCGATCACCGGAACTTCATTTAATGTGAAGGTAAAACCACGTTTATTGTGGTTCTGGCACGTCAAGTCTGTATATTTTCCTCTTGTCTCCAAAGCATTGAATTTATAACTTGATCTCGGCAGGGTCACGGCAGGGCCACATGGAAACCTGTGGCGAGTCGTAGTTTGACCAAACCTGGTCTTACACAAACATCTGAGCGAAAATTGATATTGGTTTCCATGTAGGTTGTCTTAGTTAAGGGTTATGAAAGCTACTACTTTTTGAGGAAGTTTTAACAACAAAAGGTGGCAAACCTAATGGCAGTGTAGCAAAGCATTTTACGAAAAATCAGTGCAAAAGTAGTGGATAATTACTCTTACTATCAATGAACGATCTCCCAATTATTTTAAATTGCTTGAAACATTTAAAGTTTTGCACATAATAAATGAAAACTAAGTGCTTTGCTTTTTCCAGAATTTCCGAGATATGATGAGGCAAAGGAGATAGATAAAAGTGTGTGTTTTACAACTTTCCTCTTTGAACTCTTCTCAGAAAGAAGTAAAAAATATACAAGTCTAAATTTCTTGCCGTGGAAGGCACAGACGTGGTGCTTAATTCACTAGAAATTTGTTTTTGAACGTGAAAAAACAAAGTAAAGAAAATAAAAATTTTTCACTATCAGGTGTTTACCACAAAACTTCGATATCACCTTGTTTTTCCAGCTTTCTACACTGAAAATTTGCATAGACTGGCCCGATTTGCATGCTTCATGAATTTTAATCAAAACAGGCCGTATAGTTATTCAATACGGGAGCTACTTCAAGGGAAAGAATGGTCACCTTGGAGGAGGAAATTCCAATTTACTCCCACCTGGATTAGCTGGATCAGTCTTGTTTGTCTAAAGATTTTCTTGCACTTTCCAATGTGTGTTTCTTCAGGTCAGGTTTCGGATCCTGCAGTGCGACTTGTCCTGGTGGGAAGATGGTTCGCACTCGAAACCACGTGTGTACCAACAAGGAGGAAAGGGACCACCGCGAATGTGGTGGTCCAGGGGGGTTCGGGGAGTGGGGAGCATGGGGGCCGTGCTCGGGTAGCTGTAAAGGCATTCGGAGCCGTAGAAAGATCCACTCTTGCAGTGGACAATACCAAACAGAAACAGAAGCGTGCGGGAATGGAGGTAATTTTATGAAATACCAGTATTGAGCGTTCCGTTTAAGACATGATAAGAAACTTTTTGCGTCAGTTGTTTTCGTCAGAAATGATATTTTAAACAGTGCATTCCAGTTGTTTTTGTGTTTTTCGTGATCTCTGTGATTCTCCGAAAACGCAAGAAACGTCGATAAGAGTCACAACTTTCGCAAATTTGATGAATTAACTTCTTGGCTCCCACATCAATCAAGGCGCAAACGGTTGGCACGTATCAATATTTTCATAAATAGTTTTGACGCCATCCTATAAACAGAATTATTGTTCTGTTGAACGTCAGGATAACTCCATATTGGAATATTCAGCAATGCTTACCCACAGCTGGTAATGCGTAGTAAAAGACACAATCCAAATATAGTAATAGTCCTAATATTTCCCTAAATTTTTATCTTTAAAACATTTTCATATTTCGAGACAACTTGTTCTGCTTTTGATTGTTACATCAGGGGTGAGCAACCTGCGGCCCGCGTTAACATTTTATACGGCCCGCATCAGAATTTTCGTTACCTACGTTAGAGCAAACCATCGCGTCAAACCGAAGCTCCGTAATGAGCAGGTACTTAGATAGTAAGTCAAGAGCAATCACTCTTCCTCATAGATAGAAATATAATTTTAAGATAAAACTAATTGATTTTGCGCCCCGCCAGCGATAATGCACAATTCATGCGGCCCGTGATAGTAAATAGGTCCCCCATTCCTGGCTTGCATTGCAATGCAGACACGTTGCCACGACTGAACACAAGGATTTTTGTTTTGCAACAGATATTGTTTATATCGCAAAGTTTGTTTGGGTTATTTTTGAAAACTTTCTCAATTTCCGAAGGCAACAGAAACACGGACTTTGGCAAATCCAGTACAACCTGGAATCTGTAAATTAAGTTTATCAGTCCTGGAAAGCGAGGCTTCATTAACCCTTTAAGGATGCAAAGTCACTTTGTATTTTCTTTGTTGCAGGCGATTTTGCAAAGTGGTCTGGTTGGAGCGCGTGTTCATCAAGCTGTTTGGGAGGAAAGCAGAGTAGATATCGACTTCAGCTGTGCACAGGTCAACGAAATGTAAGTGGAAAGTTTACTCCGCAGTGCAGGATATGCCCCCAGTCATCAACGTTAAAAAATGTTTGAATAATTGTAATTTTTACATTGAACACAGCTGTCACAAAACAGTGAAAAGCAAATCATCTCTCTTTGATTAAACGAAGTAAACGAAAGGAGCTGTGTTGTTGATCGATGCCATTAAACTATGTAACGTTTTCGAAGACAAGAGGAGTGAATTTATACAACTGATATAATGTGACTCTTGCAGTTGAATGTTTCACCAAGTGGGCAGTTGGTTCCACACCCGTTCTGTGAATGTAAAATTTGTTCTGTTTGAGAGAGTGGAAGGCCAGCAACATGTGTTTAAATTCAGCTTTCAGTTTTTTAAAACGCAATGGCAAAGCTTTGATTCGAATGTTGCCCAAAACATACATTTTCCTGGCGATTCTTTACAGGAAGTTGAGAAGGGCAAACAGTTACATAAATGGTTACGTTCTGAATTTTGCTGTGCTTTGTGCAAAATTGTTCGAAGCGAATTGTACACTAAATTGAACTTCACAAAAATATTACAATTGCAAGAAAAACATGAAAGAATGAGATCTTATTTCTGAACTTCTCGTGAGCTTGTTTGAACTTTTTTTTCTATTAAATGTACATTTTCTTGTTTGTTAATTCCATTTGTCTTGTTAAAGTTAGGGAAACTGTAGCCAAACGTGAAGTAGTGGCAAATGCAGGGGACAGTTGCGGGTAGTTCAGTTAATTCTTGTTAATTTTTGAGTCTGCAAAAAATCGGAGCTTTGTCTGGCAAAACGTAAACCTTGTGTGTGACTGCACAGAAGACCTAAGTTTTTCACCGACGAAAACTAGGCCTAGTAGTATTGAAACAAAGCATGTCAATATAAAAATCTCTACGACTTGTAACCTGGGTACATCAGATTTTCATATCAAAATCTTTGGATCCAAAGCTTAGTAGGTTTAATCTTTAGTGAAGCAAAAAAGGCTGCATCGACTTTCTGTGCTGGATAAGCAGCGTAAAAATTTCGTAAAGGCTACTTCAAGGACGCGATAGTGTAAATTTCAGATTGCTTGAAAGCATTCGTTTCCTGATTTTATCCCTCCAACGAAACCGCTGTGGATGCAAAATATTGCTACGAACCCCACATTTCAAAACAGGATCTGATTCTGAATCATACTATGCGAATCGTGCCTGTGTGTCACAGCAATCTGTGAAAGATAATGACCTGATATAATACTCTATTTTAGTGCTACCAATGCGTTGCATTTTAGATTTTTGTACATCTCAGATGGGTTCTCCGACAACAATCCAGTTAATGTTTGAAAAACTCGATACATCTGAACTGCTGCAGAAAGTGCTTTGTCAATTATTGCTATCAAACAATTGTGTTTATATGCAATCGCATAACTATATTGAGTTCATCGAACATACATGCAATTGGTGACTTGCGTTAAATAAGAGTCACACGAGGTCTCCAGATGAAATTATTTCTTTTGGAGACGCTAAATAAAAAGGCTAACGCACACACTGAGAGAGGTCAACTGAAGTCACGCACACTGAGAGTTTACTCACTAAACTTCAAGATCGTAAAACCTCAAAACGCACTATGTTGCTGCAAAACCAAGCTTACGATTTTTACGTACAAACCAACGAATAACCGGTATACTCCAAACGTATACACAGATTTATACTGCAAAGATTGAAACACATTTGTCAACCTTTAATGTATAGGCATATCCAGAGCAAATTATCCTGCTGTTTCATTTTTTTAGAAAACGCTGCATAGAAAATGACTACAAACGCCTGGAACACTAAAATTCAGGTTATGAAATCTGTTAACATACACAATGCCATACTGCAGTTTTTAATCGCTTTGAACGACTTCTTGATAGGAGTAGCACACACACGTACTTGTAAAAACAACACAGCCCGAAACAGTTGCGCGTAAGTTTTCTCCTCACAAAAATGTGCCAAGTTTCAGACAGAAATGTAATTCAAGCTTGAGTGGATATCACATAAAATGGTAATTGCGATGTCTGCCAATACCAAACCAAGCGTATTCCTGCCATTCAACTTTAAACAATGCTAGTTTTATGACAGATAAACGGTATTTTGACTTTCAGAAACGCAACATGAAGTACTTTCACAGCGGTGTTTAAAACTGCTTCACCAGTCTTTCAATGCTTTGAAATTTCTGTTGTTTAATGAATGCGAAAGGGGAAATTCGCTTGAATTCGCTTAATCTTGTTTGCCCGATATTCAAGGCTATCAAAATCGTTTCATATATGTATGCATAAGTGATTTGGCTTCTCGTGTAAAAAGAAAGCGCAAACTGTACGGTTTGCGTTCGATTTTACTACTCAATTTAAGTTTCACTTTCAACGGTTATTTGGTCAGAGCGCTTTCGTGCATGGGGAGGTTTTCATCCTGACACATTTACACGACGTATTTGTGTATGTGTATGCGCGGGCGAATCGTAAATAGTTCATTAGCGTTTAGTCATCCTGTCGTGCCGCAGGTAACACTTCACTTGCTAATTATTGTTTTTCTAGGATGAGAGCAGGGATTGCGGAAGTCGTGGAAGTTGGGGAGTGTATTCTTCGTGGTCAGCTTGTGATAAACCTTGCGGAGGAGGACAACGTTACCGAGTTCGGGTCCACTCCTGTCGTACGTCGAGACAGGATGTGAAGGCAGCCTGAATAAACTACTCTGTTATTCTGAATGTCAAAACTGCTTTGTGGTTACATGCACGATGTGTTTGTGTTTACATGCATAGCAAATCTGAACGTTTCTGGCTTTCAAACAAGTAAGCGTGTCGAATCCACTTTTTGTATAATATTGACTTACTTTTTCAAAAGAAGACGGTTCTTTCAGTTTCATATTTTTCAGCATCAGCTTTAGGCCTTCAGGGAGGAACGCAAAAGGAGTCGCAACCGTGCAACACGAAAATCTGCTGCAAGTTTCTGCCATGGAGCGGATGGTCGGTTTGTTCAAAGTCATGTGGCTCTGGACTTCAAAGTAGGAAGCAAGAAAACTCGTGCCCGGAAGTAGAAGTTCGGACGCAGAGAAAAGTAAGTGAAGATAGCTTTGCGTTTTTCAATTTCTAGCTTTTCACAAAGTGTAAGGTTGTTCTTTTCTTGAATTCCCATCTAACCCCAAGAACAGTTTGCGCACAGTTCAATGACTACGCACAGAAACGGCATTTGTCCACTGTAACATGCTCGTTTTTTATGACTGATGGAAGTTTGCCAAAGCTGATAAACTTTTTCATGTTTTAATGTCCGTATGCATTTGCATCCAGAGTAGTGTAAACTCTTGTTATACAGTGTTAAAAGCACCATATCAGAAAAATGTTGGGAGTAATGAAACAAAACTCCTTGCACCGCCAGTTCTGAAATCAGCAGCTTTGCGACGGATAACCTTGGAAATTCCTGCAGCGAAAAGTAGGAGTCATTCACAAACAAAGATTGATAAGCGAATAAGGAGTTATTACATGCTTCTCTGGTGGATGGTTAGACGGTTATGCTTCAGTTATGCTGGGTCTGCTTTGCCGTTTGAACGTGGTTTGTGGACTAAATCGCAACTGTAGTTCAACTGACGTCGATCAAACTCTATGAAATTTGTTATTGGAGCGACAAAGCTTGCTAAAAAGACAGTTTCCTTTCATTCTCGAAGCTCATCACGCAGCCATCATACCCACATTCTATGAAACTTGCGTTTATGACACAACGGTAGACTAGTGGATTTTAAAGTGAAGTTAATTTATTCAGGATATTTAACACTTTTCTACTCAATTGCACCAGATACATTTGTGAAATCAAAAAAGTTGTCTGCATGAGAACTACAGTAGAAAAGTGTAATCAAATGTTTTATTCCGCGGTTAATGCATTCTGTATGAATCAATGTTTTTTAACTCAACATTGTCATTCTTGTCATTCTTTAGCGTTTTGTTAACCATAACAGTTTGTCGCTCATTGAGTAAGAGAAAGTGGAACTGTGAAGAGCGAAGGGTTGTGCTGTGCTAGCATCTGTTTAATACAAAAATCTTGTGCACAAAAGTCTGTGTTTCTTTCCACTCATAGTCCTGTAGCATTGCATTCGTATCTTAACAGTTTTGCAACCTCACCCCTGGGACGTACGGGGAGTGGCAGTCGTGGGGAGCGTGCAGTCAGTCCTGTCCAGGTGGGAGGAAGCGAAGGTCTCGCACTCATTCTTGCACCAACGATGTTCAAGAGCAAGCAGCGTTCTGTGGTGTGGATCCTGGATATGGTCCGTGGAGTGCGTGGGGGTCGTGTTCGGCCTCGTGCGGGGGAGGAATTCAAGTCAGGACAAGAGTTCATCTTTGCGGAACCTTTGCAGAAGAACGCCAGACACAGTAAGAGCCGGGAGATCTGGGCAAAGTTGCTTGTCTCATGAATAAAAGGATAAACAACATGGAAAGCACGCGGCTATTTCGTTTCTGAACTTTACGCACAAACGCTTTTCTGATTGTACGATTATGTTTGTTCATTAGCGTCCTTTTTCAACCAATAGTGCATTCGTGACAGTGCTGATGCTTTATAGGCTACTTTAATTTTAACAAGTTGTGCAACTATATCGTGCAAGTAAGGAATGGTAGTGCACACATTTACAACCCAGTAACTCTCAACTGGACCACAGACTATGGTCATTTTGTATACATTCCCTTTGCTTTATTCGAATCCGGATGTGATGAAAATGTTTCATGGTGACAAAACATTCGGTGGGAGAGTTCTTTGCTGGACAGAGGATATGCAGGAAGCAATAATTCAGTAGTACCGTGTGCGTCCCTCAATCGAGGGGCTGGTCTGTCGATTCATGATAACTGACT
>Ga0210059_1010118_pt1 | contig 14615 bp, 10 predicted proteins | sample Ectturendosymbi2_FD_188042 | JGI IMG/M metagenome (GOLD analysis project Ga0210059, IMG submission 188042) | Ecteinascidia turbinata endosymbiont from Florida, USA - Sample 2 (SPAdes) (version 2) | ecosystem: Host-associated > Tunicates > Ascidians > Unclassified | place: Key West, Florida...
TGGTAGAGTGACCACGGCGTGCGATCTCTATTGCTGCACAGATAATCAACATGCGACATCAATTGGCTCAATCACTTCCGGCAACCCTTGTGCAAGTGGAACCGCACCGGGGATCGTTCCGCTTCAGAGCTTCGTTTTGACACGATGTCTTACTTAACTTGGGTAACGAAAGTTCTGATGCGGGCCATATAAAATGTTCACACGGGCCGCATTTGGCCCGTTGGCCGCAGGTTCCCCACACCTGCACTAAATGGAAGTGTATTAGACACTGTTGAACAATGCGGCAAAACAGGAAAGAAATTCCGGAAGAGTTGGCAAAGAAAAAAGTGCTGCGCAATCCAGAAGTGTTTCGGTATGATAGTCAAGCGCCAATCACGCTGATATCACACCAGTGAAAATAAAAGAAAAACGTTGCAATTTGAGTAGTCTACGTCTAAACACGTTTAACTTTCAAGCAGTGAAAACAAAAAAAAAACTCATTCGGAACTCTGTTGCATTCACATCAAAGTGGGATTTGATGTACAGTATATGATCAAAAGACCACTTGCTCTACTTCAAAATGCAGATATCACACAAAATACCCTTGCCAAAGCTGTAGAAACACGTGTGTAATGCTTGTGCCTGCAAAAAGTCTAAATCATGCGCTTGAACAGTATACGCACTGTAGCTTGTATTAATCGTTTTACAAAAGTAGCGGTTTTGAAGGTAAGTTTTTCTGCATTTCTAAATAACAAAGTAGAGGTTTTTTGAAAGTATGTTACAAAAGAAAAATAATACTTTTCTGAATAAAACATTTTTATATTCCCGTTATTTCAAACACAATTGCGCCAATTGACGTGTTTCGTCCTTCTTGGCATGCAAAAACAGCCGTCCTAGTGTCAAACATGTGCAATGCGCCAGGGGTTAACAAGTTTAAACATCAGAAAGGTTTAATCATGCGCATTTCGGCAAGTTCAAAGCACGATGCGCATGCTTTTTGAATAAAATTCACTTTCGCTTGTGGTAAAGTTTATCAATTACGCTAATAACAGAAAGCGTCCATCGCGGCACATTTGTTTGACCGGTCTCAGGTTTGCTCTTCAGTAACAGTGTTTTCATAACTGAACGACAGGCGTGGTTCTGATTTCCTGCCAATTTTTTCAACATCTGCACTTCAGTAAAACATCCTTAAATAACCGTCGTTAAATAAATAACAATGATTACGACCCAATTATTTTTGTTAAGCTTGTACAAACGTTTTTCGTTGCAACTACGCATGGAGGTCCGCACGGGGAACATGCATTTGACCCCCCTTAAACTGGGACTAAGAACTAAACATTTCTAAACAAACTTTAAGTCAGAAGCTTAATTCCGATTATTGATTTAATTCTTGCAATGGCAGTTCATTTGCCGGTATGACACTCAACCTGCACACGCGCCAGGTTCACTGTTCTGCTGTCATGCAGTGATAAGCTTGTACCCGTTCGTTTCCCGGCAAAAGTAGGTTGTGAAACAATTTTGCGGACTATTCTATTGTTGGTCTTTATTGTGTAACAATAATACAGCAACAAATATCCAAAGATCTATTTCAATTCACCGTAGAAGGTGTTTTACTGTACGTGACTGTTGAAAGGCACGCAGACAGTGTTGCCACTTCTGATGTTTTAACATCAGATCTGATGTTTTGAGAGAAAATTCTGATGTCTGATGTTTTGGCAACAAATCTGATGTTGAGTTGGCTGTTGTTGTTGTTTTCCACATTTCTTCTTTTTCTATGTTGAAAATGAGTTACATTCATATATGATTTTTAAGTTTCTTTCATAAATCTCTCACGTCTCAACCTCATGTGTGTTTGGTTGTCGTTCCAAACTGAAAACGCTCCAAAAACGCTACGTTGAGAATAAGATTCTATGTTACGCACGAACGACTTCTCGATTTAGTGACGACACTTTAGGTCAGTGGTTCTTAACCGTTTCTATACCACCCTCCCTTTAAAGTAATTCTCCTATGTTTCAAGACCCCTGACACTAAATAGGTGGCAAAAACAATTGATTAAATTTTCCATGCTGTGGAGCGCGTAAAACCTTGCGCCCCCCTGGAAATTTATTGACGCCCCCCGGGGCTGCGTGCCCCCCGGTTAAGAACCACTGCTTCAGGACAATGAGGTTCATCGCGCTTAGGTATTGACAATGGAGGTATGTAGGTCAGGGGTTCGTAAAGTATTGCCTCAATACCTCCAGGGTTATTGAGATGAAACATTGGGGGTATTCAACAATGCATCAACCCAGTCATTACATTTCTAGCAATATTGTACCCACATATGAAGCAGAAAATTAGCGCTGATCAAGTGCGCAACTCGAAAATTTCAAAACATTGCATAGCAATTTTGACATTTGCAGAAACTTTCAAAGAATAAAGATGAAAATTTCTATTCTAATGATTTTTAAGTAAACTATTATTTGAATAATGCTTTGTCCCACTGGTTAATTATCTCCTTACAAGATTAATCTTGAGGCAGGCCATCTGATGGAAAATTTCGTAAATGATTGGAATTTAACGACAAATATGCTGGAATTGTCAAAAATTGGGAGATAGTTTGAAATGTTGGTATTTCTACGGCATTTTATTTTTTCTTTCGTTCGTGTACCGCTTTCTTCTGGGACAGACCTCAATTTGGCCTCATGAAACTTTATAACATTAGGGTATTATTGAGTGTTGAACCGTGCAAACTGCTGAAAGTTTCAAAGTGATAAGAGAAATCTTGACATGTTGGTTATTATTAAAAATGTTTGTGGCCAGGTCAGACCGCTTGTTCTTCTATACGACCTTTTGATTATTTTTGCTAGTGGCAAAATGGATCACCATTATTAACGTGGTATATTTCTTAAAAAATCGTTGTTTAGTTGCAAGTTCGGTTCGAAACCTGGTAGTTTTTATCTAAATTTAACGTGAGGACTGTTTCACGATTTAGTGTTTTCCTGGATTGGTACCAGTGCCACAGCTAGAGAAAAAGGGTTTGCCAAAGTGTCATATGAGTGCTAGTCAAGCGTCGAGCGCATCTACCTAGTACACCACTTTGGCTCGAAATGGCGCTTTACCAGACCCTAACTTTTGCAACCAATGCAAGCCCTGAAAGCTCGTAGCGTCAAACGTGCTTCTAAAAACTTTCACACAACTCGTGGATGCCAGAAAAAGCCGTTTTGCCCCAAACACACGTGATCCGTTATGCGCCTAAGACACCTCATCCGTTTTGCCCGAAATGTTTAAAGATCCCCTCACCGCTGACATATAGGATATCCTTCATGTTTGGGATCTTCATTTGTGATAGAAATTCAAACGTATGCTAGAAGAATACGGCTAGAACGAATATCCTAAACAAGACGAAAAGTTAGGCAGGTTTACTACTGTAGTAGCCTACACATCTGCCACACTAAAGTCATGAGTGCACTACTCTGTCCTGATCGTTCGGTCTACATCTTCATTAAAACTGAATATTTCTCATTTTCGGAAATGTTGCGAACAGAACTTTATCTGTGACCGTTTGCAAAAGGTTGTACTACGGTTGAATAAGTACGATGACGTCATCGAATGAAATTTCATGAAAATTGTCGCCCCCCCAAAATGAAGAGCTGATTGCGCCCCTGGTGCTGATGAATGTGATGCAGCCTTTGCATTGAATTTTTTCCTCACTACCCTAGTAGTGAATATTGGTTTACCTGTTGTGTTTTGTTCTTACATTTTTTGTCGTTTGATTGATGAAAAGGGGTAGCCAGATTGACGAAAATTTGCCTTAGGAGTATTGAGGCGTTGAAACTTTAAGGACTATTGATTTCGCTTATGTGAAAATAATGTAAAATCTGATGTTATTTGATGTTAAAGAAGGCGACAATCTGATGTTGACGAGACTGACCCCAGTGGCAACTCTGCACGCAGACATCGTGGCCGGTAATGTAACGAGACAGTGACTGCTGGCAGCGGTAAGCCACATAGTTTTATACTACTGTATGTGAAAAGAAGCATGAGTGAATGGGTTGCAAAGCTTCCACAGTTTGAAAAATCCATTGTTAGTGTGAGATGGTGAGTGTGAGCAGTACACGTGAGTGAACAGCTTAATCAAACTACGTTTATGCAGGCTTCTTTTCACACAGCACTTAGAACTACGTGGCTTGCTAGAATACATCTTGGCAGGCTTGTGGGAATACGTCCTAATCGTTTATTCAGGAGTGGGCAATTAATTTAGCTAGGGGTCACTTTGCGAAAGCCGTGTTTAGCCGAGGGACAAGCCTTCTAATGGAAATAGAGAGAAATATGGGTTCTAGTTAGCCTCACCATTAACGTTTACTGTGATAAATTGCAGGAAATATCAGATTTTTCCTGAATGCTTCCGCGGCCACTGAAAACGATGCGGCGGGCCAAATGTCGCCCGCGGGCCTCTAATTGTCCAACCTTGGTTCATTTTGTACTTTGTGAAGAATGAAAGCGTGGTTTAATCGACAAAGTCAGAAGAACGCTTGCCCGGTTAATGTATGATGAGCGTTTACCGTGAAAGAATTAGCAAAGGCAGGCAAGGTTTTATTGTACAGTGTGCTTGATCGCTTCGGACGAGATCTCAGACGTTTGCAGATCTTGTTTTAAGCAGGCCCGTAACTAGGGGGGCGCAGGGAGGGCGTCTCCACCCCTGGATAAACGTGTTGGACATAGTTTAAAACTGTTGCATTTTTAATCGTGCTCACGCATGTCATGCAGTTGTAAATTTAGGCCCCCCTTAGAAAACCTTCGCTAGCCCTGGTGTCCAAGGCTAAACATGGGCTTGTTTTTAAGTGAGGCTTATATGTCTTGTAAGGTAAAATAAAGTCATAATTTGTGGTTTCGTTAACGACCATGGCAATGCTTCATTGAGAAGTACCCTGCTTGGAAATTCTGCAGATAGCCTATTGTGTAAATTAATTATCGTAATAAACCTGGCTATTACTCCCAACCAAGCGCATTATTATACCTGCTACCGTAACATGGGCATCAGAAAGATTTTTCCAGAGGTAGCCAAAAAGATTTTTCCAGGAGAGGTCAAAAGTGGTTAATTTTCATTTTACCCCCTCGAAACCAAGAAATCAACTTTTTAAAAAATATGGAACAGGCAAATATAAAATTAAAAAATCCAGGAGAATTGCCCCCGCCCTTACCCCCTCCGACGCCCACGAACATGGGACATAATCTTTGGGGCGTAGAAAGGGTAAGCCATTTTGTTAACGTCCATTTGCATTGCATCGTCAGCAATTCGAAAAAGATAAGCAAAATGTCGATGCTGCACCCTCCTGGAAAAGTTTTTGCGGACGCTCGTGAAATTGCGAGCCTATTATACGTACTTGCGGAAAAATATTTAATGATTTTATAATTTGCACGATTTGCAAATGCTGTGTTGTGAATTAATCATAAATTTTCAGAATGTCTACTGCCTAGCCTCGAGCTGATAACTTTCTGGCGACGGTTCTGCCGAAATTGTCTCTGCAAGTAGAATTAAAAAATAATGAAATAAGAAAAAAAATAACGATAGTTTGTTGTGTAGACCATTCGGCCTGGGGCTGTGCCACAACGTCGAACGTTTTGTGAGAAAATAACAATTAGGGCGTTTCTCTAGGCATTCGGGGGGCAGAGTTGGCTGCTACGGTACTAGATGCAGGACTACCTTTAAGCTCAAATGCAGCCATGAAAATGGGCACTGCTTTCAACGCGAAGCCTGGTAATGCTAAAAGAGCTGTTTCCGTAAAATGTTGCCCGTGGTCTATCAGGTAATATGTACTGTATACATGTAGCCTACATTAAAGAGTGACTTCCCACATTCAAACGCGCTTCTATGCAGACACAAAAAACTTATCAAAATGTTTATTATTTTGATTTCTGTACTTTTTTTATGTCGTGAGTCCATTTCAACACTGGTGGCATTACTGTCACAATTTTTACAGAAATTTACAGGAAAAAAACTACTTAACATCCAACAGTATAATCGATTCTAGGTTTCTTAGTACATAGGTGTAGGAGTAGGCAATATTTTGGGGTTGCAAAGGATATTTCGCCCGAATTTCCCCAAACTGGTCCGAAAAGCGTTTATGCGCAAAATTTTCACTCTACAAATCGTCTTTAGATGTTGGTACATTATTTTTTCCGCTAACTTGTTCGCATAGGCTTGAAATTCGAAATTTGATATATAAAATTTGCTTCTTAATAACCCAACTATAAAACGTACGCTGGGCTGTGCAAGAACATTGTCAGACGTTAGTTGCCTCAGAGTTCCACATTAAAAAACGAAACGGAAACTTGTGATGCATCAAAAAGTGACCTAAATCAAGCAAGTTGAAATAGGACAGTTTGAAGTTGGGCTCAGAAAATCAATTTTAATTGGAGAGGTGATAGCCCCTGCATGCTCAATTCATTTGCAATAATTTTAACCGCGACCGCGTAGATTCGCATTCCTAAAAATTTAAGAAGTAGCTCTTCTTCTTTCGTATACACAAACAGGAATACATTTTGGTCAGAACTTTGATTGGGTAAGGTATTCCAAAATAGCAGGGTTATCACCTCATTGATGTGGCACGGACGTATGAATTTGGTGCAATCATGCAAGATGTGGTGTGCAGTCTGCACCTTGCCACATTCACACGAATCTGAGCCGTACAGGCCCATTAACTTCCTGTTGGCCGTAAGAAGTAGTGCTTATGCATAACTTTTATGTATCAGGTACGGCCATAGCCAAGTTCGACAGCATTTTTCGAGACGTGCATCTGACTACGTCACAAAGCAAGCCTTAGATCTCCGAATGTTCGAGACCTTTTTCAATCAGGAAGCAAATTTTAACCATTCTTCCAATGCACTTTTGCGAGGATTGTCCTTCGACTCTGCTCTGGAGATAGACACCAATGTCGTCACGGATTTGCGCAAGTGAGATTGTCTGCATTGCCCAGTCCGCCTCCAAGATCTCTCTGCAACAACTGTGCGTCATAAAGAAAACGCCGAAAACTGAAAAAATATTTTTTGCAAATTGCAATGTTGACGACTTTGCGCAAGTGCGATTTCAGTTTTCCTGTAGGAAAGGAAATATTAACCGATGGGGTCATTTTTGACTATTTTACTGCAAAGTAAGATCATAGTTACTTTGAAAAACTTTTGTCAAATGGTGAGACGTATAATCTTCAGGCTGCGTTTAATCTGCTTCATGATTAATCTAATTTGATTCTAATTACGTTTTCGCATTTGGATGTATTGCAAAAGTATAAAGCAGTGGTTCCCAACCAGGGTGCCGCGATACCCAAGGTGCCATTTACAATACTCAGGGGTGCCGCGAGAAAAGACATTTTTCAATACATCATTAAAAATACATTTTCAAGATGTCAATAAATCGTAAAGCAATTTGCTATGGATTTGCCACTGAGTGCCGCAAATTTTATTTTTTTCTGTGGGGTGGCGCGAGCCCAAAAAGGTTGGGTACACTGGTAAAAAGCAACACCTACTGTCTCATTTGAGACAAAGGCTAGAATGAACTCGACAATGTAATAATTCGTTTTATTGGTCAGTCGGATGAGGGAATCCTCAACGGAACCTGGACGAGACTTGTTCGCCACGAACATCCAGCGCGGCAGAGAGCATGGTTTGCCTCCGTACAACTCCGTTCGCGAAATATGCGGATTGCCAAAGGCAGTGGAATGGGACGACTACTCAGACACTATGACTGCGTCCACAGTAAATAAACTGAAAACTTTGTACGGGTGAGGCTAACTTACTTTTTTAACCTGATGAGTTTGCTGTACGACCTCATTTGCGCAAAGGGAGGCCTGTCACAGAACCGATAGGCGCGAAAATGACGAAATTGTGCTTAAAACAACAATTTTTGCAATAGTGTGAAAACAGAAAACTACAAATTTTTTGTTAACTGATGAAGCCCCAGTTAAATTTGAGCAGCTTCCAACACAAGATCTGCGTTATTGAAGCTGACAATTTTTTTTCTTGAAATTATCATTTTGGTGTAGTTGCTAGCAATTTGAAGCGATCATCGATTTGCAATTCAGGCGATCAGTCGTGTAACTATTTCCCACCTTAAACTACCAAACAGGCGAGAAAACTATGCAACAATAGCATTGAATCAAGACGTCCTAAAAAAGAGAGCGTTGAACCAAGGCCTTCTCTCTTTTCTTTCTCTTTTCTAAACAATAACGTTAACCAATTTCAAGGCCTCTCTTTTCTGGAAGATCTTGGTTGAACGCCCAATGCACGATCCCAAGAAGTCAGCGGCAAGGCCATAATTTACGAGCACACAAGGGGTGCGCATGCTATCTTAGACGTGTTCACTCAGATCACAAAACAGTTAGATATCCAGATCGTCGTGGATAATGGAAAACGTGACTCTTATATTCATTTACAGGGCACTAAGTTCTCTTCGTGGACACGCGTTTGCACTATGTCGTAGCCTACATCCGATCTTGTTGAGAATAGGCACGAGCATGCTGGGGGTGAACGAATTCATACACGCCGCGCGCTAGTCTAGCCGATTGGTACTAAAATTGCTCAGATGATGATAAAGGCATGAATACTGGTACACATGCAGGTCACATAATTCTAAACATTTTCAAAGGTGGGGCCAATTCCAACAGTATATAGCCTAGTAACGGTTGCTATGCAACTTATTTTCCGTAGCAACACACACGTAAGATGCCTGCAGACCAATTTTACCTAAAAAATTTAATGTATTTCAATATGTGCAACTTTGGTCTTCATGCCGACGCCACCCTCGAGCAATTGCAATATACGGATCATAGGAACAGTTGCCAGGCAACACAATTTCCTTAGCAACCAAGCATATATGATGTCTGTTCACCACCGTTACTGAACATTACATTTATATTATTAATATACAGCTTTACTATTCATAATTTCTTCACTATCAAGCACAGTGGTGCCCAACCAGTCGATCGCGGTTTTTCCGGTAGACCGTAGACTACTTCCAAGTCGACCGCGAGGCTGTTGGTAGGGTAGCCAGATCACTTGAAATTTTTAAAGGACATTTTTTCGTTTTGTGATTATTGAAATTTCACTTCGTGCCTACTTTTTAGATATAGTGGTGTAACATATTTTTCAAACAAACATTGCTGAATAACAATGCGTAAACAACGACATGCATTAAGAATGCAAAGTAGTCATTAGATGTACATTGTACAAGTACATATGCAGCACAGGGATAACAAAAAATATGATAAGTGCAGGCCTATGCTGTGTCCTGCTGAAACATTGTAGCCTATATGGTTGTAAACGGACTATCTTGTTAACTGGCAGTTCAACTACATTGCTTAATCTTGAGTTTTGAATGTTCAGTGTAGGCTAATCAATAGTTCGACAATGAACAATTCGCAACTGTTCAAGGACTTTCAAGGTCGCAGGAAAACATCCAAGGACAGCGAAATATTTTCCAAGGATCAAGGACATAATCAGTTTTGATAACAAATTTCAAGGAAAGTCCTTGGCGTTCAAGGGCGTCTGGCAAACTTAGCTGTTGGAAAAAATATATTTTTTTTCTACAGTGGCTTCTAATTAATATTTGTCTTATAATGCTTGTAAAAATTTCCTCGCTGAGGCAACGTGGTCCAGCACCTGGCATTGTGATTTTGCAATGACCCCTAATAATGGAGGTCTCCTGCAGATGCCAGCCACGTGTCATGATGACGTGGTGTGCTGGTAACTGAGACTAAGGAAAGCTGTTAGTTTAGCACTTGTTACGTGCTACGTTACTGAGCATCAAGACCATCACATTTTAGAACTGCGTGTGCAGACTATGCTAGCTCATGTTCTCACTTTTGTCTGTTGGTGGGGGAGTGGCGCTTCGCAGGAAAGTTTACGCACGTGGTTACAGATGCTAGCGTGCGCCATGCTCAGGCAAACCAACAATGATTTTTGTGTTTTTTGCACATGTTTGAGTTTGTTGTCAACTAATGATAAGCTGCATTTTCGTAACAACTGTTTCTGACTATTTGTGCATTAGGCGCCATAGCAGGATACTACCTTGAAACAACTGAGCGCTTTTGAGCTTTAAATTGTGCGCGTCCTGAAAAAATTTATTGCATCCAGGTTAGCAGCTAGCGATCAGAGTGTTTGCTTATCTTCAACGTCAACATAGCTGAGACGAAACGAGCCAAGACCTACAGTACCATTTCCACCCCAAATGGGGGGAAGATCATTTTTGTTTGTTCTCATTCAAAACCTGTTTGTTTGATCTGCAGTGCAACGGGAGTGCTGACAAAGAAAGGGAATTTGTAAGGGTATTTCAAAACATGACACGAGAGCTACGAGATGGATTTCCATGCCAAAATGCCTTTATATGCCACAAAAATGCGACACTTGAAACCACAGCTTGCAGCACGACGGAGCGTAACGAGGGAGGCAAAGGAGACACAATTCACCGGGTGACGAATCAATGCGGGGGCGCCAGAGTCCCAGTGATGTCATAAGTGCTTTCTTAAATACAGTACATTTGCTTCCGAAAAACCTCAGGTTCTGACACAGTGGCGCCAAACTTGCTTCTTGCCCCGGGCGCCATCTAACCTCGCTACGCCCCTGGCAACACGGCAGTCGATCTTCACCAAACCCCAGAACACACGGTAAGGCTGCAACTATTGCTTCCTATCGTGTCTGTCACGTCCTTGGTAAACGCAATGCGCCATTCGAAGATAGCGATATTTGAAGAATGCCTTTCTCAAAGCAGCAAATAGCCTTTTTGAAAGCTTTAACAATAAAACATAGATCGTGAAAGCCATAAAGAAGTGCAACTCTCCCACAATGCTTCTACAAGGCAATGTCAGAGAATAGCTATGTATGTGGAGGAGCAACTGAGGAAGGATATTGAGACACATGCGAATGCTTTCCCCTCCATTTTGACGAGATGACTGAGATGGTATATGTGGAACAATTGTGTGTTTTCATCAGGATGGGTTTTAAAGACATGAGCGCCAAGGAAGAGCCACTCACCACTTAGCCATAAAAAGGACACCAAATGTGAGATCGAAGATATTTTTAATGCTTTTCTGGTGGGTCTTGTTAACGAGACAAAACTGTTGATCTTCAATTGGTGCTGGTGACATTGCCACTAAAGTTAAGCCTCTTTTCGACTTGGAAAGCTCCGCTCTTCAGGACGAGATTCTGACATTGAAATATGAAATTGAGATCAAATCCAGATAAATATCCGCTCATACTAGAGAGCATGCAGCGCTCTGGGAACTACTGGTGGCGGAGAAGTATCCCAATTTCAAAAGATGTGCAGCTTATTTGTGCAAATATGCTTTCTCGAACATGAAAATCATCAAGTTCAAGTACAGATCAACAATGACTGATAACCACCTTGTAGCTTGCCTATACGCCTTGCAACCAGCTGCTACACTTCCGACTACGAGGAGCTAGCGCCTCCCAGTGCCATGGTCTCCCACTATGGTTGGAGGCCATCCCAATTTTCCAAACTCAGAGATTCATCATTTTTGTATCTGGTTTATTATTTTTGTTTGGTTCATATCAAGGCCATTGCTTAATTAAACAGATTTATGTGTATTAGGCCTATGTGTAGAAAGGAAAGGTTTGTGAGGTGACATGTGAAGTCTGGGTGGTTTTGCGACAGCAAGAAATTTTTGTGAAGATAGCTACTGCAGGCTGGAAACGACGTGGATGAGTATGCGATGTTGACACTAGACTGGTAGATCTCGGGAGGGTGGCCACTTGAAAAGTAGACCTTGGGACAAAAAAGGTTGGGCACCACTGATCTAGCAAGTTAACTGCACATGGCTTTAAGATGGTTGCTACGCAATGCATTTAACTGAAACTCTCTGGAGGGCCTTCCATGTTGCGACAAGCGTAGAAGGCACTCCAGAGTTTCAGGTCAGCATGTGGTGCACGCGTCGGAAGACTGAAAGTCCACATTTTCTGTAGTGATAAAAAACCTTGAACTGGAACTGTTTGCCTTGTCATTTGTATGTTCATTAGGTACTGGTACACTGACGAAATTGATACCGTGGTTCTTCGATCTCAACCATACCCATTATGCACGCTGGATGTCAGTTCATGTGAAAGAAATGTACAGCCTGGACAGCATGCTGATGTTGCTCAAGATTTTCGGTACGGCAAGTTCGTCACGTCATGTCCCAGAAAAACCACCTCATAGCTGTTGATCATGGCCATGAGCAAAATAATGGTGTGATGAAAAGGGAGTCATTCGGTTGACATAAGATGCTGGCGCTCTTTTATGATGGGTAGTACCAGGGCCTGAGCTTGTTCGTGTCATATCTGAATTTGAGTGGTTCATGGTAGGGAAAAAAGAACGTGCCAACCAAACAAACCACCATGAGCAAACTAATGCCACCCGGAAGCTATTTGCTACACAGGTGCATCCACTGGTCAGAATAATCGAGGGCATGGGGAGTCCGTTTGAGGAGGAAAGCGCAGATCTTTTGAGACTGCATTCAGAGGACATCTTGGACCAGCAGTCAATCGAGTGCCTCAACACAATACAAGCAAAGGGTCAAGTGCAGTAGGAAACATTTGTGGATGAGCGACTCCGAGCCAACGCCAAACGAATAACAGCAACCATTACCAGGAACAAGATAGTACTGTTCAACGAACAAGAATACAAGCCTAAAAAATGAAGGGACGAAGGTCAGTCTTCTCAAAAGTGAATCATCTCTCTCAGGGCCGGCGCAAGCCATTCCAGCGCCCTAAGCAAGATCCATTTTCAGCGCCCGCTCGTAGTTGATGACGTCATCTTGTTCAATCAACCGTGGCACGATCTGTTTAAACATAAACAAACACATTCTATTTGCTCTTTGGACATCATAAATTTGCCGGTGCGTCCTAGGCAAGGTCCATTCCGGCACCCTTCCACGCAAAAGACCAGGACAACTTTTTGACAGCAAACTAATTTATTTGATGGATGCCGAGTTTATTTGAACAGCAAATTCATCAAAATCTTATCTACGCAAGTAATAGGAATATCATCATTCACATAAACAAAAATTTTAGTATAAGCCTCAAAAACTTTTTTACAGTCTGGTGTCGTAATAATCGACAAAGTTCTATATGTACAACAAAGCTCCGACGTTCGCGAAGGTCACCAATGTTAGATATGTTGCGTGCTTGCTGGTATCTCTTTGTTACATAAACAAAGGTGGTACGTCCAATCATCTAAATCTGACTGGTTAACTAGGCTACTAACGCCTATAATGCTGGCGTTAGCTTTTGGCAGCTTTTCCTAATATGACCACACTTGACGACTGAAACACAGTTTAGTGAAGGCTTCCTCCTCGGGTAAAAGCGACTCAGGCAGGCAAAATCAAGAAGCAAGAAGTGAAAAGAACAGAAGTGGTAACCTTACAATTTTGCAGTGAGCTTGATAAAGTATGGCCTGGAGGGCACGTTTCACTGGTCCTAACAGCAAACCATTGATAGACTTGTGAGCACCTTAGGCAAGATCCATTCCAGCGCCCCTTCAATGCTAAGATTCTTACTTTACTCATCACATACATCACGGAAATGCGAAGGACGTTTTGTACATTAGAAAAGTTTATTACATGAATAAAATTTATATCAAACTGCGACACAGATTGCCTAGCATATGTGAAAGTGAAATTAATGGGACAAATATTAACCCTTTTGCAGCAATTCTGAAATAGTGTAGTACCTTGATCTTCTCATAAACTGCGTGATAGTGTGTTTCATTCATTTTTATCAGGTTCATTCCCTTTTCTTCGGTGTGCGTTCGTCACATTCTGAACCACACAATTGTAATTTTGGCGCCCCTTTTGGCCCAGCGCCCTGGGCAGCCGCCTAGCTTGCTTAATGGTAACTACAACACAGATCTCTCTTTGCAAGACTGTGTGTTGCATGCCAGACAAGAGATGGTGATTTGGACATTTCTTCAGCGATGAAAATCATTCGTTTCAACTATCATTTTCTTCCTGTGGGCAATTACGTCTTGAGAAAATGTCGGATCTCGTGGGCTGTCTTGAACAACATGTCAAATCCCCAAGTGGTCCAAGGCCAGAAACAGATGTGAGCATCACGGATGGCGCTGTATTTGTGAACATTCTTAGACCTGGGGCATGCAAAATATTTGGAAATTACGCTGCAAATGTGTTCATCCCGCATCAAAAGACAGCAAAACAAGGCTGAAGGAGTAAATATTGTCTGGGATCAATACTTTGAAAACAGTCTGAAGGCACAGACCAGAGGAAAACGTGCCGTGGGTTCTGCATAAGGCAGAGGTGTTGAGTTGTACAGCTCCGTACTAAAGACCTGGCAGCATTAATTTCGCTTGAACAGCAACAAGATAGAATTGTTCAAACTTCTGAACAATGCATTGATGTCGAATGCATCAACGGAGAACTCTCTTGTTGTCACTGATGGTGCTAATTTAGCCTACTCTGTATACCTGTACGAGACGCGTCGAGCATTTCTCCCTGCAATCATGAAGATGCAGGTGCAATGATCATGGTTCATTTAAAAGCACTAGTGTTTCTGTATGCTTTCGAGGAATCAGTCGACTGCCATCTGCTTTCGTCTTTTTGCGATGATTCAAACTTGCACATATCTCTATTCAAGTATGTACTTTCCACGATGGG
>Ga0210059_1010119_pt1 | contig 14614 bp, 5 predicted proteins | sample Ectturendosymbi2_FD_188042 | JGI IMG/M metagenome (GOLD analysis project Ga0210059, IMG submission 188042) | Ecteinascidia turbinata endosymbiont from Florida, USA - Sample 2 (SPAdes) (version 2) | ecosystem: Host-associated > Tunicates > Ascidians > Unclassified | place: Key West, Florida...
CGAGCTTCTGTCGACTACTTCACCGCGTTGGTTCTGGCGAATGGCTGCGAATAAGACTTGTGGTACATTCTCGTAACATGTTTTTGTCTTTTGTGTTGTGGAACATCATATTTTAAAAAGTGACTTTTCATCACAATGCCAAAAACAACCTGTTATTCATATTGCCATCAATATTCTCGGAATTTTTCCGGTATATTGGCTAGCCAGAGGACTCGGAGCCCGATATCGTTGCCTCCAGTGGTAGCATCGGTCATTTCCGGAACAGGACGTTTTGGTCTGGGGACGTTTCGGTCACGACATTTCTGTACATAAACAACTGATTGCATTTGTGTATTTAAATGATTATATAGACAGGCGAAATGTCACGCTAGCTGGTGTAATGCAAACTCCCTTTTGCGGAGTCATGATATGCGATTAAATCTGAATTTTAATATTGAGTTTGAAGTATTTGTGTTTAATTTAATGTCGATAATTCATTAATTAGCTTGCTGATGATAACGAAAATCATATGTTCATACTGTCACGTGTTCATGCTGATTAACTGTTGGATTTTGGATCATATTTGTATTTTTTTAAATAAAACCTTTCGTAGATTTACAGTAAGTACGTTTGCATTAACAAGTGAGCATATAAGATTTCTGCAAGATTTCATAGCTTGAGCGCAATGTCTCGAGACCCGAACGGGGTCTTGACGACCGATAATTTAATAGCGTCTACAGAAAAGCTTTTCCCGCTAATAAAAACGACTAAGTGGCACGCATATGTCGCACATATGGTTAAACACATGAACATGGTGGGGGACCTTTTTGGTATGGGGCCCGGGCTCTTTGGGCCTTTCTCTAAATCTGATGTTGAGTCTATCGGCTCTGCATTGAGGGCAAAAGAGCAAAATTCATAGGTAGATAGACGGCTTTATCTTACTAATACAATATACTGTGTATTGTGAGGCGCCTGCAAATGACCGTCACCCCCGACCAGGGGGTTCGGGGCTGCCTTGCCACGGCAATGCTCGGAGCATTCTGAGTTTGAGACCTGCGACGCACTGAAATCAGACTTCCTGATTCACTAGGCTTTAATCCACTACTGCCCGAGTCAGACTAACAAAAGAAACGCTGCGGAAACTCACTGCACGCAAACGACCAGTATGAGTTTGAAATGCGGAATGACACGCATCAAGGCACGGCAGTCTTCAACAACAAGAATGCGAACTATGTAATTACGAACGCCGGCAATTAAGAGAAGCGGCAGCGCCGTTTATAATTACCACAAGACCCCTGGGTTATCACATCGTTCTCACACAGATTGGCGTCGTAGTTCTGAGATAGAGCCTAGCATTTAAAAAGTTGCAAAAAGTCTGAGAAGGTGCATAGTTGGGATGACATTTGTGGAAGTTTTGGAGGCTACTACAATATTTGTCTGTTTTCGAAAATTTTGAGAAGTAGTTTTGTATTTATTGGGATATCTGCATTTGCTTTACATGTTTCATGCTTGAAGAGAAAAAAATTTTTAAACTTTTCTCGATGTGCAAACCTGTTCTAATAAGCGATTTTGTGCGGATTTCACTCCAATCATTATTTCACTGTAATGTATATACCTACGTTATAGGCAAGTTTTATACTGGCGTTTTTTTTTGTTTTATCAGTCAAGCTTAGGCTAAATATTTAAAAGAATACATTTTTTCTGTAATTAAGACAAATACCCTGAGTCAAAGGCCAAGAGACACACAGTAGGTAGAAACGTTTAAGTGATAATCAAAAGAGGGCTAAAGCTATTAGCAAAAACGACCAAAACATAATAAGAGAAAGGTGCGTTGGACAAGTGTTTTAGCAGAACTAACTCATAAAATCAACAAAAAGCCTTAGAAAAGCCACGCCACAATGAAGATGGCGACAACATATAGGCAGCCAGCCTGATGGTGTTATACCAGATAGTCGAAGTTGAAGTTTATGTAGGGGAAGTGAGAAGTCATTTCTAAATTAATTGTTCAGTCGGAAAAAGAAGGAAGCTTTTGCATCTGAGGCTTGCGAGGACGGAAGTTCCAAATTTGTCGGAACCATTGGATAAACAAGCGATCTTTCTACATATCCAGGTGTCATGAGTCGGAAAGTTGGGGACCATGTAGGAATATTTAGGTATTTAGTTAGGACTAAACTATTTAGACAACCACAATCACAACAGTTTACGCCAGAACCGAGAATCATGAGACACGGTTTTCTAAGTTCGACTGCAAAAGAGTAGGCTACTGCCGAATGGTGAAATTATAGATCAGGCCTGCCCAACCTTTTTCATATTGCAGGCCACTTTCACATGTCGAAATTTATTCCGGGGCACTTTCACATGGCGAAAGTTATTACGGGCAGCAGATGTATTTGTGACGTAACAATAAGCTATTGTGACATTACAAACCCCTTGATTCTGATAAGTTTTACGCGAAATAGGAGATGTTAATGAGTCCTATAGTTGCACGCAGTGTTGTCATGTTCTATGGATGTAAACCAAATCTAAAAATTGACATGTTCGAAGCGTTTGTTGCAAGTTTTTGAGTGGTAGGCCCATAAAAGAAACAACAGGTATAATTTTGAGTTTTGATGGCAAATATACTTGAGCCTATAAAAAAATACAAAAAATTAAAAAAGTCTGCTTACGACCTTCGTGCGTCGCTGGTCACTAAAAACAACTTCGCAGGCCGCATGTGGCCCGCGGGCCGCGAGTTGAACAGCCTTGTTGTAGATTGTCCAAGGCCAATACGCTCGGCATCGAAATAGAAAACTCTTGCTGCTAGTGCAAACGTTTCAGCTCTGTATGTGCACTCGCACCTCACTCAATATCTCCTCTCTGGAGGTATCACTTGATACCCGATCAAACATTTCTGCATACGCCACTGAGTGGGACCCCACAAAAGTGGTTCTAATTGGGCCCCACACTTGCTAAGGGCGGCCTTGGCTGCCAGTTAAACCGAGGGTAGGATCTGGCGTGAAATGGGATTATGTCAAACATTGCTACATCACAGCAGAGTAATTGTGTTTGAGACACTGGACACCTTCGCAAGTGACACAACTAACACCAGGAAATGCTACTCTACCATTTCCTGCCATGCATTATAAGCAAGTGATCTCTCACAATCGCAACCGAGAAATAATCATGCTTTACCCTCCCACAAACTGCGGTGTAGAGTAAAAACATTTGATCATACGTGATATTCTCAATCATGTAGCCGCATGATGCTACACGCAACCTGTTCGCGCGCTAAGTGCATCAATATATGAGTACACGCATCAGGATTGAATGGTTCAATCCTTAGATTAGCTACATTCCTTCTGAATATACCAGTCCTAGGCGGAAAGCCACATTGCCCACACCAGTTTCATGGTAAAAGTATGGGATTAAGAAATTCCAAAGGTGTTGCAGTAGAAGTCGTGTGAGGAGGAACGAAACGGTTGGCTCGTAACACTGCGTAGTGCACACAGAGGCAAAACTAAGGTGAGGTTTACAACAGGCCAGGTCAACGAGAACGTACTAGGGAAGCTTAACTTAGACTGTCCCTGCGACCAGACTTCAGGTATCTCAGCAAGTTGGCTTAAGGCAGACTTTTCGGGTTAAACAGTGCAAATAACTCAATCGATGTTAAAATTCGTGAAAAACACAACATTCAACTGAAAGCTAGCATTTCAAGTCGAAACAAACACAGTTTGCTTCAAGACCTACATGAAAAGCACATATTTTTGACTTTTTGCAGGGTTGCCGGCAATAACGCGCTGACAGATTGTGCTAGAGTCAACAAAGATATCATAATGTCCGTTTTTTTATCTTTTGATAAACACAATACAGATGTCTTAACACTCAGAATTTACCCAGACGACGCAGTGACCTCACAGGGACTGGACCTCATTGGCACATCACAAGTCCAGAAAAAATTTCAAGCGCCATGGTATAGTCTTACACAGGTTTGTCTGGTTTGGGAGGAAAATTGACAGTGTCCGGTTAGCAATCTAACCATTTGTGAAACACTTCATTTGTTTATTTTACTTGAAAAAACATAACCATGTATTTAAACCAGGTATTTCCAAAGGGCGGCAGACGATCCAAATGTTGCCTACGAGAATCTTTCATATGGCCGTTAGGTCGCCACTTCGGTTTCAGATTGTGTTGCATGAACTTGTCCAAAGTCTGCGCCAATAAAATCAACTGCAATAAACCCATGAGGCGCTCCATATTTTCTGATCGAAAGCAGAATTTTGCTAGTTCATACATTCCCCGTCATCCTAGTATGTCCCTGTAACCAGGTTGGGGAGTTGCATGTAAAATGTTCGACTCCGACTCCATCCCAACCTTTCCAAAGTTTCTGACTTCGACCATCCAAAATGTCCGACAACAACTCCTGACTCCGCCTCCCACTCCTTAACACAAAGTGAATGACGTTTGATGTCAACAACTTTGTAGCAACTAGCAATCAATAAACATCATTATTCACAAAAATAACTCTTTGTTTCAATAAAAGTTTCAAAATACTTGTACCACCTTAAGAAGCACGAGGTAAAATTTCTACGTTCATGGGGTCTGCAGGGGTGAACGGGCATTTGTCCCCCCTGGAAATTGGTATTAAGAACCAAACATTTCTAGAAAATATATAGTCAGAAGCTTAATTCCGATTACGTGATTTATTTCTTGAAATGACAGTTTTTTTCCGGTATGACACTCATAACTACACAAGAGCCAGGTTCACTGTTCTTGTGTCATGAAGTGATCAGCTTGCAGTTCACTCATATCCGCTCCTCTACCTACAGAAGCAGATTGCGAAACTTGCGAGCGCATTGTTCTACTGTTGGTCTTTGTCTCGTAACAATTACTTGGAAAGAAATCTTGAAAAGTTCACTTAAAGCAGGGGTCTCCAAACTACGTCCCGCAGGTCACATCCGTGCCGCGAAGCCATTTTATCCGACCCGCGAAGCCATTTTGTCAATGACGAAAAAAATAATGTTGAAAAAACAGACTGCGAAATGTGTTTACGAAAATTTTGTTGATTTGGTAGAATACAACATATCCCGAAACAATCACATTACGTAAAACGTCCGGCCCTCGACATATTTTATTTAGCTTATGTGGCCCTCGGACAAAAAAGTTTGGAGACCCCTGACATAAAGTTATGGTAGGTGTTTTGTTACGTGTGGCTGTTGAACGCAGACATCTTGGCAAGAAATGCAGTGAGACAGTGACTGTTGGTAGCGGTGAGCCACGTAGATTTATAATGTGTGGAAAGAAGCATGAGTGACTCTGTTGCAATTGCAATGCTTGCAAATGTTAGAAAAAAGTTAGTGTGACCAATATGCCGGAGTGAATACTTTAATCCAGGGGTCTCAACGTTTTTGCCAGAGAGCCACATAAGCTGCTACAAAACAGCTCGAGGACCGGACACCTCACGTATTGTGATTGTTTCGAGTTATGTTACACTCTATCCAACCAACAAATGTTTCTTTAAAGATATTATTTTTTCGTTATTGACAAAATGTCTTTGCTGCCAGTGAAATGGATTCGCGGGACGGATTAGGCTTGCGGACCGTTAGGCTGCCCCTGGTTTAATCAGTGGGTGGAGTCATTTTTTACGGATGGGCACATTGAAAACTTTATTGCTACCGGGATCGCATATCTTATATTGGTGTACTTCGGTTGCAATTTGCGCTTCAAAATATGATTTAATGAAAATATTATCATAACCTTGCATTGTTTTATTTGATGTTTATTTTATTATTAAAAATGCGCTTTCGAATGTAAACTGTGGAATAAACTTTAAATTGTAATCTAATCGGTAAATTACTTTACATAGACTCAAAATCATGTACGTGTGGCTGCCTGCGGCCTCAAAAAATACCCTCGCGGGCTGCATGCGATGATAGGGAGGTAGTTTGGCCACTCATGGCCTAATCAAACTACGCTTACCGGTATTCAGGTTTCTTTTTACAAAGCATAAAACAGTGGTTCCTAAACTTTTTAGGGCGACCCAAATCTGAGTTTGGTGGACACCCCGTGACCGAAGACGCAAACATCGTATTAAAATTCTGATTGTATGGGTTACTTTGGCAATACAGTAATTTGCTAAGTTCGATTTCAAAGTCAGAAATCTACTCTTTTCTCAAGTGCCTATACCCTGCAGAGAGGCACAGACAAGCAGGTGACGTTGAAAATACGCAATTTAGTTTTGGATCGCCTCGGCGCGACACATTTTTGACCCTTCGAAATACGTCTTAATAGATAAGGTTTATTTCTAACTTTCGAGTGAGTACTCAGTGCAAAACTATATTTGCTGTGACGAGTTTTGCAATTCTTCTGCTCAATTTCTTTACGCCTGTGTGGTGTCTCTAGTCTTGTCAACATGCAGGTCTACGTACCCGGTATGTATGATCGTAAAAAATTAGCAGACAAGAAAGGTTTTATTGATCGCTTTCAACGAGATCCCAGACTTTGAAACTGTTGTTTCTAGGTGACACTGACAGTTCTTGATAGGTAAAATAAAATCATAGATTGTGATTTCGTTGAAAACCATGGCAATGTTTTTCTTTAAAAAACATGGCAGTGCTTTCTTTAAAGAAGCATCCTGCTTTGAGATCTACAGACATCCTTTTGTGTGAAACTAAATTATCCCATCATAGGCTATTGCTGCCAACGAACGCATTTTTTTACGATTGCTGCCGTAACGTGCAGGACATTTTTTTGTGGTTTAGAAAGGGTAAAGCGTTTTGAGAACATGCATTTGCAACCTGAAAATGATACGAATAATGTCGACGTTGCCTCCCCCCTGAAAAAATGTCTACGGACACCCATGCCTACGTCAGGAGTGCGATGTAAAAAATGATTTAATTAGACTTGCGAAGTCAGAAACGGTAAAATATGACTCCGACGCCTAGTGTTCTTATGATTCCGACTTCGACTCAACCCAAAACAATCCAACACTTTTCGACTCTGACTCTGCAAACCTGCTTTTAACTAATCCACGCATGAAACCTTTTTCAAAGGAGTATTTGTGCTTCAAATTCTGCAAAAGAAAGCTTATGTTTCATATTAAAGTCTGTGCGAAATGCCTGGACTATGCAAACCTGGACGTTATAGTAAAAATATCGGAACGATCTTCTGGCCCTAGAGCGATTCACGTGGTCTGATTTTGTAAAAAAAATTAGGGCATTTTAGAATTTCATTGAACACTTTTTGTGTAATTAATCACTTGGATATCTGTGATGTTGATTAATTAGTAACATTTTTGACTAACCTTTCAGAGTACAAGGTGAGGTCATTGAACATTTTCCTTTAGAAAAGTCCATGAGACTTGAAATCACTGTTGCAAAAAACAGGATCCACCAGACATTTTTCATAGCTGCACTTGGTGTTTTGGAACATGAAAATAAAAACACTGTTAGAAACAGAAATTTCCCTCAATGCTGAAAAACAAACGTCAATTTGTGTCTATAATATGGAAATAGCTAGTAATAGCTACATGATGGAAGGCAGAAAAGTGTAGCAGTCCCGCGTCCCCAGGTGAAGTTAACGGTCGTGAAGATGGCAATACATTTTCGATAGCAATCCCACCTCAATGTGTTGCAGCATTCACGTGCAAATGGTGTTGTTTCGGAGTGCACCGTGAAGGATCCTTGTGTTTATTTCTCTCAAAAACCTTTACAACTTGCCATTGCGTACATCTGTTTGATTGCGATACTGATTTATTGAATATTAAAGTGGAAAGCGCCAAATATGAATTAAACTGGTGAAAATGTATAGGAAGAAACTTTTTCACAAAATATTAAAATGACTTGGAGGCCTCTAATTCGGTAATGTTTGTCCTTCGTCTCCGTAGTTTCTTTACTTTTGGCCAAAAAAACAACTTGCAAAGAAATTAGTATTATCCCTATCATTTTTGGTGAACCCGGACAACACAACGGGCAGAAGAAGCCCAAGGTCACTCGAACCACCTCGAGTTTGTCAGCAATTTCAGATAGTTCGGCAAAATTCATTTATCCTTACTATGATATTGAAGGTTTTGGAGAGAGAATGGAAAATCTTCTCATTATCGTCAATGTGGAAAAGGAAACTTTTTACCCGTTTGATAATTTCAAAGATAATGTTTTCATCTAATCACAATGCAGACAAACCTTCAAGATTAACATGCAATATATGAGTGCACATCAGATGGTCACATTACCTACAAGATTTAAGTTACATCAAAATTCTTAACTTTTAGGCCATATACAATGTAAAACGTTCTTTCATGAAACGCAGTCTGTGATTTTTCATTGTGATATTATTCACTGCCATATTACCTTCCTCTTATCTAAAACTGTATCCAAAGGAACTAAATTAGTTGAAGGGATAGGATGATGCGAACAGTTCGAACTAAAACAATTATGAATCACCTGTCCATTAATTATCTTGAAAATTCTAAACGCAACCATGGTAATCCATGTTGTCAATATGGTCAAATCCTCTGTACATTACAGTGCAGCTTTCAGAAGATTTTGGAGAAAACTGACTGAGCTCACTTCAAACTCTGGGATGAAAAAAGTTTTGGTGAAATGTATTAAAAACAAAAAACTCTATATAGTCAAATTAAAATAAAAAATGTATCAATAAATAAATATGCTCGATTTACGGCTCGATTTACGCACTCCCACGGGACGTTGACGTCATGGATTGTTTTGACAGACCTGCCAAAACATGTCAAAACATCCTGTGGTTTTGTAAACATGGCCAGAAAGGCCGAAATCGCACGGTGAAATTTGTTTTTTTTCAGTCTAAACTATAAGTCTTTCCCGATTCAGAGCGGATTTGAACAGATCTCTAGCTCAATCCGCTGGCGACTGTAGGCCATATAGAAAAGGGGGGTTTTCTACCACAGACTAAGGTTTGTGGGTGCTGAAATTTTCACCAATTTTTGGTGTTTTGTCCATAATTTCCTCTACAGATATGCTAGAAAGTCATTCAAGGGCTCTAAAGACGCGGATTTTGGCCTAGTTTCTAATAAAATCTTGAGCCAAACGAATGGCCCAATGGGTTGGGGCCCATGGCCGGCCAAAGGTGGCTACAAAAAAGCAAAAACACCCCACTTGCGGCGGTCCCCCCAGAGAACCCCAACCCGAAAACGAAATTTTTTTCGATTTTAACTAGTAGATTTGCTGAATCCGTAGAGGGTTTGAACAGCTCTCTAGCCACTGGCGATTATTGCCAAAAAATTGCAAGCCACTATAGTGGCTCGCGTGATCGTTAAAGGGTTATCCTGTCTGTGGACTCCCACTCCAGCATTAAACAAAAAATATATACGATGGAAAAGATAGACAATTTACACCCCCTGACAGATACGGTTTTGCAAAGAACATTACATGTGAGACATCGTGATTGTTCTTGAAAAACACACATCTGGTACACCCCTGTATACCCCACCACAGTCGTACACCCCTGAAAAATTCTGGTACACCCTGGGGTGTGTGATACACACGGTTGACAAGCACTCCTTCATATATACTCTGCGGCAAGTGGAGAATTTGTATTGCTTGTGCACAGAACACTTTACTCCTGTTATGCCGCTATTGTGGTTCTGCTGCTCGGCAAAGCCCTATCTAAACAACGTTAAATGTATTACTGCACCTTGAAACATGCGAACAAATTGAAAACGGTGACAGCAATTTAACATTCTTGTGTAAGCTTTGCAATTGAAATTTTCCGGTTGCTTAGTCTCATGCCAGGCTGAGTTATTGCAGTGTTTAAGTGGAATTCGTTGTTAGTGGTATTTTGGGATTAGATTTATTTGATAAAAATTTAACAAAATATCTTCTACTCAGAGCAGCATCATTCACTTTAAAAGATACGTTCATATCCTGATCGCAACACTATTGCCTAGACCGTCCTCTGCTTGCAGAAAGCAACATTCTATAAGTAGTAGCATCATGCAAACTCTGTATTGCTAAATATCTTTTGTCTCCATGATGCAGTTGGCTTGACTCGATGTTTTCTCAAGATTATCCTGAACCCTTCGTCGTTTTGGAATCAAACTGATGACATTGGCTTGCCATCTTCGTGGATCCAGTTTGTTCGACTGGTCTATTGGATTTTAGCATGTATTATTCCGTTTTTGCATATGTCTGCAATTTCCTAGAAGTAATTTATGCCAGTTTAACAAGTCTGATTACGCCCTCGGTGATGGAACAAATTCAATGATTCACACTCAGTTATGAAATGAGCAAATTAGGTAACTTTTGGTTGACTGTAGAACTAAGGGGTTTCGAAAGTTGCTTCAAGCGTCTTAGTGGGAATAAGCGATCGATTTTCAAAGTGCTTTATCAAAATCGGAGCATTGTATACTGTACACATGCTATCATATATCTCATCTAATTCACACTTTTTCAAGAAGCCTGTCGTTAGCATGTGGTTTGTAGTCTGAAACAGGCGAAACTACAAGAATTCACAAAAACTCTACCTCTGCTATAAAGGAAGAAGATATACTGTACCTCCTACCCACGCAAAAGTATTAGCAAAATAAACGAAGTTATTCCAACTCGTAGGCACAGGTGTGGCTTCAAGCTAATTTGCAGTTAACAGTTATGACAAGCACCGCAAACAAGTGATACTTGCTTCAAATGACCTCAAGGAGGGAATTCGAACAAAGGCTGTAGAAGTGAGCACTAACTGTCGTGGTGAGCTGAACAGTTAAACAGAAAGCTAGTGCGTTTTGAGTTAATGCAATGTTATCTTTATCGTTAGCAATTAGTTCATGTGCATGTTTTGCTGACAGTTTCTGCGAGAGGTGGCTGGAGTAACCTACAATTCGCATCCTGAGTTGTAAGCTTTTGATGCATCTTATCCTGAGCTGCACGCTTTCATTCAAATTCCTGTTACCCTGCTATTAGTCGGCTAGCATCTGTTGTTGAAAAAAACTATTGGCAAATTTGTGTCCAGATGCTTTGAACAGGATATTTGCAAAAGACCTGGAAACGCATGAGTCATGAAAGTGAACGGTTTCTTGCCTGCTCAGGAAAAGATTCCATGGCTGCTTAGGAAAATCTTGCGCTTAAACGCAGAAAAACTAACGCTCAGGAAACAATTACAAGCGAAAGATTAATAAAGGCAGTGCTTGTTTGAAATGATGTTACATAAAAGACTTATCAGTGCAACCTTCAACAGCTAGGTTGTGAAGCCATTAACAGTGAATAGACTTCGCTGAGCAGCGCAAATATCAGCATGAAAATGTTCTTCATTCTTTTACTGGCGATGACCCTATCCCTTGGATTCGTCGATTCGAGCGAGTACTGCACACTTTCAAGGTTGTTACAGATAGTTTCTGGATAAAAATTAGGTAGAGCTCAGTTGTTTATACTCTCAATACTCATGGTATTTTAGAGGATCTGTCTAGCAAGATTCTTTGTTTTAGTCAAATTTGATCGAGAGTTTCATAGTTATTAGTCGTTTATATTGGACGATAACAGCGGTAGGTTGTCAATAAACCTTGAGGGCAATGCAAACTTATAAAATACAAAAATCGTTACCAAATTATGTTTGTTTCTCATCAGCAACAAGGTTGACCTCAAAAATGATAACAAAAAGTATAGAAAACCATTCTGAATTTTTGGGTATGTGAATAGCTGCAGTAAAATTGTTTCAATTTGATCTTGATAAAATAATAAATAACATATGATAATGTTATGAAAAAAGCACATCCGCACCCGGTGACTCCCATTTGAAAAAGCTCTCCGGCGTCCCTGATTTTGAGCTTCACCGAACTTTTAACTGGAATAACAGAAGTTCAAACATATCGCTGTGACGTAATGGCTTCCTCCGGGAAGGTTTTCGTATGTGTGTTGTAAATGCGCAATTTTCTGTTCAAACACGAAGCTGGCCACCACTGGTCAGAAACCTGGCAATGCTTCGCGTGGCTTTTCTTACATGTCGGCACAGAAAAAATCAATTGTTGGTCGAAACAAAAAACATCTTTTCACGTAAGCAATGCCTGCCTTAAATCGGTTCGTAATGCAGAACAGGTTGCCAACCGCTGATGATGAAAATATGCTTGATAGGTAGGACGCAGTGGTGGGATTCAAACCTTTTAAGAATAGATTCTCTGACTTCAGGACTCACTAACAACAGTTTCTCTCATTATCGCAGTCTCCAGAAGCAAACGATACCAACAACATGTTCTTGGGATTAAAGCAATTCCAAGAACAGCTTCTTGCGAACCGGTCGAATCCTGTCACTGGTTAGACGTATTGCTTGCCGATTGTAGTAAAACGTTGTCTTTACTATAAACAGAACTTTTGTGCTTTTGCAAAAGATAAAATTATTGCATTAAAACAATTAAAAGCTCTAGGTTTTCTACAGGCTTTAGATGAATCAGCCGACTGGGCTCTGCTTTCATCTTTTTGTCATGATTAAAAAATTGCACATTTCTATATTAAAGCAACTTCATTCCACAAATGAAACAAGCAAGGAATCATTTCGTGCTACTTCATGAAAAAAAAATTTGTTAAAATTTGTTAAAGGAGATAAAATTTTTAAGATAAACTTTTTTGTTAAGATAAAATTTAAGATACAATTTTTTTAGTTAAAGGCGAACAACATCTCTAAGTGAATGAAATACCATTTCATGCTGTTCAACGTTTCAGGAACGAAACCTTAACACGTTTTAGCAATCATATTTTGCATTCTGAGCCGATAAACGTGCTTCTTGGACCACACTATAGGACCACACTAGAATTGCAAGTAAGTGCAGATAAAGAAACTGCTCCACAGATGCGTAAATGTTTGTTTCTTTTGCAGAAAGTGTGCGAGCTGTGTTTCGATTTGGACCACCAGTGAGCAAAGTGCTTTCAAAGATGCGTCCAAAAGTGTTTCTTAAAAAGGCAACTTTAACCGATGATTTTTGACATAAAAATTTTCAGCTGAAACTAAGTGACTTGTTTTGTTTGTGCAACTTGTAATTGAGCTCATCTTTTCGTGAAGGAGCATTGGTTGCAAATCGGGAGGTTATTACATTTAGTGAAGGTTTATAAATTTCATGAGAGAATTTATTTTATTTGAAAATAAACAATGAGATAATTTCGGAATAAAATCGTCTTGGAAATATGCATAAATAAATGGAGCTGCACGTAACAAAAATGAAATGTATGACATCCTTACAAAATCCATGCGAAACTTGCAATGTAATTATTGCTCCTTTTCTACCATTCAGGATATAATGTGCGTGCTGTACAGTTTATGTACAAAAACATTAACCTTTAGGTCATAGCCATTCTACCAGCTACTCAACACAGTCAGCAAATAATTCGAAATGACTGCGTATATGTACGTGACAAAATGCCACGATGAAGAAGTTGAATTGGTTTTTGTTTGTGAGGTCTACGGGGCAATCTTTAAGTGAAAGCGCATGTTCAGCACGTTGACACATGTATAGATGTGTTATGTAGTCACTATAGGTGTTTCAAATGAAGTGAAGCCGTGTATGAGTCTGATAACATCTGGAATTTTATCTGAAACTTGTGGGTTTACGAATGTGATATGTTTGGACGAGGCGACAATCTGAGAAGATGGTAGTGTCGTCCGGTGACCTACTCTATACCACGACACGATTGCTTACTGCGGAAGGGCGTGTTAAGCTTCTTGGCATCAAGTACTTGCTTGACTTCTGATTGTGATGTTCTTGTCGCAATGTTTATAGTTTAATTTAATCGACCTTCTTTTCCACAGAACGCATGGTCAGATCTGGAAGAAATGCTGGAAAGATCTCTGTTTGATTGTTGTGGCAACGTATCTTTGTGTAATAAAACTAATCACTGCGAAACATGTGTGGCATTCTGGCAGATGGGAGCCGTTGTTTGCAATGCTTAGGATGGAGAGCAAATTTGTCTGTTCTTTTATCACAATTCACACGCATGTACATGCTGCCTATCATTGATTGAAGAAACAATTTGAATAGCTAGATGTTTATCACACAAAAGTCTGCACTTACAACTTGGTACTTTGTTTCTAGTTTTGTAAATGTAGCAATGTCCAAAATGTTGTGCTCAACAGTGAACTAAAGTAAAATGTAAAATATTGAGAAAATCTTACTACCAAACAACGAATATTTCGTCATAAGCAGTAATAATAATTATGTGGAACATTTAACAAAAAAGCATAAAACTTCTATTGACTTTCCATTCTTGTGTTGCTATATTCATTTATCATCATTTTGAAAACAAATTTATTGCAGACTTGTGGTGCTTGAATTGCGGATGATATACGAATTCATCTGACAACATATAAAAGTTTGTTCAACCAACTAGAAACGTCAGTGTAACCTTTACTGAAATCGTCCTAGCTGAAGACCGACGCCGAACTCCCGCGCTAAGGAAAATTGTTAAATTTGTTCTTTTCCTAAAAACATTACTTGTGCTGTGATAGCGTGGCATGAAACACTCTTCTGTTCTTAGAATATTACACGCCAGAAGTTCAACTAAAGCATTTTTAGTGTCGTATATGGGTGGAGGTAGTCAGTGTCGCATAAAGCCAGATAATCGTCAGTTTCAAACAATATCAGAGAATGTTCAGTGTCACCACTAGCACTGTGGTAGACACGAGTGTGTTTTGCCAACCCAATGTTAGCTTA
>Ga0210059_1010120_pt1 | contig 14613 bp, 11 predicted proteins | sample Ectturendosymbi2_FD_188042 | JGI IMG/M metagenome (GOLD analysis project Ga0210059, IMG submission 188042) | Ecteinascidia turbinata endosymbiont from Florida, USA - Sample 2 (SPAdes) (version 2) | ecosystem: Host-associated > Tunicates > Ascidians > Unclassified | place: Key West, Florida...
GAGCCGTAACTGGACGAGGGGGACATGGCAGGGGAGTGCGACGGCGAGAAACCGCCAGCGTACCCGAGCTTGTCCAGGCTGGCGTCGCTCCACTCCTTCGCAGTGAAATCAAACAGCATATCCGGGTCTTCGTCGCAGAAAGGCTGCAATAGCGAGGAGTGCGAGTCAGGGCTGGAGTCGACGGAAACGTTACGGGGAGCGCGGGAAAGAACGGCACCAAACAACGGACGTATTGAGCGTTTTGCAGTTAGCAGAGCGTGTACATGCGGCAACCATCAAATTCAGGCTTACGACACCTGCTGCAATCGTTCAGTTCGAGCGAATGCCAAAGAAACCCCAGTCAGCAACAACTGCAACGTGTAGCTGTTTTGCCTTACGCTTTATTTCTTTAGTGTTTTTCGTCCGTTGTACAGTATGCCAGGACCGCGAATACCGATTTCTCTACTTTCTGTGTCTTGCTTTGTGTGGCTCGGGTCTTTGTCTCGTGGTTTTATTATTTGCTTGAAATGTTTGTCGAGGGCAGTAATCGTGATGGTTCAGACGCTGGTCTTTCTAACTTTTGCACTGCTCATCGACAAAAACACTTCCGAGAAACGTGCTGAACAACTGCAAGCAGTGATTTGCAGCGCAGACAGGTCTTACGCGTGGAAACGCTTCGCAACCTGATATGTTCCGGCAATGAATTGGATTTTACAGCCTCGGCAGCACTGTTGCGTCATCCGAGAGATGTAGCAAATCGACCAATCGCGGCAAAACGTTCAGTGGATCAGTTAGCAATTTTAAATTAGCAGCAATAACTGCTCGAACCAACGCGCATAGCCCCTTTACTGCTCTGTGCTTTGCACCAGTTGCTTTTGACGCAGCAATGTCGTGGGATTATTAGAGCTTGGTTGTGTTATGTCACGCAAAACGTACGGACTGATTACTTACTTGGTTTGGACAAGATTTAAAAATAGCATCAACATTGAAAATCAATGCTGGAAGCGAACAATTAACTGCGACATCTGGCCAGGAGCAGGAAAAGCCGTTCAAAGGCCATCCATGCTCCTGTCAAATGAACCAAAAATGAGAGCGTGTCTGGTGTTGTCGACACGCTATTTTTCGATATCGAATTATACTCAAGCGAATGTTAAAAGAGTACACACCAATATTAGGGGTAGAATTGAAGGTCTCTTGACACTGGATAATGATAAAAAATATAGGTACTTCGGAAAATGTACACAGGACGAACGAGTGAAACAACACACTAAACAAACATAAAAACATTTCCTAAGATATGCAGCAAGTAATAGCGTGTATATTGTAATCACAAACGTATGCAGGCGCCCAATAAAGGAGCCAAACACTGGGTAACGGTTGGCGGCATGACACTGAGCATGTGATAAGGGTGATGCGCTGCTCAGTGAGTAAATATTTTGGGCCTCTCTACACCAGCGAGGCGCTAGGCGTGTGGAAATTGCCATATGTGTTTGCGGACGAGCCGAGCGCCGGTGTCAGGTTATTTGCTGTGGCGGCGAATTTGCCGTATGCCATTCGGGTACTCTATTGACCTTAGTCTGCTGCTAACGATCGACAAGCTTTAAGGCGCTTTTGGAAGTTCGTAATCACTAAAGTCGCCGAACCGGTTGCCGAAGCTATTTTTGGCCATTTAGTGCCAAGCCAGCACACAGCACGATATAGCTTTACAGAAAGACGTGTATCAGAAGCGAAACCCCCTCGCTATCTAATCTACATCGTTTCGATTTCTTCCAAAACTGGATGAGATGTAATCCTGTTGTCATCAACAACCGAAACGTATTTTCAGATTATTTGTCAAAACTTGTTTTAACTCCAAACACGCCAACTACTTTGACTTGTGCTACCATGATGATAGCAACGCAACTAGATGAAACAGTTGGTATTCCTTGCGACTTTCGAGGTGTTTTATGTACAGTAAGCTGAAATTGCGAGTTGTCTCACTCGTTGCGACTTCGCTGCGGTATAAGTCACGCGCCTGCAGTGTGCAGGTAACGTAACAATCTCTCTGGGCAAAGCTCAAACTCATGGCCCGAGCCAAGCTGTTCAGCAGAAGGGCCCGCTATTCATCACAGACCAGGACGAGCTCATCGGCGATTGCCTGTTGCTGTTTCCGACAGGAACATTCGATTCCAGGCGCCCGTGGTACTTGCGCGTGCCAAGTGCTCTGCCCGGCAACGCACAACCTTCACCAACTTTGGCTGAATGTGTTGCGGCCTCCACTGCTGAGTAACGCGCTTTCATCAAGCGACACAACCAGGAGTACTGACGGCGAAACGTGCGAGCTTTTTTGCAGCAGCCCTAACAAACAAGCAGACCAAGAGACTGCCACACTCAGACCACTCCAGCAAGACAACAAGGATTAGTTTTACAGGCATTCGTTGGCACTTTTTGGTTTAGAACAGTTTTTATTGAGATAATACAGATTGCGTTAGTGAAAAAATCGTTCCTTTTCCACAGCAGCGTGGCGTTAAAGACGTTTTACGCTTATCTCCAAACTACCTTTGACGTCAACACGAGTTATGATCTGAAATATTAGAAGTGGAATGAAGGCTCGAGCTCCCAAATGGCATGCCATCGGAATGTATTCAACTAACGTGTAAATCAACAGTTTCCAACGTCCACGACAAAGAAGAAGTACGTTTAGCTAAATGCTCACGCAAAAGTGAGCAGCACACGACAGATGCTATTCATTTTCTGCATTTGCGAAAGCCTTTAGACACGGCAATACTATCACATCGCTTGTTTGTTTCACACCACATGACAGCATAGCACATGCAGGCAATGATTGTAGACATTAAAATGCTCGTGCCCGAGACGTCGCCACCAAACAACATTTTGAAGGCAACGAACATTTTTATTAAAATAGAAGCATCGGGTATTAATCAAACGCTGATAAGCTGTTCGTCGTCTCAGTACTTGACGAGTCGAGTCGGTTTTACATGAGCGCCATAAGCGACAGCCTGTAGGAAATACTCGTGCCAGCCACTTTGCAACGGTTTCTATCAGTCGTTGATAGCTAAGTAGCCAATCTAATCATGTTGCAAAGCAACAATCATTGGGCAACTAGCGTCACATGGGCTTGTCGCGACCACTGCACTTGAAGATTAGAAACACTAACGGAGATGATCGCGAGAGCGCGGTTGCAGTAATAACACGCTCCGCGCAGGAAGCGGAGGCCTGAAATCACAAGTCATCGACTGCTGGTTTGAATCGCTCAGCTCTGAAGGAGTGCGCGAGCCGGGCGCTTACAAGCCATCACAGATCACCACGTGCACGTTGAGCCTAATCCGCCCAAGTATTGGTTTGTGACGCTTGAGTTGCCTGCAACGGAAAAAATAATTGCATGAGCGATTGCGCGAGGTGGTGGGGGTTGTTGTCCGTGAGTTTCGAGTTGGTTGTTGCTTTTATCTGACATGGGTAATTGAAGTGGATCTTTTTTTGTAAAAGCGCTGCCAACAAAACTTGAATATCTGATTCCAAAACACTTATTTGCGTCTCTATTCAAGAATGGCGTGACAGTGATGCGTATAACACCGAGAGCAGTCTTTCCTGCGCAGGACCATCACCTTTTGAAGTTTTATCCACAGACAGCGACCGCCATGTGGCTGAGAGCCACCAACCAACAGGCTGCGACGCGTCAGTTTGGCGTCTGAATATAGCAGCAGGATACGCTTCCTATGAAGCCGGTTGTTGTAAAGGCTATCGATTCATCACCAACCGGCCGACTGCATGTTGTTCCTGGATCAAGCAGCAGCAGCAGCAGCAGGCAATCCACCAAATGCACAACGCGATGCTGATGTGAGACGCTGCTGTGGTGCGATGTTCGAGAAAAACAATGGAAAATCTTTCGCAGCGCTCACGGCTCAGATAAGGAAAGTCCCAGCCGGAAAGCTTGTCAGTTCAGTGAACTTTCCTTAAGCAGATCGCGAAGTTCCACAGACTGTCTATTCCACGGAAAACACAAGTTGCCTCACAGCAGTTTTCTTTTGACTTCATTCTGGGGGGAAACAGGGGGAGGGAGGTCCTTTTTTCAGCCTAGCAATGCAGACCTGAGCGGGACCGCTGCCAAAGCACCGCATCGAAATCGAAACCTGCACAGTGCACTTCACAATTCTATTTTACGGCGCAATGTAACTGATACACGCGACAAACTATTTCCGCAAGTTCAGTTTCGTGTGTTTCTGACGAAGACAAAGTTAAAGAAAAGCAAGAGCGGAACTGAAACGAAAACGAACTGCGCAAGTGTCTGACGGTACTGCGTGCAGTTCGGAGCGGATTTGGCCAAAACTTTGAAACGATTATCATTCGCCATCAGGGCCACAACCAACGTCGGGGCACATGCAGAACCTACGCGAAAACACTAGTTGAAGTGCGGGGTTCATCCCTCAGCACACTTGGAATCGCTGCGTGTAAAATCTGCTGAAGAACGCCCCGGGCAAGTTGCAACGAAAATCAACACTTGCTCTACAAAACGTCTGCACTCTGATGAGATGTCAAAAGGATGATGCTCCTTACATCATTTATTGTGGAAGAAAGACACAGTGTTCCGCATTGCAACCTTCGCTTTCGCGCCGACCCGGATGCAATTTGAAGACGCGAGAGGATATTTTAAATTGAGCTTCGTTCAACTCAACAAAGGACACCACGCAACAATCGGATTCACGGCCACGACGTCAACATAATCACATATGTAATTCAACTTGTTTTTGAGGAGCCAGCAACGAACGGGCCAACGTCAAAGTTGGTCATAAACTGACGTTTTCTTACAAATTTTATAGGTATGCAAAATTCAAGCAGCCATGGAGTTTCTCTTCTAGACGATCTGCACGCGAAAGACTTCTGATCAGCGACATGCTGAGCGATGTTTTTCACGTGACAGTCGTTGTTTATCGGACGCTTGTATGCGCATGCGCACCACGGACCTGACAGGAGCTCGTACTGGGATGGAATATCTCTTAAGAGGTGCGGTTGTATTGAAGAATGTGGCGTATATCATTTATCGGACGAGTACGTGATGAAGACGATCTGTAAGGCGCGTTGGGCAGGAACCCGAACTTCTCTTCACGATTTGGGGTGGCGACTCGTTTGAAAGAATTTCCGGAACACGTTTTAGCTTGAGTGTTGGGGTTTGGCGGAAGTTGAGTCAAAATGGGAATACGCTTCCTGGCAATTACGCAACGTCAGATCGCTCCACTACGTGCGGGAACGGGAGATGGCGACAGCTGTTCGTCAAACATCGGATCGATGATGGAACAATAATGATAAGACGTTGCATTGTGCTCTTTTTCTATTTATTCTTCAGAACTGATTCAGTCTTGTACCAGAAACGAGACCGTTTGTCTTTCTTATTTCGTACAAACGAAATATGAAAATTGCCTCTGTGTTATTTCAAAATTTCTCAATTTACTCACTTCTTTCACAATGTATTAATCGCGTGGGTTGCTATCCGCTGGCCAACAAGTAGCAGTATGGCGTGCTACCAATGTGGCAGTTTGGTGTGCTACCAATGTGGCAATTGTTTCCCGTTTAGTTCTAACACTTCCCCGGAGACCTGTTCTGTCAAGACGCACAAAGCGAGACCCACCCTGGAGTGTTAGTGTGCCTTAAAATAGTAAGGGACAACATCAGTGCGACGCATAGAGCGCATTTCAACCATTTTAAGGAACGCAATATACGTATAAGTTCGTCTATTTACAGACGCCATTAGCGATGTTTCGTCACCAGACGGTTGCCATGATATTTAGTATTTACTATTGTGACGCAAGATCACGGTCAGATGCATGTGTGATGCGACACGCCGAAACGGAATTAATCGGGAAAGAACATACGGCCTAGCGACTGCCGCTGGTTCGCAAGCGGGCTGGCTGGCTGCACATGACAGCAGGTGTGGTGTGAAAGGAAACAGCCCCACAATAAAAAATCGCGTGTGGCGCTACCGATCAAAGGCGCGCAAGCTGGTAAAGCGCTTTCTCTGAACAGAGTCGGAAGGTTATTAAATTTTCCTTTTAATTTCGTGAACAAATTCAAAATCAACAAAGGCGTCATACGAGAGCCGCATTAGTTATATGAACCATTTTCCAAGTACAGCTGTGGCCAAATCACCCAAAGTCTGCAGAAGTGGACGCACGCTCGAAATCGAACCTATTCAAGCTTTCCTCCATAACCTTGTCACTAAGCAAGGCTCTGATTGAATAAGCAAACATTACTACAATTCTTTCAACCTCCACTTTGTTGAAAGAAAGTGGAGTTTGTTTGTTAAATTAATTGAGGGAGAGAAGCCCAACATCAAACACAAAGTCGTCGGCGACATTTCACTCATGCTTTAGCTGGCATGACAGTTGCCAGCTACATTTGAAAAAAGAACTTACTTTTGTGTTACAACTGCCTTTGCTAAAAATTTACAAATGGTTTGTTAACTCTTAAACTTCAGGTTCATAAACTAAATCTGTTTTTTCAGGTTGTTGCAAATCAGTTTTAGAGCATTCGCAACTTAATCCACAAATCACTTCACTACCTTTAACAAGATAATGCCAATAATGTATCTATTGTTCTGTTGATGCGTAAAGAAATTTCCACTACATAAAGCAACATGTTTTCTTCAACACATTACCTCACGATAAACAGTTGCATAAAGTAACACAATAAATTTCAGCCTTGTGAGCCATCCCAAAAGTAGTCAAAATCAAATGACATGTTGTATGAAAATTAACTATGTCGGCAAAACATTTCACAAAATTTGTAATCTGCGCAGCTTTGTCGTCACATGTTTTTCTCAACTCACAAAACCAAGTGTGATATGTCTTGACCAACTCATGCGTTGACAGATTAGCTAGATAATAGTGCAATAACGTGAGAAACTCTGTGGGGCCACATCAGCTGAGTGTGTTGTTGTAGTAACCATCAATTGCAAACAGTAATAGAAGAAAACTATCAATTGCAATAGCACAAAAAATGAACTTTTAATGCATGTAACTACAATGCAACGCTAGTGTTTTAACAAAAGAAATTCATCAGTCTAAGGCAGATGTACTCAGCAAACTTTTGTCAATGTTTTCTAGCTTTCCGTAAGTTCACTGGATCAACTTTATCCCAACCTAACAATATTCACATCCTTTACAGAGCAGAACACAACTAATGCTCTAGTAGACCAATGGTTCCAAAAGTGGGCAGGACTGCAACCTGGGGTGGTATAAATATCTGGGATGCAGTGAGGCAAAATGTAACAACATCTTGGCATTGATGCTCAGTTAACAAATCACCTTTTGCTTATGATTAACATTTAGCAAAAAAAAATGTTGGCTCTGTTCAGAGTACATGCACACAAGATTGAAGTTTTGTTCCAGAATAAATTATGGCAACCAACAGGAGTGCAGACAGTATGGTGTGAAATATGGATAGACACCAAACTAAAAATGTTATGTGTTTGCATGTGCTTGAGGGGCAAAGGGAATCTGCCTAAAAACCATGGAGGGCCAGCCTGATGAAAATTTGAGAACTATTGCTCTAATCCATTGTCTTAAAATAAAACCAACATGACATTCATCAGAACATATATACCTATAGCATTCACAACAACAATTCACGAGTGGATCACCGTCTGTGTTACATCAGGTTGCCTCTACATGCTTCACCCTTTGTGTAACTCACCAAAAAATTAAAATCAATTTCAAAGGACAAAGTTTGGCTTTACTTGCACTTTAGGCAAACATGGCCTGAAATATTGCAAAGTTTTGGTTCAGCAAAACACCAAATGGGAAACAAACTCCTCGCTCTTGAGACAGTACATAGAACAGTTGATAATGAAAAGTGAGAAATAGTGTATCAAAAGAAATTGAATCAAGGAAAGCTTTTACTTAATCAGAAATGTTTTCTGGTGATGCACCATATCCAATGTCATTTAGGTCTGAATAACTGGCTGTACAGTGGACAACACTGCCTAGTAAATATGCTTCAATTTGTGCTCACATGCAAACATGCTGTTTTTCCATGGAAAATAGTCCAACAAAGACGTGATATTATTTGATAAATGAAATTGTAAAATAGCAAAGAATTGTTGCTGAAAAGCAATTATTAGTTTTTTGAAGCAGTTGGCTTTATAAGGCTTTACACATTTAAATGTTGTAAAACCAAGATCCACAATATCTTAATAGTTGCTAAACTCAAAAAATTACCAATTTGTAGTAGCTTGATGACTCAAGAAGATCAAGTTCCAGACATCCTTTACCATCAAAAACACTTGAATCCATCATACAAGATTTTCACTTTCACCTAATTTGAAGACTTCAAAAATCAGGTAAGTTCAATTCCAATGTCGTAGTCCGTGAGGTCAGGTTGATTGATGGCAGGTTAAGCACGTAGCAGCATTCTATTTAATTAAAATAGCTGAAATAAATAGTTTTTCTCAAGCAGGTAGACAATAATTTCCTCACATAAACTCTGAAATACATTTGTAAGCAGTTACTTTTATTGTTTAAGACAGAACCTGTAAACACATAAGACCTTCACTATAAGATTAATTTAAAAACTTTTTTCAAATTCACAAGTTACCTTTGGCTTATGCACTAAATGAGCTGGATTTTATTTGGCTCATATTGACCTTGACCATGTGAACATAAAATCTTGAAAATAACTCTACAACATATTTACATACCACGTTTAAGCTATAGATATATAAAAACACTACAACCAAGATTTTTCATTCATGCTAATTGTATGATATCAATATTTTATCTTTCTGGACAGACATCATGTTTCTTTTTTCATGTTGTGCACATTGTTTTTTTCTTATCAAGATTACATTAGCTTAACTTACAAATTATAGATGAACTAATTAAAGCTAGACTCTTTTGTGTTGTAGGATATTTAAAAACCCTACATGTTTTCTAATATGGTTTGCATTAATTGAATATCTTGCATGCTCAGGACTGGTGTTGAAAAGCATACAAACATTTAAATCAACACATGCATCACTACTGCACACCATGGCAAATATATTTTAATAATAATCAGACAAGAAAGTGCTTGTTATATTAAATTTTACGCAATTTTTACAAGGTGCTTGTTTTATTAAATTTGTTTTTTTTTTATTTTCGCTGTATTTGTTTGTTTTGTTTTCTCTGTGCATGTGCTTCTTTCTTGCTTCTGTGGCTACTGGTACTGCCACTGGTCTGTAATTTGATGTGTTCACATTTTTCCTTGGAATTCTAGTAATTTTAGGCATTTGCTGAAAACAAACTCCCAAGTTTCAAAAATTTGAAACAAAGCACAACAACTAATGTTGGCGTATGTAACTGGAAATAAACTCAGTTAAGGTTGCCAGACGTCCTTGAGTGCCAAGGACTTTCCTTGAATTTGCTATCAAAACTTGTTATATCCTTGATCCCTAAACAACATTATTTTGTCCTGAGTATTTTCCAGTGTCCTTGAAAGTTCTATTGAAGTACTGATTACACTGAACATTCAAGAATCAAGATTGAACAACGTAATTGAACTGACAATGAACAAGATAGTCTGCTTGCCACCACATAGTCTGCAATATTTCAGCAGAAGAACACAGCATAGATGATAGGCCTGTACATGTTTTATTACAATTACCCCTGTGCTGCATACACAATGTACTTGTGCAATGCACATGTTTTTTGACTTTCTGAAAAATTGTGGCTGATTGTCATTCAGCAATGTTTGTTTGAAAAAATGTGCTACATCACATATCTAAAAAGTATTCAAAGTAGGCATGAAGTAAAATTTCAATAATCACAAAACGACAAAATGTGCTTGAAAAAATTTCAAGTTATCTGGCAATGGTAAGCTCAGTCAAAAGTGCAATGGCTTTTGTTGAAGGTCCGTACAACTAAAATTCAAGATGATGTTTACACGCTCTCTTGGACACACTCCATAGTGATAGTTACCCTTCAGTCTCTACCTACTTATTACTAGCTTAGCTGATTGCATACTGAGACTCACAAGCCTTTAGTTTTACAGACATCGTTATACAGGAGTTCATGAAAAACCGGAAACCTGCGCGAAGCGCAAACTGTTCAGAAAATTGTAAGCTTTTATGACAGCGAAGTGCAATGATTGAATGAACTAACACAGCACTCACTTGTGTACAAGCTCGACTAGTGCAACTGATGGATGGCACCGCCACATGACATGAGTTGGCGAACATAAACACAGATTATTTGGCACTATACAAGTACTAGTAAAAAACTGCAACACTTGAAGTAACGCTACCTATACCAATCGTTTGCCGAACAGTTTCTACGACAGGCTTCCAATCCTTTTCCACCTGCTTAAGCATCACTATCGCCACCGCCGTTGTTCGACGAATGTCAACTCTACCCTGCTCCGCGAGTGACTGAAGTTACGTGAGCCGGCAGTCGTCTAGCGGGCAGCAAATAAAACGGATCCAGCAAGATACCGCTAAAAATGCGGGCTGGGTGTGACGACTGACTTAACCCACACGGAAAGTAGCCGGCAGTCTAAGAAAGTGCAAGAAAAACGATATGCAAAGTGTCGTATGATTTGAATGCCTGGAAACGTGCATGGTGGCGAAAGCAATACGAAAAGCACAATGTCAGCTAAGTTGAACACCTGAAAGGTGTGTTATGGCTGTGCCGGCTGATGTGAGCAAAGCCACAGGGAAGGTAGCCGGTGTCAAGCGAAATTTTTGACCTGTTATTGTTTGTCAGTTATTTTGCTTCTCAGATTAAAGAAATAAAGTTTGTTGAATGCTTTTTGATGTGTCTAGATTAAATTAAAACTTTTTGCTTAGATGCCAGATACCCCCAACAAGCTACAGTAGCCTACGGGAATAACTATAACCAAAGAAAAATATTGGACTTATATTTAGATCTCAATTATTTTTCTTTTTCTAAGGCAAACTCTAACCCGAAACAATTTAACTAAACACCAAACCGTAAGTCCTAATCATCAGATTTCTCTGCGACATGTAGAATGATATTCTGAGCATTTGCACATGGCGTGAAGTCAGAAATTTCGCAAGTCAGACATTTCGCTTGGCACCGCCAGTTGGGGAAAGTGCAAAAAAAGCACAAAAGCAAGGTGTTGGCCGATTAAAGCAAAGAAAAGTAGCCTACCTACTAGGCAAATGTTTAAACAACACCTTTTCTGAATAAAGACTATTATAAAACAACTTCCATTTGAGCTATGCTTTGTCAACTGACCATTGCTAGAAATTAAACGAAATAGCAAAAGATCTAAATTAAATCATTCTAACATAGGCAGAAAGTTGAAATAATTAAAAAAAACTCAAAATAGCAACGTAAGTCCGATATTTTCAAAATAAATGTGTCTCGTGAACATTATCTTTCAACTGACTTACATTTCTTAATTGTAATTGTAGTGTGGGGAGAATGTTTAAATAATTTCAAAAATTTCAGGAAACTGTAATGTCCGGCTCAAAAAATGTCGCACTTGAAAAAGCATACTGCAGTTCTTGCACTTGTGGCATCGAGGTTTTCACATGCGCTTTATCAGGAAAATTTTACGAACAAATGGAGGCGTTGATGCAGAGTAGAAGCCAAGAACGTCACTAAAAACAAACTTTTAAAACTTGTCAACTCAATGAAAATATACTTTTTATTTGCCGGCATAAATCTGAACTTATATTATTAAGAAAAAAGATCCAGAAAAATGCGTGTTTCAGGGATGAATCTTTAAAAAACAAGGGGCATTGAATATTTAAATGTTGAGGCTTGGTTGTTGTTTGCCCCCCCCCTATCAAAATTTCTAGCTACGCGCCTGCCAGTGAGCCTCATTCAGCTAAGTTTTCCCCCATGGCTCAAAACGCTAATTACGCCACTGGTTTGTCGACTGCATAAATTCTCAGTGAGCAATGCATGCGGTTTTTTCCGGTGCGTAATCCTTACAGATTGGTAATTTTGTTTGTTGCGTTCATTCATATCGTATGTTGTGTGAGCATACGCTTATATCAAACCATGCACATCGATATGGTTTCTTTCTGAAGATGTTTGAAGACAAATGTAATCGCGATTGTAATCGTGATTATTTTCAATGTAATCGTAATCGACTACATTTGTGGTTTTGCTTATTTGTAATCGTAATTGAGCATGTGATAAGCAATTGTAATCGATTACATTTGTGTTGTAATCGCCCCACGTCTAGTACAAAGTTGAATTATTTTTGAAAAAGGCACGAATGTCCCCATGAATGTTTTAACAAAACTACCTTTCTTGTGTTGGGAAAAATACGTTTTCCTGTGCAAAAGTAAATTTGTGGGAAAAAAGAAAAACATTTAAAAAAATTGTTTTCTTTATGAATTTCGGGTTTTAAAGGCTCGATGTTTTACTGAAGCACAATGCAGATGACAGGTCAAAGATGAAGTGCTCTACTACAAAATTACCTAAGCAAGTTACTTCACCAACAGCATTGAACAGAAAAAAATGGAAAATAATTCCAATTTCAACACCATATTAAGCTGATTTAAAGTGAGCAATACTCCGCAGTATTTTCTGTGATTTGGGGTTATAATTGTTGATTGAGATGTTTGTGCAGACAACAAACACAGTTGCGTAAGTAGAAGTTTGAGCCAGGGGGCAAAACGTAGCTGAAAGAAACCCACTGACCACTGCGAGGGGCCCAATAGCCAACACTCAAAAAAAATCATGAGAAATGATAGTGAATCCGGATGTGGATGGCTATATTAACGTGATTTTTCTTCTCCGGACCTTAACCCTTACAGATTGGTAATTTCCTTTATTGCATTCATTCATATCGTACGTTGTCTGAAATTATATTTACCTGAAACCACGCAAATGTTTTTTTTTCTGAGAATGTTTCAAGATAAATGTAATCGCGGTTGTAATCGTGATTACTTTCAAATGTAATCGTAATCGAATACATTGTTATTTTGTTTATTCGTAATCGTAATTGTAGTCGAGCATGTAGCAAGTAATCGTAATCGATTACATTTATGATGTAATCGCCCCATGTCTGTTTTGGACACAGACGATAACCCATATTCCCACCAAAACCTAATTATTTCCTTTTGGCCCATTTACAATGTTCCTTGAAATGTGCATGTAAATTTATTCCGCGGTATTTGCATTAAGTCTCAAATTAACAAGAAAAAATACGAAAACAATCAATCTCCTTTGTGCAGGCAATAAAGTTTTTGTAAAATATGAAGCTTAAAGGGGGGTTTTAAACTCAATTCCCCTTGCGTACGTCCTTGAGTGAGACACTCTCGCAACACTGTTTCCAACAATGAGAAGCAGAACTATATGTTGTCAAGACTATTGCACAACTTACTAAAGTTAGAACACCACGCAGGTTTAAAAAACTGAGCAGATCAATTACAAAAAATCTCCACAGCAAATATAGCTTTGCACGTAGTGCCAGCAAGAAGTCAGAATTAGACCTTAAGGATATAGACGTATACCCACAAGTCGGTATAGACATATTCTAACAAGCCACGTATTTTTATACTGTGTGAAAAGAAGTCTGTATAAGAGTCGTTTAATTACAATAATTATCACTCGGGCTCGTTGATCACAGTCTTACACCAAAAATGGATTTTTCAAACTTGTGAAAGCACTGCTACAGATGTACTCATGCTTTGTTTCACACAATAGCCTACAAAAATTAAAAGTGTAGCCTACGTGGCTTACCGCTGTCAGCAGTGTAGTCACTATCTCGCTGCACTACCTGTCAAGATGTTTGTATTCAAAGTCACATGCAAGGCTTCAATTCAGTGATTTCAAATGCACCCAGTGTGCAAACCATAAAAACCCAAATTTTTACAATAAAAGCCCAGAAAGCTTGTGTTACGAACAAAAACATAAGAGTGTGCTTGTTTGAATGCAAACGATCATCGCATCTGGTTTAGTTATAGTTCCTCTTCCAAACTTTCTAACTTTCTTTTGCAGCGCAAACATTAACATTCGGACGACGTTTTTGTTGCTCCAAACGTTTTTCATAACGCTGGTAACATTCTCCGTTGATGATATCTCCCACTGATTGCAGTACATTTGTTATTAAACTAGGAAATTTTGTGCAATCTTGCACTGCAGCGGGATAAAGAATCCCATAAGAATATAATCCCAATGCCTTCTTCCACTTAACTGAAATTTGTTTTTTGTTGTATGCATAGGGAAACATCGAAATTTATATAACAGGCCATAACCCTTGTTTCACCAGTTTCTTTAATTGGCATTAGCGACAATAACATTATATATATAACCCCAACAACGATCTTATATGAGGATATGAAACCGATTGAACACATTCTGCTTCATCCGATGTGTATTTTCTCATATGATGTGCACATGCACACACTGTAACATAAAGTCACCTTGATATTATTGAACACATTGAAGTTGCTGATGAATTTATAACTTCAATAAACCCGGATTTAACGCCATTTTTCATAATTAAACCTATATACACCCAAGTCGACTAAAAAAAGCAGATCTGGGTGGATAAACCCCGCAGTGGGAGCCTTGGTCACATGCGGAAAAACGTCTGCTACCGCAACTTGAAGTGAACGTTTGATGATTTATTGCAGTTATTGTTAGGCGATAAAGACCAACGGTAAAACAATCCGCTAGCAAG
>Ga0210059_1010121_pt1 | contig 14613 bp, 9 predicted proteins | sample Ectturendosymbi2_FD_188042 | JGI IMG/M metagenome (GOLD analysis project Ga0210059, IMG submission 188042) | Ecteinascidia turbinata endosymbiont from Florida, USA - Sample 2 (SPAdes) (version 2) | ecosystem: Host-associated > Tunicates > Ascidians > Unclassified | place: Key West, Florida...
CGTTGCTTTTGCAAAGCCCATGGAGTTGGGCACCATGGAGGAAAGGCCTGAGGTCAGTTGGCAGATGAACATTTGCTAGGTAGTTGACTAGTTCCGTTAAGCTGGTGGGTTGAGAAGTGCTGGCGTCGCCTGCTGTGATGGAGATGCAATCTTCAAATGTTGTGGCCGTAGGCCGGCTAGGCCTGCCCCTGAATGTGGGAAGGAAGAGATTGCAACACATATTTGGTCTGCACTAAAGCAAATTGATGAGGTGCCAGCATCTGGGGGTGGTAGCAGCTTGAGATCATCTGGGGCTTGGGGGTGTTTTTGTTGAAGGGTGTTGAGAGATTCTTCATTGGGGGTGGAAAACGAGCTATTGCTAGATAAAGTTTGAAGGGCGCCTTTGATATTGAAGTCAGATAGTTTCTGATGCTTTTGGCTGGGTCATTGTGGGTTTTGGTTGGTGGCGGGGTTGCTTGTCTCGAACGAGCTTCAGGGACAGGCAGGCCATCCGATTTGACGTATGTGTTAATTCTTGATTTGACGGAAGAGGTCAAGGAGACCCTTGTGATCGGGGGCCTGATGAGAGGACTGAAAGGGGGAAAAATACCAAACGATGGCAATCAAATAGTGAGTTTGAAGAGATGGCTTTGCTAATGAGTTTGCTAAGTTCTGAGGCAAAAGAAGGGCGTGCTGCCTTGGGGATGCGGTGGATAGGGTGGTTGACAGATCTTAGGGATTGAGTATAAGCGCCAAAGGAAGCAGGGTCAATCACGGGGGGGCTCATAGTTGTTTTTTTTCGGGGATGTGGTGGGTTGAGCACGGGGTCGTAGGTGTTGCAGTACCAACCAGGAAGTTTGTTGGCATGTTTTCTTGAAATTTTCACGCAAGAGAGGTGAAAGGACCGATCACACAGTGAACATCGAATTGTCTTTTTTTTCCTTGAGCCTGTTTGACTATGACAATGGTAACATTGGGTTGGGTCTTGAGAGCTACAAGCCTGTTGCCCTTCTGTTGACAAGCATTGGCTACAGTAAAAGGGTACAGATTCAAACTCAACGACATCATCACCGGCAGACACACCAGCACAACTGTATGGGAGCCATTGCTCACAGGAACTGCATTCAATTACTGTTGTTTCTTCGGGTTTATCACAAGAGCTGCATTTGCTATTTTGTCCAGGCATTGCAAAGCATGAAGCAGATCATTCATAATTTCATAAGTTCAGCAGGGTCCACTACTGGTGTCGCTGCATCCATAATGGTGACACCGGAGTTTAAACAAATAGGTTAATAATACTACACGCTATGCATTTCAGCACTTAGAAAACCTTATACAACTAGAAAGCCTAAGATATTTCTGAAACATATTCAAATAGAATTTCATGTTTACTTAACAATTTGGCTTTTTTTCACCCGGTTTGGCTTTTTTTCAGACATGATTAGGCTTTTTTTCTCAAGAGATGTCTGGCAACCCTGATTTCAACCGGTTTAGTAGTTAGATCTTAGATGTCGAGCCGACTGCACGTGTCTTGTAATTATAACAAGCATAACTGAGCAAGCAAATCATAACTGAGCATTCCACCAACCTCAGTTGAGGCGGAACGAGCTTTCTCTGCTGCGGGCTTGTTTGCCAACAAATGTAGGCTACCCCTTCTCTTCGGCCCTGCTCACAAGTACAATACAGAGACAGTAAATGCTTCCAGATTCATCAAGTTTGATCACTGCTATGTTCAGACAGTGTGAGTCACAGCATGTGTCGAAGTCAATTGTCAAAAGAAGCAAATCTACTGCTTAAGATTGGCTTTTCTATGCAGCCGTGCATTAAATAAAATCTTTGTCTACTGTATGAGGATACTTAGTAGAAAGGCGGCCAAATAGACATGTGGAAGCAGGCTAACTGCAGTGTAAAAGCAGAACAAGAAGCAATTCAAAAAAATAACATATCTTACAGTATGCTCACTGGCGGCTCGTAAAAACCTGTTGTGATTTTCTCGTAAAAATCACAACAGGAAAAGTCAGTATTAATTGTACAGGCGATAAGGGCTTTCACATACTGCTCCAGCATTCTGCTTCTGTTATCAGACTACATGCCATTCATGATGGAAAAATTCTCTTAACAGGAGCTGATGCACCAGGTATGTAAGAGTACGACTATGCTGGCTCCCTGAATGCGTAACCGGGACTTTTTGGTTGACTGACCGGGACAAAGCCTTTAAACCGAGACTTTCCCGGCTAAAACGGGACGTATGGCATGCCTAGTCCAAGATTTTCAAACACTTCGCACAGCAGTAGACACCCAGAGTACCAGAAAACGTAGAAAAATGAACTCATTGCTGTCGATAACGTTGTGCAATTGTTCTGCGTGAAATCATTCTTCACCGTGTGCACCCACGCAGTCACTAGGATCGGATGAGTGATAAACAATGCATTCGTACTGCGATAAAGCCGTGCGTCTGGCGAAGATAACTGCATTTTAATCTTGGCGTATCCGCGCGCAGTGAAGCAATTCGTCAGCTTGTCTAAATGTGAAGTGTAGAAACGTGCTGAGATTAAACTGCAATTTGCCCAAAGTTGAAAAAAACTTTTAGGAGCGAACTGAGAGGCCCCTTGCCACATCTCTGCATTTCTATTAAGTGACTTAAATTTTTAGAAAGATGAAAGTAGCACCTAGTTTTCTGCTGTTGACGCATGTTCTTGTTATGCACGCTTGTGTAAACAACAAATACCTTTCTCCGACGCTGGAATAACAAAGGAACTGGATGAGAAGGGGCAATTCATTTTACCTTTCCAAGCCAGGTTGAGCGCAGCTTAGGAGAAGCTTTCAATTAAAATTGATAGCAATTCGAGTGCCTTTCGCATCAGCACAAGGTATCAAAAATCTTTTGATTTCGTGTGAGAACTTTCCGAAGGTCATTTCTGCTCCTTTTTGAAACAGCAACACAAATTTTCACAGCTCATTCCTGCCATTCCACTGCGCCACCCCTACTTTTACTTACGTCATGTTTACAGCTAGTCTGGCTCTTTGGGACAATCAAGACAGGATACAAACACCGGGAAGTATGGTCACCCACCGCAGATAGACGAAAGCAATGTAGAGTTTAAACAGGTCTTTATAAAAAAAAACAAAATTTGGTTACATTTCCGAGATGGGTGCGGAAATCGACAACACGCTTACACTGCAATGTCTTTCAATCAGTTATTCCGATGCAAATCGTTGATGGATTATTTGCAGGTTTTCTTTTTATCTGGTGTACTTCTGGGGTAGTGCCATCATTAGCGATTGCACTGGACTGAAGTTAACTTTTTTTGCGCGAGATCCTCGCTATTTCCAAAAACGTCACAACCAGTGGCGTAATTGCCGGGGGAAAGGGTGCGAACCGCCTCTCGTAGCGTATATTTCGGTATTTAGTATTCTTTTCATTTTCAGTAGGTTGTTTTGCATGTTTTTCCGAGTTTCTTCCCGTGATTTCGTGATTTAGTATAGAGTTAAACATTTACATCCGGATTCACTATCATTTCGAAGCTTCTCTCTCAGTGTTGGTTAGTGGGCTCCCTACGGTGGACACTGCGGCCCTTCAGCGAAGGGGAGGACACCAGGGGAGGCGAAGTTTTCCCTCTGGCTCAAATTCAAACCTCCAAGTTACGCCGCTGTTCACCGCAAATTTTCTTAAAATCACCAGTCTGATCCAGTCCTGATCAGGCTCGTAATCGATGGGGCGCAGGGCCCTGTTTTTCGCCCCCCACCTGGAAAAATTTGTTGGACATAGTTTAAAACTATTGGACTTAGTTTCAAAAATTTGGACCCCTCTCTGAAAACTCTTCACCTCCCCTGGTGTCCCAAGCTGGTTACGAGCCTGGTCCTGATCTACCCATGTAAAACCATGTATGTTTTAGGCAGTGTCTATTTTGCCTCATGAGGTAAAATCACTCCTGGACTTATTTGCCTTTAGCCAAACACGATTGTTTGAAGACAAAATAGCTTCAGCAGTGCTTTTGCCTTTCACGGCAAAATAGACGCTGCTTTTTTTTGCATTTCGAAAATTTATCAAATCTGTAAAATCGGATCACAACCAAAATTTTGATATGGTTGGAATAATCACTTTTATGCAATAAAAGTTTTCTCAGTCCGATCCAGGCCTGATCCATGCCCATCTCTGCCCAGATGGTTCCTCGTTGTACAAAGAAATCCCCAAGAAATTCATTTTCTGATCACAAAGCCTACTTTTGCCAACTCAAACTATAGTCTGTGAGCAGTGCCTTGACAAGCATGTGGTAAATGAAAAAGCAAACGAAATTTTAAAACTAGAATCTATGCCTCAATTGATTCAGTCACAGCAAACTCATCAGCAACTGCTCAATTTGAATGCATTTGCATCTAACAAGCCAAAGGTCTAATTTTGCTGCAAGCTTTCAAGGAATCAGGCGACTAAGCTTTGCATTCATGACTTTGCGATAATTCGGACTTGCACATATGTTCAAGTCTCAGCGAAGGCGACGCAGTCGAATCAATCAGCAAAAATTTTTGGTAAGAAATTGATTTCACGTAACTCTTATGGAATCATTCTATTTGAGTGAGATTTCATGAATGAGGATGCACGGCGTTACGTGAAAGCGAAATTTGCTGATTGATTCGACTGTGTTACCTATGTGGAAACAAATTATTTGAACATTTACAACTAAATTACATTTGCTTTAGCCAACTGTCATTTATTACATTCAATTATAACTAACTCGGTTACAATTTGGAATTGCATTAAGTTATATTTTTGAATCGAAACCCTCAAAGACAACATTATTATTTTTCCTTCTTACAATTCACTCGTGCCATTTTTAGAACTCAGCCTTCAAGAATATCAATTTGGGGCAAAGACTGTTGTTCACTTGTTCCAGAGAATAAAAGCTATTCACAGATGCGGGTTAAGTGAACAAGCAAGATGTTCCTGACCGGCCAATTTTTCCGAAATCGTAACCGAAACGAAAGATCACGACGCTTCCAGACTTAAATCTGGATCAATGTTTCCTCTCGCCAGGCATAACTCCAGAAAACTTGATTAAAACATCTTTTACGCAGGGGCGTATACATGGGCGTCAGAATGGGGGTAAGGGGTCAAGGCCACCCCTGGATATCGGAAATTTAAGCAAAAAAGGTGTTTTTTTCATTTCGACTGGGAAAAACTAAATTTCACCACTTTTGCCCCCTTGGAAAAATTTTGGAAAATCCCCTAGTGCCCCCCTGGAAAAAATCCTTCCGACGCCCATGGGCGTATACTCCGGGTGTGCTAGGTGTGCGGCGCAATCCCTGTGACACTAAACATTACGTGACATTTTCCAGATCGTGCGATCAAGTGAAGAACACAAAAAAGTTACAAAGATAATTATGTACATTCCGTGCCCGAAGGTGAGTGCCATCTCAGGCGCACACCTTGTGTACTCGACTGCTCTTGTATTCGAAGAGACATTTGCGCAAAATGCTTTTGCAGTTGTGAGCTGCGCTGTTCCAGGGCTAAGTGAATTTTCCTCCCCTGCTTGTTTCTAACTTTCTAGCTGACAACTTTGGGTGTGCTACATTCCAGGCGCACACCTGCAGGGCTCGAAAACTCGTAATCGACAAGACATTCGCGCAGAGTCGCAGCTTATTTCTGCAGTTGTGACCTGCACTGTTCCAGTGCTGAGTGGATTTTGCTTCCTTTTTGTTTCGATCTTGCAACCCAGGGTGTGCACTATTCCAGGCGCGCACCTTCTGGACTCAACTGCTCGTATTCAGAGACATTCGTGAATCGTGCAGACTGCTTTTGCAGTTGCAAACTTCGCTGTTGGAGGGATGAGTGTGTTTTACTCCTTGGTTTTAACGAGCAGTCTGATAGTTTTGCAGTTATGATTGGTTGGTCGTAGCGTTTAGTGTATTTTGCACCTACACTTTAAGTTGGAGCGCTGATAGTTTAAAGTCAATACAATGACATATTAAGTTATACAACAGTGAATAAAGAGAGCGCGTATATAATGATATGCATTGTGTCAACAAACTTCGACAATTCGATGGATTTGAAACATGAATTTGACGTCGCCGTTTGACGTCACAAACAGCGCACTTTCACGACTACACGTAACTTTTTTCGTGTTTGCCGAAATAAATTGCTTGACGCAATATGCAAACGCTTATGAAATCAGTACGCAAGCAAGTTGCATTTTCCACAATATTGTTTATTAACGATGTCACAGTTCTAGATGAGAGACCACAGCAGACTCGACAATAAGGTAATCGAACTCATACTCGAAGCATTTACGATTCGTTGGTTTCGGTATTGTGCACAACGCCGTGTACGACACGGCGGTTGGTCTGGCCTACGTTGGAATGTACTTACTGCAATTAAATTAACCTGCTTTCGACACAGCTAGAGAATTTGCACAAAGAATATAAGAGGTGTCCAACTTTTCGAAAAAGCTACGCAACTGAAAATTAAATATTTTTGTCACGTTCAGGAATAGAATCCAATAATCTTCATGTGTTGCCAATCTCAAGATTTCGCCACGTTGATCCACGCGTCAGACAGCTTACCAGATCCATCAAGCGAAGCGAAAGCTTTACGCTATGAGGCATTAACTTTGCATTGCAGTTTTAATTAACGGAAAGCCCTTCGACTTTCAGATCATAAAACGCCATCGTTTTTTCGCAGCTGAGTGACGTCACGCCCGATGATAAGGTATACTATAGCATCTGGTGTAGTTGGCTGCAGGTTCCAAAGAAAATCTTTAAAAATTCTCCGTTTGCTTAATACCATAAAATATCGGTTCTACTGCAAAAAAAACTTTGGTTCACTGCAAACCCAACCGCAAAGGGATTAATACCAACCAATTAAAGCACTGCTGAGAAAGAACAATAGCGTCAGTGAGTTTACCGAAAACGCGTTATTAAGAACATAGGCCGCTGTACGGTCTTTGGTAAAGAGTTAGGGAGCATGAAAAGCGCAACAAATCGGAGTACATACGCCACACGAAAAAGCTCATGAGAACTTCGACGATTTTCTCGCTTTTGCAAACGAGGAAGCAGCCAGGAGACCTGACCGCGGAGAGAAGAGAAATGTATCAAATGCACAAGAAAAAACGTCGCTGCAAAAGTTTTATTACACTGGAAAAAAATCGAAACAAAATAGTATTTATTTTTTCTTTCCCTTTTTTCCACCTTTCTTGCCCTTTTTTCCGCCCTTTTTCTTCTTCTTGCCGAATGGCCCAAGTTGCTTCGTAACCATCGTGCCTCTCCACCATGCTTGCAACTATAAAAACCATCAACTTGTAAAAAATAAGATCAGTGCGAAACTTCTCGTACGGCTGAACGCCTTGTTTGAACGCACATCAAAGAACCAATTATTGCAGATGACCGGGAGACAGATACTGCCAAACGGAACGAGGAAAAGTTAATGGTTGAAAACCTTTTCGACTTTTTGTAAGGTTTACATGGCGTCGGCCAAGTTGGGCTCAATATTGTTGGAGGAAAAACGTGAAAAATATATTGCAAAGTTCGCGCTTCATTTCACCAAAATTGACTGAAACCAATGTCAGAAAACCAAGTTAAACAATCTACTTTTTTCGTGCCCGTCCTGCTTTCCAACGCCTACAACTAAGTTACCTACTCTGATAGCAGAGTCAAGTTCCAGTTGTTCTTGTTCTTTCCGGCGACGTTCTTTTTCCTTCTCGATGCGATCTTCTACCACGACGTGCTCGTATTCTGCGTATTTTCGCGTCAATTCCTGGACAAAATAAAGTGGTAAACTTTTTTCTCGCAGGCAGCTTTGCTACGCATTATGAAATTTCTTCACGAAGATACAAAACCTGCAAACGTTCCAGGTCGTTTGCTTTCGATGTCTTTAAAACAGTGAGCTCATGTTGTTTAGCTTCCACGTCTTTGTCGTACTTCTCCATCCAGAATTCAACTTTACTTTCCAGCTCCTTAAAAGTTTAATAAAAAATCCGAGCAATCAGATATAGTCAGTGATAGCCGCTATAGACACGCGCATGATTCGACAGAACCAGATGTGCTCCTTTATCAGAAAGCTTAATGCACCGATGTTTGGAAACATTACCTTTGAGATTTAAATCTGACATTGCATTGCGCTTGTGTTTCATTAAGTTTCTTTTTCCATCAACCAGTACCGGGAACAGAGAACGAAATCTGTTATTTATCTGCCACATTGCGAAGGGCACTTAAAGATAAAATGTGCATCCATCTATCTAAGCCACTTCACACAGAGTTTTGACTTTTTACTAATTTATTTTTGTAATTTCAAAGCCTAAGCTGAAAGTGAACACCGCTATTAAGTATCAAATCGTTAAGTAATGGCTGGACACCAATAAACGATTGCGATACCACTGTAACTTCTGGGACTCACCGCGTATAAATTGCGTTTTGGCCGCAGGTTGTCTTTAAAATGTCAAGTTATTTCTGGTTTTTGGTATAGCTCTCATAATGCAAAGAATTGTTGACCAACTTTCGTGGTAAGTTTCTCACTGGTTGGTTAGTTATTCGGCATAACGTATTCACACAATTAGCTGAGCATGCATCTTGTCTCGTGGAAGTTTTGACGACGTCTGCGTCGTGGTTCTGCTTCCAAGTATGAAGTTGCAATGCATTTACAGCAGCGATTAAGATCCAAGACATGCAACTAACTTAGGTCGATCGTTAGGGTATCACATAGCAAGAAACCCAAAGATGTAGCGCTTGAGCTAGAACCCGGGTACCGACATTATAAACCTTGCCCTATAGACGTTGTTTCAACCAGCAAACTAGTTTCAACGCAAGATAGGCTGTTCTTGTTTTGAAGCCAGAATCGAATTCATCGGCGAGCTTGAGTTAATCAAGCTGCTAGTCTACTGATAGAGGATAGATGTTTCATTGAAGACCTTAAACATCACCTCTCAGTGCAATCCACCCCCATCAACCTGCCAAACAACGATTCCGACTTGGCAACAACTTCGATTGAAGTGGGACAAAATTTCTTCCTAATCGCTAATCTAAATCGATCAACTTCTTCTGTAAGTTCAACTAAAGGCAACACCAAGTCGTCGCAGTGCCTCCCACAACATAACTGCAACAACAATTCTGCCAGGCTTCGCTACAACATGGTGGCTCAGCCCTATCAGCAAAGAAGTGGGTCCAAAACTTTTTTCAGGATTAGCACTATCAAATGTCGTCCTAGCGTTAGCGTGACATTTTAACAAGCCATTCAAACAAGCAAGAACGAGAAGATCAATGTCAAAGCATTTTCAAACATATCTTTTGCTGTTTAACAAACGCGCATATATACTTTTGCAAGGGGCGTTTTGTATTGAAAAAAAACTGCTGCTTGGCTTGGTACAGTGTTGATCAAGAATCGTTACATCACAAAAAAGAACCACCCAGCACGATAGTATAGTGCCATTCGCTGAGAACCAAAATTGCAAATGCACTTAAACAATTAGAATTAGGCGCATGACAAACAGCACCAAACATCTCAGTGTTCTTACCGCCTGGTGGAGTTTCAAATATTGTTCGATTTCACTGTGAGTTCGATCTTCTTCGTCGATCTTCAGCTTTAGTTCCTTTAAAAAAACGAAAAAATGCCAATTAGTGTGAAACTCAGAAAAGTGTCACAAAATGTTTCATTAGATATCTCTACTTTGCGTTTCGCCGAAATAAACAATAGCTGAGTGGCACAGAGGGTTGAGAAGACGCCTCCCAAGCTAGTGCACTCTTCCTGGTCAGGTCACATCGAAGACTTGAGAAACGGTACATGTGACCTGTCCAGGCTCGTGATCGGGTCAATGGCTGGGTGCGAGGGAAAGCTTCACGTGCGGTGTTGTCATTGGCCTGCCACCAACGCAACATTCACTGCGAATGTAGTCACGTGGTCCCAGCGTAAGTGGAGGTGGGTGCCCATAATCCACTAGTGACACTTCAAAGGGAGAATAACCGAGCACGATGAAACTTTTCTTTGAATGTAAATAACAAAAACTAAGCTATCACTCACAACACTTATTCTTCGCCATGGAATATTTAAATGCCGTCCCTTCAACGGCGTCAGGTTTCGATTAACCCTCAGACCCCAAAAGGCTGACAGCTAACGGCGTAGTATTTCAAAAGCGAACAGCAAGAGCCGCACGTCCTAATGAGATCTTGCTTGGTCTTACTTTGCATCAATAGCAAGTGGTTAAAAAATAATCCATTGTAATTCAGCAGTTATAGAAACGAAATTACGAAAATTGAAAACACAAAAGTTTTTTATTAGAAATGGTATCACTCTTGATTCATTCAAAAAATGCAAGACCAGTTGGTGACAAGCGTGTGTCGTGCTCCAAAGAAAATTTTCAAGAACACACAAGGGCAGAAGCGAAGCTGCAACATAAGATAAACGTTGGTTATTACAATATTGGAAGTAGTAGAAGTATACAACGTTGGAAGTAGACTGGCAAAATGAATTGCAGAACTGGATTCACACGTTTATTTCTTCTACAAAAGAATTTTTTTAATGATTTTAACAATGTTGGCCAATCAGAGCATGCTGGCCATCTACTAGCGCAAGACCGGTCATAAAAAAAGCCTGCCACAACTTTTTCAGCGGATTATCTGAGTGTGCACCTACTGTTTAGAGACAACGAGATTACTCAGGAAATCTGAGAAAAAACACGCATCTTCATCTCAAGTAACTATGAAAAAAGTGTGAGGACGCGTTCCCGCCCCACTACACCCCTGGGGGTAACTAAGAGCATTGCTGGATCTTTCATCAATCCATTTAAAATGCGGCGTTGCTCGAGATATTGATCCTATGTATCAATCAAACATACTCCGCAAATGCAATAGAATACAACAGTTCTACCGGCAAACGACCACGGTGGAAACCGATAGAAAGTTGTGGAGCTTTCAGATAGCTGCTCTAGGATTTTATTCAAAAAAATTGGGCGACGAACACCAAGACATTTTGCAGTTTATATTCTTTTTTAATTACAAACTTCCCGATTTTCAAGCTTTCGAGGCAACCACATCAAATTGTTGGACGCAGAGACCTCACCTCAATCTGTTGTCTCAGTTTCTGTTCATTCAAATGGCACCTTTGTTGGTTCTGATGTACTTGGTTTTCAGCGTTTTTCTTGACATACTTTCCTTCCATGTTGCTCTTTGCTTTCATTTCCTGACAATATACGCCACAGAAAAGCGTAAGCGTCGGATGTGTCATACATTTTCATCATTTTTGCAGAAACTAAAACCTCACAGTTTACAGCTTCTGAAATTTATATTTGACCATATACAAGTCTGCATTGTTTAGAAACCAATACAAGTGTAACGATAATTACCCTCTTTACACTGCTCTGTTATCGCATTCGCGTTGGATTGGGAATCCCATAAATCATTCAAGCACGACCGTGAGTTGCTTGAGCACGCATCGAGCTGCTTGAGCGCGCATTGTTTCAACCACATGCGATTCAGCGAATCCAACTAGCAGAGGTAGGTTGGGAATCCGATGATAAGGGATTCGAGAGGATAAGAGGTTATTGAATAGGTGGTTTGTATGAAGTCTTGTGCAACCTTTTCTGTACTTGTTTGATGCTAAAACCACTACCGTGGAACAGATCAGCCTATTCAAGCTAATCTGTAGCAAAAATGACGGATTAATTTAAGTTTTGCCTGTAGGCTAACTACACCTAGCTAGGGAAACAATCAGCAAAATTGAATCGGTTGAGCAAACTGGAAGATCATTCGGTAGGTTACAGGACATCAGATATTGGGCTGAAGGACTATTACCCCAATACTGATTTAATAGGTTTTCATTACAGCTGAGCTTGGTATAGTAGAGTGATTCGACCTCTGTGCAAAATATGCAGCTCCATATTGGAAGTGGATGACTTCAGTATAGGCTACACTTTGACCTTTGTATCCCAGTTATGTGGCTATGATTTCCTCAGTTCATAATGGAACACATGGAGTAGCATAAAATGCGCAGTAAAAGTTTGTGGAATAGGCTACAGTTGCAATTTGGTGAATTGCAGTAGCCTACCCACTGTTCATAGATTACTACTTACGAAGTGCTGTGAGCCCTCAAATTTGAAACTCTGTTGTATCGTACTGCAGAGACCAGACTGGCTAATGATCGTGACTGAAATCGCCACTTCCTAACTTCCATTTCCTGCCCTGTAGAAGCTGTTCAAATTCTACTTGAAGACTGCAATTACGATGCGATGCGGTTTTAATGACTTCATCACCCAGCAATTCTCCACGATTTTCTCTGCTGGCTGTTATTTTTTGGACAACACTAAATAAAATCACATCTCGGCGATTCCAACAACACCTACAAAAACACCTTTGTGTAGTGGAATCAACTTTCATCTTTTCATTTTCACCTATTCCCCAGCTTTCGCAATACCATAGGCCAGGGTTTCTTAACCTGGGGTGCTAAAATCAATTCCAGGGGGTGCTGGGGAAGGTCACATATATGGCGTAAAATGCGTTTGTCCATGAGCTTTCCTTTATTTTCTTATTGTTTTTGTCAATGCTATTGTCATAATTGCTGTTTTTGTTTTGGAGAATGAACCAAGCATATGATCAAGATGTACTGCACTTGTCTTCACTTTATCCTGACAGTAACCAGGTGATAGCCAACGGTAAGGGGTGCTGGACTGCTTAGGCGTGACCAAAAGGGGTGCTGAGGTACAAAAAGGTTAAGAAACGCTGACACAGGCCAAACGCACGAAGCAAACTTTTGAGTCCTTGCAGTGTAAAAACGCTCCAATCGAGTTCGCAAGTGCGTTCACGAAGGCAAGCCAAGGGCGACGAATCGCTCACGTGTCAATCCGATAACAGTGCAGTGTAAAGTGGGTAACTGATAGTTCTCAAGTTGGATAAAAAAGGGCTGAATTTACATCATTATACTAAGATGCGCAACGTTTTTCAAATAGGTTCCTGTTCCTACTGCTGAGACTTCATGGATATTGGCAACCACCGATGTTGACGTAACGGTGAAATTCCAGCTGCCCGGAATTAGTCACTGGTACAGTTCCGATGCTATAGCATCGCTCGATTCCCGACTTCCATTCGTGGTGCCTGCCTTGCACTTCGACCCTGTCGGCTTCACAGGGTTGCATGAGTTCAACACTTCCAGGCAGATCAAAACTTTTGCGATGAACACAAAATATTTTACGAATTTTTCGAACCACGAGAAAATGAACTGTATCCGAGAAAATGTGCTCTTCACCCCAGCAAAACATCTTCGTTTGGCTGAAGCGACGTTCTTCTAATTTAACTTATAATACGGAGTTAGCACTACGTACGTACTCATCAGAGAGTTTTCCAGGGGCGTAAGTAGCAAACAGCACGCCAAAAATATTTTAACAGCCACAATAAAAGACTAAGAAAGCGTGCTTCAACGTACAAAGCACTGAGCTATAAAGCACACAAATGCGCAAACTAAAATTCCGCACTGACGTATGCATGTGAAACTTCGTACAAGTTTTACTGAAAAGCGAAGTGTTTCCCCATACACGCATTTATTGCACGTAAATAACCTGGAGCTGGTCTTTCAGGTGGGCAATCATTTCGTTTCTTTGTTGAATTTGCAGCTCTTTTTCTTTTTTCACATCTCCAAGTTCTTTTTGCAACATTTTGATTTTGCGCCTTCCTTGTTCTTCCCTGGTGAAGCACGTATCAGGTTTACTTGAAGGGGATTTCTACTTTATGAGCAAAAAGTCAAGTAGAAATTTAATTTCTAAACATTCTACTCAACGTGCAACTGTTGAAAATCTGTTAAGTTTCACTTTTGCCACAACACATTTAAGCTATTGTGTGATGGATGCCACCTTGTTTTGAAAGCGAGTGTATATGTCTTAGAAACTGCAAAATGGTTTCAAATGTCCAGCAAGTATCGTTTTCCAAAAAAGCAAGCAGTTCCCTGAGACATTGCTGAAAACATTGTAAAAATATGCGCCATTATAATTCCAAGAATTTCTGGAATACTGAAATTTCACATCAGTGTAAGAGCAACAAAGTGTAAGTTTGTAAGTATGCAAGCTTACACTTCTAACTGAACGCACAGACTCATACTGTAAACATGGACATCAGAAAGGGGAGGCAGGGGGGCAAAGGATCCCTGGATTTTGAAATCAGGTATTTCCTATTAAGTGTTTTAGTAAAAACTGTTTATCTCTTAGTTTCGAGTTGTTAAAACGAAATTTCACAACTGTTGGCCCCCCAGTAAAAAATCCTTGACCACCCCTGGGAAAAACCACTATTGCCCCACTCCTGCTGGAAAAAAATTTCCGACGCCCATGACTGTAAACAGTTTATTCACAATCTCTGGGTGGCTTTCGGATGTGTGCTTTCAAAATTAAGTTCATTTATTCAGGTAAAGCCAATACTTTATGTTTTTCACTGCAGTATCATGACATTTTTCTGTCAGATATTTTGAGTACAAAATTAAATAAAAACTATTTTCAGAGCTCTATACAACTTGCCCTGGAGAGCGAGTGTTAGTAGCCACCAAGTTTAATGTAACATTCCTACCTTTGAGGCACTGTTACGTAAATACAAGTACCTGTTTCTCGAAAGATGCAGAAAATCTAACAACTTATGGTTACGTGCTTTGATGCAGTCAGATTGTTTGTATTCGTCACT
>Ga0210059_1010124_pt1 | contig 14611 bp, 4 predicted proteins | sample Ectturendosymbi2_FD_188042 | JGI IMG/M metagenome (GOLD analysis project Ga0210059, IMG submission 188042) | Ecteinascidia turbinata endosymbiont from Florida, USA - Sample 2 (SPAdes) (version 2) | ecosystem: Host-associated > Tunicates > Ascidians > Unclassified | place: Key West, Florida...
TATGCGAGTCTGGATTTTCTGTGATGGTAGCAATAAACACGAAACCGCGAAACAGTCTGGACGTGAGGGCCACATTGCGGGTGCCACTGAGTTCCATAATTTCTAGATGGGAGCGTCCCGTTGCGGCAAAACAAGCTCAAGGTTCTCATTGAATTAAAGTTCTAACAACTTATACGAGTCGTAATAAATATTCATCGCTGAACATTTGTGGTTTTTGAAGGCCGGCCCGCGAAAAAATTTCCTGTTTAAACCGGTCCACAGTGCAAAAAAGGTTGCCGACCCCTGATGTAGCCAATGGGGTCAGCGTTTGCGCTGCTCAACCATAGCAGACAAAATAAATGCAATTGTTTCGGATAAAGTGAACTATCGCGGAACACAATCTTAAACATGCGTAGTGGACAACAGGTCTGCAAAAAGTGGTGAGATGGTTTCTGGACGCAGACGATAACGCAGATGCCCTCCGAAATCTAATTATTACTTTTTCGGCCATTTACAATGTTCCTTGAAATTTGCATGCTAATTCATTCCGTGGTATTTGCATTACCGTAAGTCGACGAATTAAGAAGCAAAAAGTATGCGAAAACAATTAATCTCCTTTGCATCGGTAATAAAGTTCTTGTGAAACATCAAGCTCAAGGGGGGGGTTGACCCCAAAAACCCCCCTTGCGTAGTACCACCAAAGCATTTGCGCAGTGAAGTCTGGTTCTCGTGCACTTGCAACATTCCAAAACGTTGGAAAAGCAGGAAAACAAAAAGCTGTTGAAAACAAATGTGTAAGATCTACTTTGATCGTATTTTTGTAAGACTTTATGCTTATTCTAACTTCTAATAATTTACCAAATTTGAAATTAATTCAGAATTTTGATGCTCACTGAAACCAGCATTTGCTTAAGTTTTTTTAGAAAGAACCCTGGCTAAGACTTTATATTATGACATTACCATAGCCCGCCTCATAATGCCATGGCGTTGTTCGCTCTAACAGAGAGACTTCGCAAACGGTTGCGAAAGACGGTCTTCAGTGACTGTGACGTCACATATCGAAATTGTTACCATGGACCTTCCTTCTTACAGTTTATTTTGCAACGATGAGGTTAGCTTCGTATGCAACGTGCGGTGGTGTTGCGAGTCGACGTAACGATTAAACAGATTAAAAACGAGCTTTTGCAAAATTTGTCAATATTTCGAATTTGTATCATTTGGTAGGGCACAACAAAATTGGGGGGCATTGCCTTCCCGTGGCTACGGGCCTGTTTCTGACCTGACCTGATAAAGGATTTCGCGTGACATGTCAAGCGAAATCTCTGACCTCTGCGAATTTTCTAACCTATTTTGTCAGTTATTTTGCTTCTCAGAGTAAAGGAATAAACTTTGGCGATTTCTCTTTTGATGTATGTTGCGTAACTGCCAACTTCTGGTTAGACGCCAGAAAGTCCACAACAAGCGATAGTTAAGGAATAACTAACCATTGAAAATTTTTGACTTCTTTTTGTAACCTAAACACGAAGCCCTAACCGCTAATCATCAGTTCTCAGCAACTGTGATATCTCAGTGAAGAGCCACCGCTTGCGAAACGCATGACCTAGAGTCAGAGGTGGCCGGAGTCACTTTTTCAAACTTCGATTCCGCTCCTCCAAAATTTTTAAATCTGGAAATTTTTTAAATTTGAGAATCCGACTCCGGCTACCATCAATCCAATCGAAATTATTACTTAAGAAATGATTGCGCAGACTCCTGCTACTGCCGGAATTGAAAAGTGACTCCGGATCCGGGTCAGGTTTTTCCCAAATTTTTGACTCCGGCTCCGAAAGAAAAACGCATAATCCTGCCAGAGTATGCTCCGGATCCATGGCCACCTCTGTTTGGAGCATCAATATGTGCAAATGGCGAAGTCAGAAATTTCACTTGACACCAGACCGACAGCACTATACCCAGATAGCGGATAGCAAAACATAACTTTCGGTTAACCGTTACCGGTAATTCTCCTCTGGTTGGTAGACTAGTTGACCCCATGGTCTTTCACCAACCCTCTGTGATAAAGGAACTAATAAATGTTCTTCCTTATGTGGAACTTTGCTCTTAAATATCGTATAGCTTCTGGATTGTATTCTCCGCAATGCTGTTTGACCTATTGTGCTATTCCGTCACAAAAACCAATACATTTTCACACTTGCAAATAGCAAGGAAAACGCTTGTGAAATTTTAAGACGCGCAGATACACTTAAGTGTGAGGCAGCGGGAATAAAAACGTTAACCAGCAACGGGATTGTATAGCTGTCTATCTTTCATGAAACTTCAGGTGTGGCAAACACCATTCATACCGGAGCAGCAGTGCATGGATGGGAGTCGCTGAACTACGCGTTAGCGGCAAGGCCCACGTTCATGCATCAGACAGTAGCGACGAAATGACACATTTGAAGTCACGCCCCTGAAGTATTTTCGATGCATGCGCTCTCAACTTTTTTAAAGTTTCTGCTTTTCAAATTGTTTACAAGTGACGTTTTCTGAAGCTTCTTTGGAGCGCACACGGCAGTTGTTGACCTGCATGGATGATACAGATATTAGGTCACTGTGCTCGTCTCGGCATAAAATTTATTGTACAATTTTCCAACACGACATACAATAACAAACACCTGTCTGCACCGAACACGTCGACAGAAGTAAAATGTGAGTTGTTAAACCAACAAGTTCTGTCGAAGAACACTGAGTGTGGATCGCGCTGCGCAACTAGGAAGTGCGTGGAGCCTTGACAATGACTTAAAGCTCCGAACAACGTGCACAATTTATTTTGCCTTATACTTGATTTGTTGGCGTAGTCTTTTACATATCGTGCAAACAAATCAAACTATGGACTTTTGTCGTTGAGTATCAACGCGAAAATTGGAAACAACCATTCAGAGTATTCGCACCAAGTTAAACAAATGATCAAGAAAAATGAAATGACAAGCTTTGTCAACATCCAGGTTCGCCCGGGAACCGGCTGCCTTTTGAAAAGGCAGTACAGAATTTATTTTCGATTGTTTTCTATGCAGTTTGCGAAAATGGTTATTCAGTCCTGGAAGGTATCTCAAGATCCATGCCATAACAGGGGCAGGCCCGTAGCTACGGGTGCAGTGGCGCAGCCAGGGATTTCATTCGGGACGGGCCAGCCACCTGACGTACGTCCGACTGTTCCTTCCGTTTATTTTCGAACAGTTGAAATTGACATAAAGCACCAGCGAAAAACCCCAGCAAGTTTGTTTCGGGGGAGGCGCGCCCCTTCAGCCACATTCTGGCTGCGCTACTGCACGGGTGGGGAAATTTGGGGGAAATGACCCCACCGAATTTTGTGCTTCGTAAAAATATTTGCTTCGAACATATAATAGAAACATTTTTGCCCCCTAAATGTGTTTTCCCCCAAACCTTGAAACCTGGTTACGGGCCTGAATAGGGGTCATTTAAAGTGCTAGGTACCAAACGAAACACGGAATTTACTTCAGGTCGAGACAGGTGTACAAAAAAAGCGAACTAAAAATAGAAAACTGACTTCAGCACGTGGATGCTCACATAGTTACTCATAACCCAGCGCTCTAATCTGGATCCTGACATAAACTTCCTGCTTTGAACGTTAAAAGTTATGCAGCAGATGTCGTTGTCGGCGGCAAAGGACGCGTTTACAACCATTTCAACTACCCGGTTTCATACAATGAATAACATGTAGCAGGGCTTCCTAACTCCTGAGAATTCAACCAAAACAAAGACGAACCATCAACACATTGGGCAACAAAAATGAATTCGGCAAAAAGCGTATTTCACCAAAAACAAAGAAGAGAGGGTAGTAGATGGACTCAAAACATGAAGTTGATCTCTCCATTCCATCAGGTATGCCAGTGAAATGTGTATTGCTGTTTCAATACGTACTGTCAGTTTAATCGTTAAGCAAAACCAAAGTTTACCCGTTTATTGCTTTGGAAAAAGGCATATAACGTTGATGAACAAGACTGTGAGTGACGTTCTGTTAAAACAACAATATAGATTATATGAAGCCCAACCCGAGTATGTACAAGATATCAGCAATCGCTTATTTCTTCGTTGAATATAAAAAAACGAAAAAAACGGATCGCCACAAATGAAATCGATCCATTGATAATAATATTAAACAATTCGGTTGTTTCCTGCGTGTATGAACCTGATTGGTAAAAGTGAATTCGAGTGATCAGCCATTGCCAAAATACACGGGAGTTATTTTTCGCCAAACCTTGAATTGACAGCTACAAGCCTAGATACGAATAACGTTAGACTTTACCTTATAAATCGAGTCGAATATGGAGCGCAAATTTTGGTGTTACCTTAGATTCCTAAATACTTCGCGTCTTCAGTAAATGATAGCGAATGTAACAAAGCTGAAAAATCAGAAAATGGCGTTATGTTTCATTGACAGGCAGCAAAACATACTCTTCCTCGTGTTCAGCATTATCGACTAGTTCGGCATTCGCAGGTGAGGCATCGAGAAAATTGCCACCCTGGTTTTCAAAAAAATACAAGGATGCTGCTTCGCGCACAGTCTCTTGGCACTCGTCCGGGTTGGGAAAATGCCAATCTACGTTTGTTTTTAAAACAACATCTTGAGGAGAGTCGTTCAATGCTGATGCGTGTGCTTTCAAAACTGAGCAGTACGACTCGACTTCGGCAGGCGCACCACACATTGCCAGTGCAACATCAAGCGCGATGCAGAACTCTTGCCCAGCTTCAGTATATACAGCAACGTTAGTATAAAAAGATGCGAACGCAGATGACTCGGTAAGTCTGGCACAACAAACGTGCGAGCCAAAGGTGAATTTATACATAGATCGTAAATCAGCTCCTTCATCAACCATTTCGAATTTCGTTAATTCTGCATCGATGAAACTGCCTTCTACTACAGTGAACCATTCTTTTCGACATCCTCCCAAATCATTCCATATCACTTTGAACACAGCCGACTTGAATGATTTGAGGACGTCATGGCAACAGTCGGAGGATAGATTCAAATTAGGTTTAGCCTCAGCCAATTTGACAACTTGTGGAAGTGAACAGACGTAAGTATAAAACAAGAGAAAAGAGTCAATCCCGTACAAGTCTGCAGATGTTTTCTGCAAGCTTTCGTCAGCGGCCCCAGTCATCAAACGCAATAGGTCGGGCAAGTGGAAGCAGTTCCCCAAGATGTTTGCAGCAATAGGTACGCTGCACTGAAATCGTTTTTGCAAGCGTTCCAATACGAAGCTAGTCACATCTTTCAGTTCGGCCAAACAGTCCGCAAAACAACGTTTTTTCCAATTAACTACTGTTTTCCTTGTTCTGATTTGTCGTACGCGAGGAGCAGCTTTAGCAACAGGAAAATCTTCTACCTTCTCCACTTCATAGCTTTCAACTAAGGGCACATTTTGAAATTTGCAGGATGAGACATTCTCAGCGGACAAATCTTGGAAGTGGGCACTGAGTTTGGGAAACAGGTCTGGTTTCAATACCAATCTCGTCCCCGCGTTTAGCTGCTCGCCAAGGTTTTTTTTCATTTCTGACAGCGTGCGGTGGAGTTTCGGCCACCACTTCGTGACTGACCACAAAAAGCAATCAGCACTTTGAACTTTGTTGATCATACCAGCAAGCGGGGCAAGGCAGTCAAACACTCCACACAAATCAAGGCAAAAATCTCTCTCCAAAACTAAGTTTTTCTTTCGGTCACCATCACCAACTTCATTTAATTTATCAAGCCTTGAGCGCCAGTGGGAGAAGTTTGAGTAAATTATTTGGCACTGTTGCAACAGGCTCAAAATATGACGTGATTTTAAATGCTCTGCACGATCATACCGCGCCTTACCGCCAGCACAACCTGTGAAGTTTTCAAAAAATTCGTTTGCTCGCTTTAAGAAGCGCTGGAAGAAATGGCTGCCTTCTTTTTGACACACCAATGCTACACAATTGTCCACCCACTGGCTAACTTCCCAAGGAGTAAGAAAAAATGTTTCGTGATGAACAGGGAACACAGTCTTGGAAAAACCACTATTTTTTTCAATGTGAGCTTTTACAACGTTATCGAACTTTGGGGACTTCAGTTGACAATTGGCATAGTGGCAAACTAAAAATGACAGACAATCAGGTGGGAGCTGAGTGGTGTCCATTAAATTCCTTACAACATTCTCGGCCAACTGAGCAGATACAGCACCTGCACTTTTATCAGTTCTGTTGTTGTCAACTGGGACAGTGGTGAGAATGGGAAGAACTACTTTTCTGCCATGAAACGTCACAGTGATTAAAAGTGGAGCAATATCAGCTGGCAATACACACGATATGTCCGATGATGTTGAAAAATGTGGAGGCAAGCCTGTTGATGGCAATGCATGCATAAGCAGCTGTTTTGTTTTTACATTTATATAATGGTGCAGGGCTAATAGCATATGCCTCATCTGAATGTCAGCCTCCTTGAAATCTTCACCCCTTAAGCCACTGGCCAATAGAAGCCCAAGCAATGCTTTGTAACATGCACCATTAGCTTTTCGTTTGACAGTCATTAATGCACAGTTCAACTGATTAGCAATACCATCGACCTGTTTCCCACTACCAAACCCTTGCCTGGTCTTCCACAACTGAGCTTGAAAATGAGGAATTCCTCCACTTCTACTTGATTTACTGACATGTTCCATAAGCATGCACTTGAAGCTGTACCAAGAAGAATTTCTTCCAGCAACAAGAGAATTTAACTTCTCTTTTTTGATTATGATACCTGAAGCTAAGGTGTTGCCAACGGACATTTCAGTTTTCTGCAGATAACCAAGGACTCTGAATGGATCCTGATCTTTCAAATCAGGGTTCGTCTGACAAACTTTTTCAAAACACAAATTACAGCGAAGCAAACCGTGACCTTCTTCATTTGAAAAGTATTCAAAGACCAATTCATTCAATTGTTTGAAACATTTTGCTCGCTTGAGAGCTACTTGCACAGCAAAAAGTTCAGCATCAGCCATGCATTCAATTTCTTTTTCTACCACCATTGGTGTTGCAGGTAAGGATACACTTTCCAGCTGTTTAATTTCACGCACTGTACTGGAGGCATTGCATCCCTTGTCTAATTCATCCATAATAGTGCAGCTTGACTGCTTCAGCACTGGCAGAGGTGCTTCTGAATTCTTAACAGCAGCGTGTGATTTTACACTTTTTCTGCAGCGTTTGCCTTGTCTATTATGTTTCTCTGATTTTTGGCCACTTTCAGAAACACAACTGTGTATGTTTTCTTTGTCAGCAGTTGGTAGCTTTCGTTTCTGATGTTTGGTTTGTGATGGATGTTTATCTGGGATATGTTGCACATCACCATCATCACCAATAATAGAGTCATGCTTAACCATATGGGTCATGCAGTCATAATCAGGATCATCTTTATGACAGTATTTTGCATGTCGCTGTCGCGAAGAAAGATTGCCTCTTGAGATGACTCGACGGCATACCAAACAGATATGTTCGTTTCTCTGCGATAGCCGCTTCCGCTTCACAGGTTTCTTATTTGCAGAGCCCTGGTCTTCTATATGTAGTAAAACTCCTTTTCGCTTTTTGACAGTTGCATGCTTGCTGGAAGATTCTAATAAATAACTGCTCTTCTGTTTCGTTGTAAGAGATAACTGTGTCAAACAGGAAGATTTCTCTTGGCAACTATGAGGTAGGTCGCCTTGAAGCTTGGCATTAGTTGGTTCACTGACACACAAATCTTCAGTTTTAGAAGCATTGCCAGAAATAATCTCTATATCAATGTATTCCTGCTTGCACTTTTTATATTGCTTCTTCTGAGTTATATGGCTTTTCACTATAAGTTTTTTGCCAGCTTTTCCTGAACCATGCTTGACTATATCAACCATAACATCATAATCAGGATCATCCTTGTGACAAGCATTCGCATGTCGTTCTCGTGAAGAGAAATTGCCCCTTGATATGATGCGTTGACAAACTAAGCACAAATGCTCATTTCTTTGACATTTGCGTTGCCTTTTCCTAGTTTTTGAGACATCGTTCAAATCAGTCTGCCTTATCTCCACGGTGATTAGTGGTTGCTGGCTTTCAGACACCATTTTTTACGAAGTTAGACATCTCATTAACCACACAAATTCAAAACTGTAGTATGTCTTTTGAAACGGTAAAAAAAAACATCAGGTTAATTTAAAAATCAACACTATACACAAATAACAAAATAACATCACATATTTCACAACTCAAACTAAATCTACAAAAAGAAGAGTTTATGATTAAGTAACTTTTGCTATGCATCACACAGTGCTCTTGTCAGGGTTGAAAAAAAACAGGTTTAAAAAAACACCGTTTTTTTTGTTTTATTCTGAAAAAACAGTTTTTTTGGGTTTATTAAAAAGAAACAAGTTTTTCTTCTTTTTTCAAGAAAAACATAAAAACCCCATTCATGCAATATCACCATTTTCAAAATTTCACAAGAAGAACTTGTTATACCCATTATGGCACTGAAAATTGAGGGTAAAGAAATGTACCCCATCTTTGTTTTTGCAAAGTGTTGTTGGTCAGTTCACTCCAAAGTATATAGTAAGGCTTGGCAAGCATTCGCACAGCAAACAGAGAAAAGTCATTCCCACACAACTTCTGCAGTTTCACGACAAGTTTATGTACATGCGCTACTAGTTCCGCATCTGTAGTGCATTTTTTTCAACATATGGTTTGCTATGGTCCAACATCACAAACAGTTTGGATGCAGACAAGGGAGAAAAATTGATTGAAATATACTGATTTTATAGAGCTGAAGAAGATAATCAGTAGAATTTACTCAAACTGTTTTAATTATTCTTTCTTGTCTCAAGTCGTTCAAATTTTGTTGCTGTTCCTTTTGTCTGATTTAAAAACACAAGTTACAGTTAACTGTACAAGTGTGCTGCTTACTTTACTTTTTACTTCATAGTAGAGTTTTCTAAGGAAAAGTAAAGTGTGGGTTGTTTGGTAAGTTTTTTTAAGTGGGTTCGTTTAAAAAACAAGGTGTTTTTTTGGGTTGGGTCCAATTATATCAACCTTGGTGGCTCATATGCAATGATCTGAAATAGTGTACAGTAAATAGTATTCTCCATGACTTGCTTTTGAGTCATTAGGTCAAAACCAAAAGTGAAAACTAACAAGTTTTGCAAGCTGGCTCAAATACTTGCATCTGCACAAAAAGACAACAAAAAGTAAACTCTCACTAGGGCCCAGCAAAGTTTTCTTCAATTAACTCTTGATTTAGACAATGGACACAACCACCAAAGCAATGTTTTAAGTATCCTTAACTGCTGTTGCAAGCAGGGTTGTGGGGTTGGAGGTAAAATGTCCGACTCCTAGCTTCCAAAATTTTCCAACTCTGACCTTTCCCAAATTTCTGATTCCCGACTTCTTAACATAACGTGAATGAAGTTTGCCTGTCCAGAATTTCTGTAAGTTCTACTCCCTGGAAGCACACTTGGAGGTTTGCAATAGCACATACACAACTGCATGACACATGTTCACTTGGGTATGTGTGCTCTTTCACAGTTATCCATTATCACTCAGAACACAGGTTTGTTTCCACTGAAGCTATACATTTACAATGAATTTCTCATATTGAAAGGCGCAACAGTTAGGCTTAGAAATAGTCATCGTGTTCTCATCAAAATACAAAATGTGCGTTGTATTTCAAAAACAGCTTTACTAGTATGGACAGTTGACAACCCTGCTTTACAACAATCAAATACAAAGTTGAAGAAGCAATCCCCTAGGGATTTATTCAATTAATTTATCTATTTTTTGGCCAGAACTTTCCAGTCACTAACACTAAATGGAATCAAGGGATCTATAGATACAGAATTTTGCCTTTATTTAAAAAGAAAAAACAAGTAAAGTGTCACTTGAACTTTTTTCTCAAACCCTGATTACATCATGTCCACCTAACCTCCCCCAGTCATGACATCCCACTAAGATAAGTTCAAACCCAAATGTACCTGGATTTTTTGTACGTCGAACCTAGGAGACATTGTTTCTTTAGATGATTTGAACAGCTCTCTAGCTCTATCCTTTGGCAAGTTATGACAAAGTCCACACCATAAAATTGGCTTTGTGTCCTTAATAAAAAATCTTATCTTGACAAAAAGAAACTTGAACAGCAAAGCAGATCATAGCATAACTGTGAAAAATTCTGTTTGACAGTTACTGATCACCATTCAGTTGTAGACATGATACGATGTATTTAGACATTTGCCAGTAAATTTTGCTAAACACTGGACCACATATAATGCATCAGGATGATACAGAACAGTTGCAACTCTGGTAGTGCTTTATGCTGACCTGAGAAGCTGACAAAGTCGCAGTTTGGTGCAGTCAGTCACTCTGAATGGAAGTAAGGTATAGATTAATAACAGTCATATACTGTAATTTCGGGACCATAAGGTGCACTGGATTATAAGGCGCATTAAATGAAACAAAACTTAAGTAAGTCAACCTGTATTCAACTCTTTCCCAATAACTCTAAAGTGCTGGAGTGACCACTGGGAGTTTAATCTGTCACACATGCCTAATCTGCCAGACACGAACAGAATAAAAGTTTTGCACGTGTTTGATTCAGTGTTCGCCAATGTAGGCAGGAGCCCCGCAGAGTAATACGATGTGTGGCATGTGCTAGCTACTCTGGGATGCTGCTCATTGCAATTGTTGTTGGTTTATTACGTAACACGGTGGTCTCTTTACAAAAATATCGCAACTAGCAAATAAATCAATAGCACCTAGCCTTTCCCACATAAAATTGGTTCTAGATGAGAAAGCACAACCAGATTTATACATTAGGCACACCGCATTATAAGGCACACTTTCAATTTTTGAGAAAATTAAAGAATTTTAAGTGCGCCTTGTGGTCTGAAAAATATGGTATATCAATGGAATAGCACAGTAATTAATGCTAGAAGTTTAGAATGACAGCACTACATCAACATCAGTGGACACCATGTTCCAAGAACTTAGTTTTAATAATAGCATGCTGCATTATGTTACAATTGCAACATATGGAACCTTAACCTGTTGTGCTTATAGCTTATGATTATCTTACTCCATATGGAAAATAAATCATGCTATATACTTTGCCAAATTACTTATCTTTCGTAAGTTGTTCAGATTTCTCAACTGTATAAAAAGTTATAAGTTGGCAGTGTCTATAATGTCATCAGAGGCAAAAGCGAGCTATTTTGCCATTAGGTAAAGCCAACTGTCGATTTTGTCACGTGACAAAGACAATACGCTTGAATTAGCATATGGTCCTTGTTACATGACCAAAAACCCTAAACCCAAACCTTAAATCCTAAGCACAAACCCAAACATTAAAGCTAAACGTGAAACTTCTCTAAAAAGTACATAAGAAGAAGTGGCGACAGGTCTGCTGAGTGTGATGCAGTTCAAATCTGTTTTTTTTTTGCTGAGACATTTTGGTCAGGGAAACATTTCGGTCGTTTGTTTCACAGTTGTATCAGAAGTCGCTATAACAGTGTTCATTCAGCCTATATTTTTAGACATTCTGACTGAAATGACCTAATTTTTTTCGGTCATTTGAAAAACGTTTCAGTCTATGACCAACAAAAACAGGTCTAATAAAATGCTGAGTTTGTCACATCACCGGCACTGTCATTGTAGTGTAACAGATGTGTTTATGTCTGCTGTGTGAATGGTGTATCAGTTCAGCTCTCACCTTGGCGACGTTCATTTTAGTAGTAATATTTGCATGTTTCAATTCATGGGACCAGTCTTTCTTTACTTTTTTCAAAACTTTCCAAACTTTTGTGTTCAGATTTATGGTTTATGTTTGCAGTTTAGGTCTAGGGTTGAGGTTTAGAGGTTAGGTTTAGGGATTCAGTTCAGGGGATTAGGTTTAAGGTTTGGGGTTTAGTATGTTTCTACCAAGCCTACTGCAGTCCACAGCACACCCGTAGTGTGTTACTGTCATGTTATCGGCAGCAGACAAATAAGTTTTCAAATATGAAGGTCCATAGGCAGACCTGTAGTAGCCATTGCCTACATAAAGTGCTCCTGTTGAAAGTGTCATTTCTATTAGCAAAGCCATAGCAACATCCTATGGTGAGAGCTGAACTGACAACCATGTGCACAGTTAGGCATTTCACCACTTGACTAGGTTTACCGTACTGCTAGTGTCACCAACTTAGCATTATACTGTTATGTGGACAAAGTTGGATACAGTTTGAACAACAAAATAGTCCCAGCAAAGCTGTTACTACGTGTGGCAAAAAAGACTCTACCTTAGCTTAAGTTGGTTGCAATAATGATTTCAGCTAATTCTAATCAAATGTATTGCAAGGCTTGACTAATCTAATAACAATTTACTACCAGACTGTTTTTTTTCACTGAGACATGTCAGTCATTTTTTGGGAGACATTTTGGTCACTGAGACATTTCGGTCATTTTTCTCGAACAGTTCTATTAAAATCCGCTGTAACAGTGCATTTTAACCTATATTTTCAAACATTATGACCAAAATGACTTAATTTTTTTTGGTCATTACAAAAACATTTTGGTCTATGACCAAAAAAAAACAGCTTCCAAAAAAAGTATACAACAATACTCACAGGTGAAGTAGTAAAGGGTCTACCTCTCAATTGGAAAGTTAGGTGTTCAACCAACAACTACTGAATGGATCATCTTAGCGCTCCTTAGGCAAGAGCATTTACCTCAATTTTTCCAGCAAAAAACAAATTTGACTTCATTCAACTTGCTGTCACTTGACATCACCAAATCAATTAAATTATATGAATTAGAAATACTCAATTCATATTTAAGCTCATCAAGTTTACTTTCTAAAACTTTTACCACTTTTTGAATTAAAATTTTTAACATACTGATACATTTTCCCATTTGGAAACAACCTTCTTCCTTTGGATATACTGTAGTATAGAATAGTGCAACTACAAAGAGGTTCTTTACTACACATGGTACTAATTCATTTACTGTGTCTTGCAAGGCTGTGAAGACAACATGGCCAAAGTATGTTGCAGTCACAGAGCGAACCAATTAATCTAATGAACAACACAGTGCAACTAACAACATACACTATATATCATGTTGATAAAATTGTAGACTACACATTTGGATAAATTGCATTACATATCACTTTCGTTAAGTGCCTGTATCATATTAAGTGCTTATATATCATTAGGGGTTTTTTTAAGGAAAATGTTAGGTACCCGGTACGGACCTGTAGAGACCCGATTTCTCTCTTTCTAGCGACTCAATTTTCTTATTCTAGGGACCCTATGATAATTTTCGCTGATTCTAGGGACCCAAATCGGGTCCCTAAAATGCCTTAAAAAACCCTGATATCACCTTGTATAAACTACACAAAAGTAGACATTTGATATTTAAATTAGTAGAATGTTTAAATTAGACAAAAGTAGTCTGTGGTATGTCAAAAATCAACTGAAAATTAGTTTAAAGATTAAGAGGGCATTGGACTCAAACCAACTGCAGTAATGGCTGCTTTGTACTTTGTATACAGTATTACTGCATTCAAAGCTAAGATGCTTAATTGGTTAAACGATGGAAGAAATTGCCAATATGTGCAGTAAGGGCTCAAATCTTTCTGTATGCAAAAATCAAATGTATCCTAACAAGTTGTTAAAGGGAGTAGCATAGCCATGCTATTGCTTTGCTTGAAACAATTTTTTAACACTGATTACTGTATGATGTGTTTGAATTACATGTACAATAGCTCAGCCTTGCATTAAAAATTGTTTTTATCAGTATTATTGGCATGAAGCACTCAAATATTCTCTGTATTTGCAGTTAGTTTTCTGTTTTGCACGTTGACAGCTCGGCTAGAAAGGAGTTTACTGCACATTTGCTTTTAGACCAACAGGCCCACAATATACTATAGCCTATAGTATAGGCTAGCCTAAGTTTGTCTGCATTGTGTCTTTGTAGTTTAAAATAATTGAGAGATAAGCAAAAAATGGGCAACTAGCACCAGAACACAGAAAAAACTTGTCAAGAAATTTGCTTTAAACATAAAACGGAAATATACATTCTTTAAAAGGGAAATTTATATCTGTTGACTCCAAGATTGAATGCAGGTTGGCTTTTGTGTATTCCAGATTGTGACCAAATCATAAAAACTACCAGCTGCTCATAGTCAACAACACAACCAGCCAAGAGCAGTCCCAAACAACTACGCTTTTCCAGGATGTATTCCCATCCATCTCAATCCCTGCTCCCAATCTATGGCAGTTATTAGGATCCCCTCTGCATCAGGATTCCACCCCTCTACATCTAGAGGCAAAAACTAAAATGTTTGACAACATCATTGAAAACCTTGAGCTAATAGAGCAACATCAAGCATTTTTCATATTGAAAAACTGCCTCTCAATCCCCAAACTCATATACCTACTGCGAAGTGCACCATGCTTCAAGTGCACAGAGGAATGGGAGGTGTTCGATACAGCCATAAAAACCAACATGGAAAAAATATGCAATGTGTCTTTCGGAGAAGAAAACTGGTCACAAGCATCCTTACCAATCAGACATGCAGGCCTGGGCCTCCGGTCCGCGGCAGACCTATCCCTGCCATGTTTCCTATCATCGTCTCATGCCTGTAAAG
>Ga0210059_1010125_pt1 | contig 14611 bp, 11 predicted proteins | sample Ectturendosymbi2_FD_188042 | JGI IMG/M metagenome (GOLD analysis project Ga0210059, IMG submission 188042) | Ecteinascidia turbinata endosymbiont from Florida, USA - Sample 2 (SPAdes) (version 2) | ecosystem: Host-associated > Tunicates > Ascidians > Unclassified | place: Key West, Florida...
ACGTTTCCAGGCATTCAAATCATACGACACTCTGCATATCGTTTTTTTTGCACTTTCTTCGACTGCCGGCTACCTTCTCTCTGGGTTACGTCAGCCGTCACATCCAGCCCGCATTTTTAGCGGTATTTCGCCGGATCCGTTATATTTACTGCCGGCTAGACGACTGCCGGCTCACGTAACTTTGGTCAAAAATATGGTATGCCTAACTGCACTACCCCGCTTCAAGAACGTCATTTTCGGGCACCATTACATCATACAGAAAAACAGCAGTTGCATTGAAAATGAGAAAAGTTAACATTGCAAAGTTCTTCACTTCAACCGGCAAAACTTTGTGATGATAGGGACACCTAATGACTGGACTACAGCTTATGGCAGTTATTGCAAATGCCCGACAACATTAAAAAGTAGCATGATATGTGCCAAGAAATGTTTTTTTCTAATTTTGTCGACAGCAATTAGCGGCATGCCAATGCCTGAAATATGCTTCTTACAAAGTAAGTTTAGGCTAACTATCTTGCCCAAGGTGTACCACGACGAGTCACTCAGTGTCTGTCATTTGGACACACAATCTTCCAATTAAGAGGCGGACACTACCACTGGGCCATCGCCGCCGCAGCGAAATCTTTGTCGCCAATGCCCAGGTGTCAGGAGATGTTATGATGTGTAGTTGGGGCATTACTGAGAAACCAAAGATACGAGAAAAACGATTAAGGTAGCCTTGATTATTTTCCGTGATTTAATGCAAAATTTTATATCAGATTTTGAGAGAAGGGGCAATATAAACAGAAAACAACTGGAATCCTAACATTTTTAGTCTGCGGTCGAATGTCATCTCTTTCCTTTGTGCAAAGGACTTTTGACTGAGATGGCTAAAACGGCTTTGTCTGGCGAGGAAGGTGTAAGGACTGGAGCACAATTGGCCCCCAAGTAAATACGCCCGTAAATAGGGGGCACAAGAAAATTTTTCGCCCACCTTGGAAAAATGTTTTGGACGTAGTTTAAAACTCTGTAATCCTATGGTTCTGTCTTCCATGCAGTTGTAAAAAGTGTCTGTAACCCTGTGATTCTGCCGGCTTCAATGCCTAGTACTACGTGCTGTTTTGTCTGTTTTTATCGACATGCGTTCCGCAGAGTGTGTGTGTTCATACTATGGACTTCGTGTCTGCTCACAAACAAATAAGTTAAATTAAAAACTATTGGACATAGTTAAAAAAAATTTGGGTCCCTCCCAGAAAACTTTTCGCCCCCAAACATTTTATCAATCCACTCACTCCAAAGCCACATGTCGTGTTCTTTTAGGCTATCCTATCAGTCTAGAGATTTTAAACATGACATTTGAAAAACGGTAGAACATTAAAAATGTATTTACAATAATAACGAGAAACTAGAACTTATAAACTCCTTTCAAAAATTAATTTTTGGTCAGCGAAGTGCCGCCTCCTAAAGTGCCACCTGGGGCCCGCGGCCCCCAACGTCCCCCCTTGCTATGCCTCTGGCTGGCAACAATTTTAGTACATCCACGTGATTTGCAATTTTTTTTAGCTGAGTAACAATAAGTTCATGTGCTTTGGCTCAACACTCAGTTACCTGCGCAAAGAATTTCTCAACCTGCGGCCGCCCCGCTCTGCAGCAAGTTAAACCCACACCCAACATGTAAAGCAGTGCAGGTTCACGCACCCGCCCTGCAAATGTGGTACCCGCAATCCGCACGGGTTGACCCGTCCAGCGCAGGTCTCTCGTGTCTACATGGTTACACAACTGCATGTGCACTAACACAAACATTTGCTTAGTGAGAAATTTTCCACGGGAACGCTGCCCAGAGGGGTCGTGAACCATTATTCGCGGGGTTGCAAGTAGAATTTTTATGTACACAGCTATATTGCATTTGGTTTAATCGAGTTTACAGAACACAAATTTTTAAAGACTTCTTGTCATTTGTAGAACAAAAGCGTCTTAGACAGATATATTATCGACTCCACCAAAATGAGGTAAGAATATGGGAGTTACAAACGAAAGTCGATAACCTGTATTCACTTTTGGATAAAAATTTGAAACTCTTATGTTCCGACATAACTACCCAGATGAAGAAAGAGGCAAAACATAATCCTAACAAACGCTAAAAACGACCTTCAGATAGTCCTAACATATCATTTGGGAAACTAGTTACTCGAGCTTATGAAGTTTTTCATGTCAATTTTGAAGTAAAAGGGCAGTTTTCCACTTAATTTATTTTATGGCCACCTTGCCCGCCGATTACATGGCCTGAAGCTCTTCATGGGCGAAATATTCCCCAAATTACCATAATCTTAAGCCGATCAATCGTAGACCCGCTGTGGTTGAGCATAGCCCAGTCACATATATTCGTACTCAACTTACAACATCTCAACCCCGTGGCTAGATGTTGGAGTCAAGCATTATAATAATAATATAATAATATTTTATTGCGGACTCATGGTCCATATCGCAGACACATGAGCACAAAAAGTGTTTTGCTGTACATCAGCGCACATTACAGAAACGGTGTTAGCATATTGAATTTTTGGTTTTGGTTGAGCATTGGTTTATTCCAAAAGGCGAGAGAAACATCGATCAACACGGTTAATCAGCCAAGCCATGCTTGACAGCACTTCGATAGCAATTTTGCTATAATATCGGAACCGTTACATCCATCCAGCAGCAGTGATTCAATCATGAATGCCTAATCATTGTAAATGCAGCGCTATTTAAAGGCGAAACGAAGAAGGCGAAAACAGGTGCGAGTTGTGCGGGACCCTGAATGTACACTTACATCTAGCTCACTTGGTCTCCGCATTATTGTCATGCGTGGAGCTGTTAAGTTTTAGTTCGTTTTTGTCACTAGAGGCGATACAAGCACGGTGATACAGAGTACTAACGCGTATACTTGCACACAAGGTGGCGGAGTTGTCGTTGATGATATTGTGGTGAGAGCAAGTTTGCAGCTGCATTGCGGTTTTCAACAGATGAGCTCTTCCAGGTCGAAAATTGGTTCGCTCTTTATCGGTGTAGATTCCAGCAGCTCCTCGTCAGGCCATGCGATGCCTTTTTCTTCTCTCTCATTCCCCCCTCTGCCTCATATCTTTCTGGCATGTAGTCATTCCTGATCCGTTGACGCGGCGAAATTGCCTTCCGAGGGGGCCGCCTCTCCTCGTTGAGAAGGTTGTTTTCATGGAAAGCTTCGACCGCATTTGGCACGCAACGGCTCAGAGATCCCATGGTAAATCACTGGCATCGCTAATTGCTGCTTTATCTTGGTTTCCGTCATCCACTGCAGTCAAGTCTTCATAGCGTACAGTGATTCGGTGCGGTGGTCCTAAAACCCGAAGGTTTACGTCATCGACACGAGTTAATGCTTGTCTTAATGGTTCGCTTATTGGTTACTGTGGTGTGTTATTACAGCTGAGTTTTGGTCAGGTTGCCTCCCTTCTTCCTCGTGGTTGGTTCGGGTAAATGGCGATTCGACGTGACACAATTGCAATAGATTAGCACTTGGTACTGAGCGCACAAGGCTCGTATGGGGTGATGACCAGTCAGTAATTTCTTTTCGTATATGCTGGCCAAGGAGTTCGAAAACATCGAAATCGTCCAGTGCGGTCAAGTCATTCACGCTGTAAGTACACATTTTTCAATTTGGGAGTATCAACAATAAACGGGCTAAACGATACATGTTGTGAGCAGCCTGGGGTATCTTTTCTGGCCACAACATTTATGATATCATTTTGTAAAATGATGGACTCAATCGAGATTGGAAACAATCTTGAAATTGTTCCTAATAGCAGGTAAATCTCTCTAATCAATGCATTAGACCCCCAAATTGCCCCTTAAACTGACTTTATGAAATTAAGGAAAACATACCTTTTGAGAAATTAGACAAAATATTCTTGATTAAAAATTTGATATTATTAACGACTATCCCAACTTTAAAATTCGATTGAATTCGTTACCTGAGGTCGCGATGAAAAATATTATAGCAATCTTCTTGGGAACTTCCAGAAATCAGAAATTGTCAGTAAGTCATATTCGTTGACTATTATTTCTATGAGAAAAAACTTGGCTCGAAAACGTGAGCTTGAAAACTTAGTGATGATATCTTTTATGATAACATCCTGGTTTAGGTGTTTCAAAAGCATTTTGAAAAATTTTCGTTTATCAGTGACCATACCTAGAGTGACCACGCATTTCAAAGTTGTTGAAAGATGCTGAGAAAAAAGGTCAAATCTGGTATGAAAATCCAAACCCTTAAGATATTTACTTTTGAAACAAATCGATTCACTGAAATGTTGAAACAAATTCGAAAGAGGAGATACGATGTTATTTACAACGTTGACCCTGAAATCAGTTAAAAATTTCTTTTCAAGTTCTCTTTGTCATCCGTTTAGTCGGATGAATTATAAAAATCTGGGAACTAAAAAGTACTTGATTTTAAAGCATTAAGGCCTTTTTCAATTGGATAATTCCTTCAGTCAACCAACATTGACTGTTGTTTTTACAATAACTTATTGTTTTACATCTCTAGTGATGCAACCCAAAAGAAAAATCTACAGATGTCGTTGCATCTAGCTTGAATTTTCAAAGTTTCCCAGAAAACTTTACGTTTGCATTCAAGACACTAATGTTATAAAAACTTTTATTCACAAGATATCATCTTTCAACAAATGAGTTATGATGCTCATCTATAAAAGAAAGTTCTTGCAGAGATATCTTGCAAATTGCAAGTCTTTTAATCAGTTTCTTTTATTTCACATACAAAGGCGAATTCAATAATGCCAATATCAATTTGTGAACGAAGTTCCGGAGGAATTTTATGAACTTACATCATCGACGAGAGATCTCACCTTAAGAATTTCGGAAGACAACGATCTTACGAGAAAAATATGAAACATCACTACAACATTATCATTTCCGTTAAAGGAAATAACGTCTGGACAGAGATCATCTAAACAATGTCCTCAGCGATCAAGAACCTCTGATTTTCATCAGTATCTTCAGTTACTTCATTCATTCAAATCTCTAAAAGACACCCGACATCCTCAATTAAACAGAGTGGAAAGGAATGTTGAGTTCGTCTTGGCTCCTCAAAATGAAACGTCTTGTGACTCTGAAATACAAACAAAGAAAGACTTTAAAAGCAAGTTCAGAACACAACTTGGAAGTTCGCCGACAACCTCATGAAATAGTGAAGACAAAGAAGAAATATTAGAATGTCTAAAGTCACGAACTAAACCCAACAAGAATGAAGACGGACACTGGATTAGCAAACACTTGGTTTACAAGACAATTGTATTGTATTTGTTTGAACTACTGTGTACTTGTGTTCCACATGTAATCGCAAGTCACATCTAGGAAGAGAGTAAGCCAAAATAGTGTAGAAATCACTTACACCAACACCCGACTTAAAACAATACGTAACATTTCCGATTTGACCAGATAAAAGTTAGTACAAAAATATTCCCATGGTCAAAATACTGTACTGTAATTACGAGCCGTGGGAAAAACGCCCTCGAATCCCGGTGAACAGGTAGACGCGAATACCAATGTCATTAATGCGGACGCCGACGAAACGTATCTTCGTACCACGCCATGCGAAGTTCGATTTTCGACCAATGAAAGTACGTGAGAAAATTTATATATACCTGTGTCCTTGCCAGACTTAGTCAGTTGAGAAGTGGGTATCCCAAGCTCAACACCTAAACCACTAGTGGGTATCCCAAATGGCCTAAGCAGAATATCCAGTAGTGGGCATACCAAGCTAGCTCAGTGGGCAGACCAATGGACTATGTTACCCAAAAAGAATTTATGGCTTAATGGCTATGATGCTGCTGCTTATTCGGGTTACTCTCATCCTCCATGAAAGAATAAGACTTGCGCTAACCCCTGTTACTTATAATAAATCTCTATGTGTATATCAATACACCATGTTATGTTAAACTCCTGTTGTTTGTATTAAAAGATAAATGTCGCAGTGCTTAACGTTGTATTAATAAAACCATGAGTGAATGCAATCCTATTGTGACAAACTGAGCGGGTCGAGCAAAACGGGCGGGTCTAAGTTTCTTAATTGCTAACTTGGGGGTGCCTTGGGCACTCCGGCCAAATTCACCAGTGCTCTTGAGGAGTTGTCCTAAATGTGTTGTGGTCTTCTTTAGGAGGAGACTGCAACAGTTTACGGCTAAGATTTAGAGTGTAGAGTTACAAAAATTAAGTCGGAGTCAAAAATTTTCAAAAAATTTCAGACTCCGTACAGTCTGAAAGGTCTTCAACAAAAAGAAAAATGAACAATTGTACTTTGCACACGGAACAAAAAACACCTGCAGTTAAAAGCAAAATGAAAAAAAACTGATACTGTACGAACGATAATGACAAAAAGGCGGTGACGAAAATAACTCGAGAATACCAAAAATAAGTAACGATTAATCCTAAATACTCTAAGATTTGTTGATGAGGTTCTATGTGTGCAAAATTCAAGCTTACACGATGTGCAAGAGCTCCTGGCTTTGCTGTTGACTTGTAATATTTTACCGAATTGTGTTAAAAATGCCGTTGTAATTTGAATAAGGTTTTTAGGGTGTGTATAGTGAATAAGTTGTTCATCTGAGATTATTGATTTTGACTGAATGAAGTGGACAACAGTCAATGAGGAGTATGTCAAATGTGACAAGGAAGAGCAATGACACAGATACGGACATTGTTGTTGACCCTCTCCTGTGGTTTATAGGCATGCAAAAAGACCGGAGCAACAGGCAGGATCTAGATAAAGTGATGCTGGACTATTACAAAAAGGAAACTATCCTGGCATCAAAAATATGTTTACATGAAAGACTGAACAAGCCAGGTGACCAGAGACACAAAAGATACAAAGGTCCCGATGCAGGAAAGAAAAACCTTGAGGATATTTGGGTTCTATTCGATCAAATGGCTCAAAACAAGACTAACCTAACACTGGTGACAGACAGCACTCATTTCCCTCCCCTAAATATTTGTGACGTCAATGCTATCAGTGGCAAACATCTTGTGCATTTTCTCTTACTACAATATATATTCGGGAATATGAACGAATATAGTTTGATTGTTGCGAGTATTTATTGTCTTAAACACGTTCACACCTCAGTACATAACCACTAACAACATTTTTTCTGGATATAAAATAACCTTCTGCAGCCTTTCACCTCATTTAAAAACAGCTTTTAGCTCACTGGTAAAGCAAGACCACGTGATAGTTTTGGTACCTGAAGATGAGCGCCGCATTAATGTTTTAACTATTCCTGAGACATATAACCAACCATGCAACCAAGAAGTCTTTCATGACAATCTGAAGCACTCCTCCTTTATTAACAAACCATTGCGCCATCCCACGCTTTTCAATAAAACCTTTTCACCAATCCCCCCAAAACAGATGTTTTATTGCACACAGAAAAGCCTATGATGTGGGAGTTTCCAACACACTTTCCTACAGGGTGGACATACCAAACTCTGTTTTTGAAACATACTTACTTTTTGCACGTTCAGGTATACATTTTTATATTTTTAATCTGGAACAGGGACCGGACTCCATTCTTATATTCCCACGTGATGCAGACACAATAATCTTCGCCTTTCATGCATTAAATTCCTTCTTTGAGCGATATTCTAGCATAACGTTTCAATTATATAAAAAACCTGCTGATGCGAAACTTTTACAAGCTAGGAAACCATGTTACATACCAATTCAGGACCTACCATGACTGAAATCAATAAGATATCTCAATGCATCGACTAATCTAGATGCAAACGATATTGAGGAGTGCAATCTCAAACTATGGGCAACTGTAACAGCTTTGGCACCAAACCTCTATGAAATAAAGTTCCCAAGCGGGAAGCTTGTTCCCTTCGCACCTATCAATGCACGAAATGATAGAGTATATTACAAACGTGAAAGAACAAATGTATATCACCATGCAGAACCATTTAATTGGTTTGTGTTACGAATTCAAACAGGAGATCCTTTGCCACAATTATGACGATCATTTTGGCTCATACATTGGGCTCATACACACATCTTAGACCATAAACATCTTTTTGCCCTCCTAAGTTTACAAGCGCAACATACAACAATTGGCTACACAAGAAATGGAGGCACCGACTACAACAATACTTTTACCCTTCCCCCAACTGAAGTAACCTTTCCGGCCCAGGTAGTCAAAAACCCAGCACATAACCATTGGTGGAACTTTAGGTTACACGATCAATGCAACAAAAGATATCTACATCACCACATTTTCCCTTATGGCAATCTTGAAGTAGAATTACTTAATATCAGACCACCAACACGAACACAGGAACTGTGTCAACAGCTTCCTGATCCTGATAAACCATTTAAATCATACATACGTCTACAAAATTTTATACAAAATAGCACAGCAAAAAATTATGCATGGTTCTCCTGGCCAACAAGATATACTAATACAACCCAACCAAGCATTAATTTTCAGCAATTTACCAGCAAATTTTCTAATGATACTCTGGAAAGCGACTATCAAGCGTTCACTACACCATTCACATATTATTTTCAAAGCTGCAGAAAGCACGAATGGATGAGACGTTCACCACCTTTGAAATCAATATTCTACAACATAACATTTCTCATACGTCTGACACAATTTTAAACGTTTTTGATTCTCAAGACAAACGTCAAATTTTAGAAAATAATAGATTTTCCACACAACAATTTATACACTTATATGCACGCAAATTGTGGCGGTTACATTTTATGCGCCAAAATATCCTGCAAAAACATTTACCACTTCGGAAATTTGTGGATGAGATTAAAGACATCTGATTTCACACAAGATGAAATTTATGAACATAAAATGGTTGGAAACAAACTTTATTCCTGGAACAGATTCCGTATCTTATGACCTATGGACTACGAACATTGATACACAATTCCAGCATTAAAACCGGAACAAGATATCTCTTGGTCACCAGCGAAAATAGTTGCAGTGCTCGGCAGCACATTTGCAGCAGGCACAACTTTAGCCTATGGACTTCATAACTTTTTTTTGCAGGTTCTATGAGCGTGAATACCTCACCATTCTATGCACATGTCTCTCTAAGTGTAATAAATAATCGTACACTTTCTTAATTAAATTGTTCTCTATCATATTAAACGATTAACCACATTTCTTTTTCGAAAGCATTTTTTCAACTTTCTCTTCTGTATAACATTGCTTCATTTGGTCCTAGCAAGACAATACGCTACCACTTCCCAAGCTTTATTTACCTCAAGAAATACAGCTGGATATACATTGGTGGATATACCTGAACATCAACGTATAAATATAACGGAAAACCTTCCACCACTTGCAGTTTTGCTCTGTGGTTCACTCAACTCCCTAACACAGATACGACAGGATTGAAACCTCTACACGTCTGCATGAGATATCAGACCGAACATTTTGCCTCTACATGTCAACGATCTGTTCGAACTATTTTCACACATTCACAAAAACCAACGCATTTCGTTGGCAAAACAACGTACATGCAGAACAACTTCGAAACAATGCTAACTTTTAACAGCCTTTCTTTTCAACAGACATTTTTTTTGCACAGAACAAACTATCAACTAAGCCACAATTTTAAAATGCCGAAATTAAAACTCTTCAAGTAATTGACAAAAACAAGTAAGAAAGTTGAATCTCTACATCCATTGTCTCCTTCATTACCAGCGGACACTACTCATGTGGTCCACCAACCACAACCACGTTCAGCAGATTTACACTTGTCCACTGACAAAAGACCAGATCTTTCATTAAAAAAGACAGAAACAATATCAACACTGATTCCAGCCAATGGATTCACCAACGACCAGACAAACACGCCTTCCACACCAACAACTGCACACGTTTCAAATGTCGCTGAGACACAAACTTTATCGTCTCAACTGGCAGACCCACAACAACCTACCAGTCCCTCAATACTTACTGACATTCCGGAATTTTTCACTGCACAAGTCAATAGCAGACCACACAAACCGGGCCTTCTAACAGTAACAAGACCAAACACAACAAAGTGAAGACATCGATATCACCTTTGCTATAAATGCAGACAAACGGGTCATCTTAAACAACATTGCACACGATACCTGGAACAAGAACATTAAGAGAACTTTGTTCACCAACGAGTTTATGAAATTCTTTCGTCGACTACAATGCGAAATACTATATAAATTCATTGTGACCACTCACATGCTCATTTGCATCAATTCCTTTTCTCTATGTGCCAGTAACTTCCCTATTTTGCAAATGATGAATAACTCATCCTATCCAGGAATACTCTTCAAGTTTCATGTTTTTCAGAAACCAGAGTAACCACACCATGCCTAACCTCACATCTGATACTGATTTTTCGAAAATCGACCAACAATTTGCTGAACCACTCACCGAGGACACGATAAACTCAAACACGAACATTTCACATGGACAAGAACGTGTCACGGAATCATCCCTAACGAAGCAAACACAAAAAAATTGAATCATCAGCTAATTCATCCCATGAACATAATGAGGAAAGACATGAAGACTTCAACCCGCACATGGACCCTATCCACACGATCATCACGTTGTTACATGACATCATCAAGCTCTTAAAAGACGTAGTAAACTCACAACATTCTCTCTCTTAGCAACTACACATCTCGTCACAAGAAGTTAAACGAATGCAACAGACCTCAACACAAGCCAACATATCACAGAGGTCAAAAGAAAAGAAACCCGAAAAATGTAGAACCACATTATTGCAAAAGCAACAATGTCAACACACCCGACAATATAAACCTTTAAGGAAACAAAGTTTCAATCGAACCCCGAACTGTCAAATTTCACGAAAAAACGTTATAACCCCTAAAATTACCACACCAGACATAACGGGCAACCGACGACTCGACGCTCGAAATATACCTCCACTCAAACTGTTTCATTACCTCGACACAAAATCCAGTCATCCGGATTTCCAAACACAGAATCAAGCTTATTGCACAACTCCTCTCAGAAAACAAGCTTGAACAAAAAGACAAACCATGAAGATTGAACACACAACACTCTCAATTAACAAGGTAAAGACGACTCGACGACCGAAACAAACATCGTCTCCAAATATTTTAACACCTCGACGCAACATCACGTTCTCTAAATCCCTAAGTCATGACTCAAGCCTCTTCCAAGAATCCTCTTGAAAAACAAGCTTGAAAACGAAGACCAACCAATAACATTGACTACACAAATATCTAACTTCATAAGGTAAGAAGACAGTTGTCAGAAATGGTCCTAAGAATTTGTTTGAACCGCAATAATATTTTTTTTCCTTTTGCACATTTCAATGATATCGCACTTATATAGTTAACTCATAACAACCACTGCAAAGAAACTTTCACTCTACACCGCGTTCACTGTATTTTTTTGTGTTCTCTTTCTTTACACCGCGTTCACTGTAATTTTTTTTGTGTTCTCTTTCTTTAATTGACAAAACTATGCCTATTATTTGACTTTTAACATGGACACTACCACTCTGTATCAATAATTTTCAAGGAAGCATTTCTTGCGGATGAATACACATTGGCCAAGTAGTAATCATCTGCCAGACGTTTTGAGAATTCGAAGAGAATTTTTTTGTGTGATTTTTTATATATTACATTAGAGATGAATACCTAAAGTCCAAGAAATTTTTTTTTGAAGCTCTTTACACAATATTTTGGTAATATAAAGGTACCCTTTTTTGGGATGAATCTAACGTAAGAGATTAAAAATATTTTTTGATGCATCGAACGTAAGAGATTATTCAGACAATCAATATGAAACATGGACTAACGACGATGATATTTCAAGAAACACATACATAAGAGAATCAAGATGGAAAATGGACTAACGAAGATGAAATTTTAAGTCAATACAAACGTACTCAATACATATCCGTTTCGGTGTAAACCACCCAGTTTTTGTGTGATACAACTCACTGCTTGCGGACGATCTAGTATTCTTGTGGACAGATCTGACTGTTCGTGGACGGTCCAGTATCTCTGTGGACGGACCGGTATCTCTGTGGACGGACCAGTATCTTGTGGACGGATTCGTATCTTTGTGGACGACTTTGTATCTTTGAGAACGATCTTGTATCTTGTGAAACGGATCAGTTTCTTTGGAGACAGTTTCAATTTTTTTTCACTTTCCGTGACACAAACCTGTTCTAGCGCAGACAACTCTATTTTCATTCTATGATTTTTTTTTCAGTTTTCCTTTTTTACAATGTACTGTTATCATGCGCTCTGGGACCACGACTGGCTTTTCCATTACCGATTATAAACTAATGTTTATTTCACAAAAAAACAACTGATAGTATCACTGATGACACCAGCTTCTTCTAAGATATTTTAACCTATGTGCATGAAAAACACATCTCAACCTTATCGTCTAACAATTTCTTTGATATTACTTCCACAGCATTTTAGAAATTAACCTATCTATTTCATATTATACACTTGGAATCAAGGTGATGATGACAAGTAATCCATCATTTCATGAAAAACATTAGTTTTTTTTCTATACTTACAGAAATTCAAGTAACAAAATCACATCTTGACACATTCTAAACACAGAAATGCTGCAACCAACTGACACACTTCTGGGCGAAAAGACCATCAATAACACTATACTTACTTCACCATCAATTCCTTGGGCGGACACACAAAATGACGAACAAAGTGTGACAGGGGTGCTATCAGACAAATTGAACTGACAATAGACCTACACGACACATCACTGAAAAGTGCCGGAGACGACTCACATACTACACGACAAACCTTACAAAATTTGGATTGCAAAATTGACAAAATTCACAACGACCTAGCTCGTGTCAACTGGTCACAAGGAAGCAATAAGCCTCTACAGAGACATAGAAACCTCACAGAACAAACTACTTCATGGATCCATGCACCTAGGCATGAATTGATCACTACCACAGCACGAGTGGTCTTTTGCATTCTCAACCCGCATTACATAATATGGCGTCCTAAACGCCAACAGCTTATCATCAAAGCACCACATCGATATGATACCGAGCCACTCTGGCGTGACTCGCATGACCAACGTGCACCAATGCAAGATCGTGTCCAACACTACACCAACGGTCTATACATAGCTGACCTTAAAGTCATTCACAATAACGAAGTGCACTTTCACTTCACATCAACTCGAACCTACCTCGACTTACTAGTTCACGGTAAAGTAGACATACGTAAAGGCTTTAACATCAAATTCACACATGTGGCTATGAAACAACAAACAGTCTTCTCGCGAGGCACCCACCTTGGTACTTTACACATTATTCCCCAAATGCACACAACCTCTTACAAAAATAATCCTGATATGTCGAAACATAAACAATGAACAACCCTATAGGTAAGACAAATAATACTCTTTCATTCAATCATGCCATATGCATGCAATTGTTTCTACAAATTGATAGTCTTACAATCCCTGACTATAATACATCAGCATGTGTTCAAAGCAAAACTTACACTTAACCGCATTTTCCATTAAGGAAATTATTACAATTCACTTCATGCATATGATCCAAGACTATAAGGCTTCAACTTGATACACGAGCACATGACGACAAGCAAAACATCTTTGCTTTTACCTGAGGCCAGGATAATAGGCTTCAGTAACAAAACGGATTTGAAAAGTTTTTAACAAACACCTTGGTGATCACAACTACACGGTTACAACTTCTATTGATTCAGTGGAATGCATTCTAAATCCAAAAAACAAAGTAACGTATTCATCTTTAACGACCAGTGTCCAACCACAAAATGAACTTATGTCGACATCAAACGAAACTAATAAGTCATTCGGTATATCTCCGAACACATGACAAGAACTCGAAGAGCTCATACAAATTTAGTTCATGAAAAACGAGCTTTCGATCGAAAGCTCCAATCGAAATTTTTTTCATGTGGACATTTGACAACTTACAGTATCTACAAAGATAACGTTCAATAACAAAATACAAGCTTACACAGTTTACTCGACCAGCATCTTGATATTGTTTACTTTGGTTGTTCTAATTGTTTCACAACACAAGCATACGTGAATGCATTCATTCATGAATTGACAGCCACCGCAGTATGCATTTTCCTCAGTACAGTGGAAACCGCTTAATACATCTACCTCGGGGCAGCCGATTTGGATGTAATAAGCGGTTGGCTGTAATAACCGGTTTTCCTAAAACTGCAGCTTAAACAACCCCCTAGGGGGTAAAAATACATCAATGTATTGTACTGTATTTATTCAGCACAAAAAAACTTGCGCAACGAGGTTTGTTTTGGTGGAAAAGTCTTTCTGAGTTGCTCATCTAGTTCTCCTTTCATAGCATAAAGCATGTCCATCTTCTGAAATGCTGTTCTATCAAGTCCCAAGACTAAACGGCGAAGGCACTCCCTCATCTCTGTGTTCTTACGAACCACAAATCTGTGTTCTTGCGAACCACTTCACACTAAAGCGATTATTTCGTTTATAATATGCCATTATTAGTGCAAAGTAAAGAACAATTTGCACTAATAATG
>Ga0210059_1010126_pt1 | contig 14610 bp, 8 predicted proteins | sample Ectturendosymbi2_FD_188042 | JGI IMG/M metagenome (GOLD analysis project Ga0210059, IMG submission 188042) | Ecteinascidia turbinata endosymbiont from Florida, USA - Sample 2 (SPAdes) (version 2) | ecosystem: Host-associated > Tunicates > Ascidians > Unclassified | place: Key West, Florida...
TGAGACTTGGCCAGTTCGACCCAAGTAGGTTCCAAGCGCTTGCAGTGGCCGCACCACGGCGCATAGAACATGATGAAATGGTAACCTTTGCTGGTGTGGGCGTCGAAACTTGCGTCGGTGATATCGAAAAGACCATCGACGTGCGCAACCGCTGATTCACCATCAGACTGAGGCTGTCCAGCAGCAATCGCAAAAGTTCGCAGTGATTCCAAGTCACGGGAACCTTTATGACGAATTGGATCTCGCCCAGGATGATACAGCTTTAACCTGATGACAATGGGTCGTTTCTGTCATTGGCTAAAACTTAATGCAGAGCCTAACTTGATTAAACAGTGCGTTTTCGAGGACTGCATTACGAAAGTAATGTGCCCTGGCTGAAAAATATCGCACATTTCAAGCAAGAAATAACATGTGGGGTCAAAAAAAACTTTTTTATCAGGATGACCGTGCTGCATCGAAAATACCGTAAACCAATTAAATTCTTGCGCGTACGTTGGGTATCCCACGACTCCTTCATCTGAGCACAATTTAGTTTCTTCAGTGCAGTCAACCTGGAAAAATAACACGAACAATCAGGTAGTAGATCTTAGATATTACTGCCATCTTTCAGGTAATTCAAGTAAAAAATAGTGGACCAGCAGAAATCACGCAGGTTTTACGGTGTTTTACAATTAATCCCGGAAAGTCAGTCTATACCAGGGCTTCTCAAACTTTTTTGTTATGCGGCCCCATTTCAAAAATGGTGATTCAATGCGACCCATTGATAGATAGCCTAGATGTTTAAATGAGACGTGTAAAGATATCCCATTACAAATGTCAAGAGGCATTTGTCTAATGGCGAAATCATGCAATTGCACACAATCTACAAAAGTAACAGTAATAAAACTGCCACGTAATGGAAACAGTAATGCGAAGAAATATTAACAAAAAAACGATTCAGTTTACGGAATCTATTGAGCACAACTAATGGGATGGATGTACTTGACGATTTTTACACAGATCATCCAATCCTGGATTGGTACAAGATAACGCAGGACGAAAGTCATTCTTAACATTTTTCAAAAAGGATCGTTTTTTGGACTTGATGATTATTCTCAATTTTGAGAATGCCGCTTTACACATTTGTTGTGCAAAAGGCTAATGGTTTATGAATGGCTAGGTGAGAAATGACTGGGCATTAATTTCTTGTTCTTATCCAAAAATGACATACTCTGTTTTGGAAATTCCAGTCGCAAACTCGTTAAATAACTCCGAAAACCCATTCTCGGCGTAGCAGGTGTGTCGTCTCCTGAAATCTTTGATTGTGTATGATTCAGGGCGGATCCAGAGGGTTTGATCACCCCCCCTGAAACCTACGAAGTAACTTTTTCACCATTATTTTGTACAATTCGGAAAACAACATTCGCGATATAAGGCTATTCTGTCATCCATTGTTTTGTCACAGACATGTTGTGAAATTTGGGTCCACCATTTGGGGTCGCGACCCAAAGTTTGAGAAGCCCTGGTCTATACGAACGTTCTAAGACAGGTCAGCAAAACATTTCGTTTACTGAAAAGATACAACACATCAGTACTCTTCAACGTTATCAAATGTCATGCGCATAAATAATATCTTGCAATATCTTGTCTTTCGTTTATGATAAAATGTGACAAGGCGACAGATTACCAGAACACGTGCCTTCACCACTTTTTTCGTGGTGAAAACCATCGTGACAGCAGTGGCGTTTGCTTAATGTGACGAAGCATTACTTAAGTACAACAACTGTAACACTGGAAAGAAAAAGAAAAACTTCTGCAACACCCGCAAGAAGAAAAAACTTAGAAATCAAAAGGTGGTGTCACGAAAATACCTTGTAATAAGCGTTGAGAAAAATTGCAACACCACATTCTACATATCTTAGGCTGTACTATTGACCGAAAACGCATGCGCAGTGTAGGTCCCAAGCTTGACATTTTGTAAAAATCGTGATGTTGAAAACACGCCTATCAAACTCCAGAAAATCAATGATTGAGGCAACGGAGTCACAGTCCCTTAAAATAACTTACACTAAATCAAAATGTCAAACAAAACCAACGATACTATTCAAGGAAAATGAGAATTTATCCAAACTCTTCAGAAATATCCGCACAAACGTAGCATGAAAATGAACAAAATGACAAAAAGCTTTTTCACAACATTTAACAAACTGGATGCCAACATTTCGTTTGTCTGATTGAAATGAAAGAACTCTTAAACTTCAAACTGCTTCTAAAATAAACGTAGTTTGCTTAGATATACCTTCCTTTTCCCATAGACATAAAACCAACTTGATACTTTATTATTTGATCCAGGAATAAAACATTGAAATTTTATTACATTAGGAACTGATAAATCTACAGCTGATACATTATATGTAGTGTTATTGTACTTTGGCAATCTTCATGTCAATTTCATCGTCAGAATTGATTTCATCGGTAAGCTGAGACCAAACAGGCCTCAAACGCTGACAGTGACCACACCTGCAATTATATAAACCATATTTACTTGCGAGATTCACAAGATTTCCTATTTTCAGGCATTGAACAGTAGTTAAAAGGTCAAAGTATTTGAATTCTAAATCAACGTATTTGAGTACTATTATTAAATTTGGTGAACCACAATATTTCAAGACAAGAACAATATTGCATGGCATTGCAACGTAATGACATCAAACTAGCTTTGAAAATAAAAAATTGCCTGTGGGCAGTGTCTTTATCAGACCATGACTACGGGATTGAAAGAATATAAATGCTCACATCAAACACTCAACGCTGACAATCGGTCATTGAGAATTTATTGCTTGAAGCTGAGCAATTGACATAAACCTAACTTTAGTTTTTAAAGCCAATGTTTATCGTGGTATGTCCTATTGCAGGTAACTGGAGGCAAACAATGGATCTTAGCACCAGAAAATAGTAATGCCAGTGGAAGGTAGGGCATGAAAAAATATCCCATGGCTAGACCACTATGCCACTTTCTTCACTGCTAGTTGCATTCTAGCTTCATGGTAAAAGCACACAGGCATTTCAACTAGTATCAGGGCACCAGCTGGGCTAAATCAGATTCCTTCATATCTTCAAATCAACATACTTTTGGTTCAGTTAGCACAAAAGAGTTCACAGACTTAACAAACATAAGCTTAGCAACAGTAACTGTCAAGCAAACAGCGTTCCCACACTATAACAACTGTCCTTTGTGTTTTGACATACCGAGCATTAATCAAAGTAACATCTTGATGAAAATAATTGTTATACTGTCGTAGAAATCCAAAAGTAAGACAAGCACTTTTGGATATTTAATCAAGGATTTGTCAAGTTGTTTACTATCATATTTGATCTATCATAGGTTTCAGATTGAGTCGTGCCTACATATTGTACATGCATACTGGAAAAAAATTGCTTCTGCCATTAGAGAAACAAGAAATCAAGAATGATAATAGGCATTTTTTGCACTACGCTCAGTTTTAATGTTAAAAAGTTTATGTTCTGACATAAAATGACCAGTCAATGAATTCACCTTGATGATAACAAAAAACAGTTATGCATCACTGAGGAAATGCTTACATCATAACCAAGCCTGCTGCTCAAAATTTGATATTTATTAAAAAAATGTTGACCATTGTCTTATCTAAGACATCTCTCAATTGATGTAATGTCAGTATGAGTACCCTACACAGAATCACTGCATATATCACATGCAATAACCTCACTGGAAGTTCAAAATGTAGCTACTTGAATAGTTTATTCACATTTTTATCTCAGATTCAATGATGACTACACCACATGAGTCAGTAGCAATGCACAAATATTATTTACACAGCCCAAAAGAAGTTATTTTTTCAGAGCTTGCACTATGCTACTGTGTAATACCAGCTTCATAATACATAACCTACTCACCACGGAGCAAAGAACATAATAAAGTGTGGCTTTCCTGGGACACTCTCTTTAAAATCATCTTCGTTGTACAAGGAAGAATCTTTGATGGCATCATCTACACATCTTGTTGCTGCTAAAGTAGCCAAGAAACACAAATTAAAAAAAATATTGCGCATTATGATATTACTTCACCTGGAAGACAAAAATCAAGAAATGATTAGATATATATATATACAGTCAGAATTCGTTTATCATGTAAGTTTACGAGGTATCCAGATAATCTGAATAAAAAGTATAATGAGCAAAATTATTTCCAGAGCAAATACCAATAACGTAAACAAAGTTTACAATGTGCAAAACAGTAGAACTCGCCTAAGCAGATGCTCAAACAGGAAAAGAAAAAAACTGTAGTCCAAGATGAACTGTCAGCTTTAGTAAATACATGCAGTCTACATGTGGAACATGACTAAATGAAACACTCATTGTAATTTTGTTTGTTAGCAGTTCTGATTGAAATATGTAAGCTAGTATGCATTCAGAATGAGACCAAACATGAAAAAGAATTGTACAAGAGACCTAAGTGCATCCTGCAAGTTCTGCCACTGTCACCATATTTTTCAGACCATAAGGCACACTTAAGTGCTTTAATTCTCTCAAAAATTGAAAGTGTGCTTTATAATGTGGTGTGCCTAATGTATGAATCTGGTTGTGCTTTCTCACCTAGGACCAGTTTTATGTGGTAAACAGTGCTATTTATTTAATTGCTAGTTGTGATTTTTTGTAAGCACACCATTGTGTTATGTAATAAACCAACAACAATTGCAATGAACAGCACATGTGGTTCCGTGAGTAGCTAGCAATAGCACATGCCTTAATGTTGAAGCACAGATTGTATTACTCTTCAAAGCTACTATGCACAGAGCTACATGTATTTCTTCACAAGGCTCCTGACTATATTGGCACACCCATATTAAACATGCGCACAGCTTTTAGTTCATTCTGCCCGTCTAGTGGATGAGGTGTGTGTGACAGATTAAACTCCCTTGTTTGTAATTTGGCATTTTGCACCTTATGTATGAAAAAAGAACTGCTAGCATTCAAAAATCAAAGTGCACCTTATAATCTGGTGCACCATATAGCCCAAAAAATACAGTACATTCATTGTACATAGAAAACTGACTTTCACACATCCATTGTGATTTAATAAACAACGAAATAACAGAGCATATTTTTCTATTGATTTGACATATCCGTTCCTAAATTTCCATGTCAGAGTCAGACAGCAATGTTTGCAGATAAAAGGGGTGAAATGCATTGGGAGAAATATGTTCCTAGCAGTTTTGTTTTGGATAGCGGGGATTCCGGTTGTTCGGAGTTTGGATGAGACCTAGCTGTACTTAATACATAAAAGTCACCTAGTAGTTTTCTAAATAATAAACCAGCACCATTGACTACATTTTAGTAAAGCTTGAGTTAACAGTTTCTGACAACAGCAAAGGTAAGCTTTTGATAACAACTCACTATTGCGGCGTGGTGATTGGCCACATATAATGTTGAAGTCTAGCAGCAATCTAGTTGAGTCTACCTAGTCGAGTGGGGAAAACTCTATTATTGCTGTTATGTGGAGGGTCGTTGGTTCGACTCTCTTTTAGGTGGCAAGGTGACACAGCACTGTGGCTGCAACAAATGGTGCCCAATGTGTCAGTGTCTAGAATCCTCCATTGAAGGTCATCTTGAGCTTGTGAAAGGTGGAAGCAATGTGGTATGGTGATTTGCCACATATAATCTTGAACTCGTAGCAGAAATCTAGTAGAGTCTTCCTAGTCAAGTAGGGAAAACTGTATTATTGCTGTTACGCAGAGGACTGTCGGTTCGACTCTCTCTATAGGTGGCTCAAGGTGACGCAGCATTGTTGCTCCAGCACTATAAAAAGATTGGTATTTACATGATATTTACATAATATATCAGCCTTGACAAGTGTGGCACACTGTACAGCACTTAGCACGTCTTATCTTATAGACAGCTGCATACAGTAGGATTACTGCCTGTACAGGCTCCATAAAATAGTTCAATGCTGCTTGCCTGCTTATTTTATTTCCTGTTCTGAATATACAAAATGTAATTTTTGTAGAAGTTTTCAATATGCACAGCAAAGAAAAGGTTATTTTTACTTGAAATAAAATGGATGATTTCACCCTGGTTATACCCAAGTTAAGATTTTGTTTTAGCTATGCATACTCTTAGAATTGCAGTAAAACAAAGTATCAGTAATAAATTTCTTAGTATCTGCTTTTTAAAGATTCTGCAAATACGCACAAACATCTATGAAAATTTTACTGTAAAATAGGGTGTTTGACATAAGATGCACACAAAACAAAATTTCTGACAAGATGAAATTCATAAACAGCAACCACTCTGCCCTTCATCAGTAAAAGCTAACTCCAATTATTTAAAGGAAGTAGCAGGAAATCTGTAAGAATCTGATTAAGAGGCTTCGGTGATCTTAAGACATCAAACAAAGATATTTTGTCATTAAAAACTTCAGAAAAAGAGCACTATTTCAAAAAGTCAGTTTTTTACTGGCATTCGCATAGGATTGCTCCTAAAATGCTAGTATTTTACTACTCATGCTGCCTTGTTTTGTTTGCCTCTTATTGCATTTTCAGAGTTGAATCATAAAAAACTACAGTTAGAAAAACAACAGCTTTCACAGTCATATAGTTGATTATATTCTCTTGTTATCGACATTGCAATGAGTGAAACTATTTATTTTGCAAGAGTCTCAAACATCACCCAAAAAAGCACACTGAATCACCAGGTAGGTGAAATTCTGCTATACTGAACCTGAACACAGCAACACTTACAACCACTCTTTGCAAGACAGGAGCATAATAACTGACTTAAGGTGTAATAATTTTTAGAGTTTACTTAGAAAAATAGTAAAACCAGAGGCTTGTTTCTTAAAACATCAACAGCAGCAGAAATCACAGCAATTTCTATTGGGGGACTTAACTAGAAAACCACCTGATTATATTACGTACACTGAGAAGATGCAATTATAATTTTGTTTGTATTTCTATTCTATGAGTTTGCTTGTTCATTTTATCTTGTTTACTTGTGAGTTTTTTTGTGTTTATGTGTTTGTGTCCCAAATAAATTAATGAACAACTCAGTATTTAGAAATCAAACTAATTATCAGCAGATGTCATTTTAATACAATCAATGCCATCAAGATTTACAAGTTGCCTAATTTTCACAAACTCCATAATCATGGTCTAAAAGGTCAAATGTTGAGTTGGCAATTCTAACTCAATGTTACTCTATTGTCAAACAAAACGAATCAGAAAACATATCAGAAAATATACTAGCAATCCTTGCTGAGCCAAAGCAGGATTACCTTTCAGTTTCACTTTCAGCCAGCAATTGAACAGGAAAATTAATCAACAAATCATGGGACTAAGCAACTGCTTCTTTGCGGAGTTCTAAATGTTTAGATACGCAGTAAAATCTTAAGTAATATACAGCTCACTAACAAACAAGTGACTGTGAGCAGTAGACCTATCCAATCCATCCGTAAGATCAACATCGTCCAAACACAGTACACACTCATGCTACAACGGCAAACTCTTGCTAGGAAGCCAATACAGCAAATATCTCGCAAAAATTGATTTCATTCGACCTGGATTGCCTCAGTGCATCGATTTTGTAATGGACTTACTCACGCTGCAAAACATGAAATGCAGCAGTTCAGAGATATGTTGCGCAGCAATCAAACATGCCAGGTGTGCGCCGTGCAGACGTGGCAACTCTCCCACAGTCATGGACTGGAGCGCCGCATCAAAACGACCGCGGAAGGCATCGGCTAGGCCAGGCTTCTCAACTATGGGTTGCAACCAGTGATGTAGTCGAGACCGTAACCTCCGAGACCGAGACCTGGTTCAAATTTCGAGACGAGACCGAGACTGTCATAAAAGCCGAGACCGAGACCGAGACCTGGAACTTCGAGACCAAGACTCGAGACCTCACATTTCTCTGATGGCAATTAAAGCTAACTCCTTGAATAATGCTGCAACAAAATATCTCGCACATTGCCAAATATCAAGACAATAAAAATCATCCAAACTTTGTGCAAACGGCCAAATACTGCAAACGTTCATTTTCACTTTCCTCTTACGAATTTACAACCTCAAACCCGTGGCCTTATTTACAAATTCCATGAAGAAATGCATGGACATTGAAAATGTTGACAGCGTTTAGAGGGTCTACGCATTTTTCACTCGAAAAATGTCGATGAACCAATCGAATATTCGAGGTGTTTGCCATTGCCATGCTTCAATAAATTTGTTTTGACTCAGAAAAATTTTAGTTGTTTTGTTCGTTACAAAACAATACCAACCCTTCTGTGTAAGGACAGGTGGTGATGCCCTGATGAAGCTCCCATGTTGTGGTCTCCTGCCAAGTACTGAAGTAGGTTGCACGGGCGGAGTTCAGCCTTCACACAAAGAACACCGATCGCACGTTCTTTGTGTGAAGGCTGAACTCCGCACGACCTCCACATCCTGGTCGCAACCTCTCCGGTGGTGTTGCGTTGATTGTATGATTCACCATGAATGGGATGTGCGCGAAGAACAAAAATATATGTATGTGGCGCGAACAAGCAATAATAGAGTGATCCCGTCGGGTGATCTCTATTGTTGCTTGCTGCCACGGTGCAAAGCTTTGCGCACATGCCTCTCGGGATTTCCGATCGCAACAATATTATTTGCCAATGAAGCAACAAACTATTAATGTTTTTTACTATCTACCACTTACCTGTTTCACTACATTCTTTTTATTTTAACACTGGGCATCTGCCCTGACACTCAAATTCATTCGCCACATATTTCGTGTATTTTGGCTAACAAAGCTTTGCCATTTTTGTAACGTTACCTACACCTTTCCTGTTTACTTTCCTCCTCACACTACAAGCAATTGATTAATGATTCTCCAAATATTTAGAGTTAAGAGGTGATAAATTCAGAGATTTAAAAACACGAAAGCACGACTTTGAATTTCAAAAAGCAAAATTGTAACTAATTTTTCATCCATCCAAACTTGCTCACTCTGTCCAAAACAAGTTTTAAAAATGTTGCTCGTGATTCTGCCGTTGAAGCAAAGAAAAACATATTCAGGCCTATTAGAGTAATAGACTTTTTTGGCACAAATTAGGTTTACCCTTTGAACCAGCGAGGAACCGCATGCTCAACTGCAGTGGCGTTGCGATGTTAATGTGCCGCCCGGGGCCGAACATAAAAGTGCTTCCTTTTTCCACTCCTCTTTGCTTACAACAATATAAAATGAGAGAAAATCATGCTCATTATTACAATAAGGAATAACAAAGCATCTTGAACATCACAATCAAATACTCACAGACTGAAAGGGGTCTTGTTTTTAATTCTCGATTATGGATCTTGCTTTCTCTACTTGTTAGCCACCCTTCTCGTCATTACTTTTCCTATTTTTTCAGCCTTATTAACATATGCATGTATGTATGGCTAAATAAATAGCATAGCTGGCACATGCTAGGCTGTGGTTCAACGCAGAACCGTCGCCAGAAAGTTTTCAATCGGGGGGCTTTGCCTTTTTGCGGGGAGGCTTTGGGTTTGTGTGGGGGGTGACACTCTAAAAATTGACAAAATCTCAAGTGATTTACAGTGCTTCATATTTCAATTTGGGGGAGGGGCTTAGAGCTTTGTTTGGGGGGTTAAGCCCCCAAAAGCCCCCCCGTGGCGACGGGACTGGTTCAGCGGGAAAGTTTTATTTTTTGTCGTTACTTGTGAATCAGTTGGCACCGTGGATTCGATGTGTTTTCCATGGCAAGAACAAAGTGTACAGGGCTAATGAAGCCCCGAAGCAACTTGGGTTTACTTTTTTGTCTTATTTAAATCAAGGTGCTCGTAGTTTGTCAGTTTTTTTACAACTGCGGCAGATCTTTAACAGGTAACCATTGACCCCGTATTGAAGATATTTTCTTTCTCTGATAAAAAGAAAGTATTAGATGTTTTCGACAGGCATTGTTGGGATGCAGCATGCTGCAACAGAATGAGCGAAGTTCAAGATTACTGGTGCAGTTGATTAGCAGTGAAATTGTGTAATAGCGCCTTCCTTATGATTTTATGGCTCTGTGTATAATTCCTAGATTTGCTATTTTTATTGTCAAGTTTTTATATTTTCAAGTTTTTCATAATTTCCATATTTCTACGTTAAACTGATATTCACAACTGTTCCAAATTTCCGTTTTTGCGGACACACTTAGAATTTTCGCAACACCGCATGTCGGTTAGAAAGCGCAGAAAGGCCGTAAAGCCTATAGCAGTAGCCTACGTCAAAGTAACTGACCAGCCATGACGCATTATTTGCTCTCTGCATAAAACTCTTATGAGCAAAACTTTTCCTCAAGAGAGTTCCGAGGCATTTTTGAACTTAAAAAGTCATGACGCAGAACAAAAAAACTTCATCAGCGTGTTTTAACAGAGTGCTTTGAAAAGCACTTCGAAAAAAGGACATCGTTTTATATGGCTTCTCAAAAAAAAACTTTTTGGGACTCTCCCACCTCTTTTGAATAAGCCTATGGATTTCATAACAAAACTCTCGGAAAAACAGTTCAAAGATAGTCATTAGCAAACTGCTCTCAACCTCACGTTGCAGAGATTACGCGTTGCGGTTTCTTTGGTACATGCACATTTTATACTGAACTCAGTATAAATTTTAAACGGGTTAGAGGGCAAATTGTTTTCTCCATCTCGCAAACAACATAACAACAAAGACAGCTTAGCCACTGACCCCTTTGAACGACTAAATATTTAACAATCATTTTTTAAAACCGTTTTTTTACGGAACTCCTTGCAAAACTTCATAAAAAATAACCTATGCAAAGCCTCGAGACGAAGAGCTCGAGACCGAGACCGAAATCCTTCGAGACCGAGACGAGACCTGAGACCTTCGAGACCGAGACTCCAAAAAACGGGTCTCGAGACCGAGACCAAGTCTCGAGACCGAGACCAAGTCTCGAGACCGAGACCCAGTCTCGAGACTCCATCACTGGTTGCAACCCAAAATGGTCCGCGAAATGCAATTTTGGGGTAACAAATTGCAATTTTGGGGTAAGAAAATTAGCTATATGAATGAGATTTCAGTACTGTGGATACGTAGTGCTACGTGAAATCGATGTCCCATAAAAATAATTAGCTTGATTCGCTTGCTTGTCACCCTTGTCGGGACCCGTAACTTGAATAGGCTTGCAGATATGTGCAAGTTTTAAACATTGCAAAAAGATAAAAGAAGACCCGTCGGTGGATTCCTCGGAAGGCTTTACAGTAAATCGAGGGCTTTCATTTGTTGGTGTTAGGAGCGTTATTTTTTTATAGCTGATGCCGGCTGCTTAATGCGCATTGCACACCTTTGAAACTGAAGTATTCAACACTTAAGACGGCTTCACACAGAATCCGATTACGGCTTACGATCCGGCTTATGACTAACGGAAGTCTTCACACAAGCTCCGTTGGCCGTATCCGGGTGAATTTTCTCAGTTTCGGCCGGCTTCCGGCTTACTTAAAATTGTTTTAAGTAAGTGGGATTGCCGGTGTTGTCTGTGATGGTGTTCTTGGTCTTGCTGCATGTGGGAAGACTGCCGCTGGCCATCAGCCGGATCGTAAGCCGTAACCGGATTCTGTGTGAAGCCGCCTACACTTTCAAAAGCTGGAATGTTAAGGAAACGGTGGTTGGTCAGCTCGCTCTCGAATATCTAAATAACCAATCTTTGCACACAGGCTATATAAACTACATTCTACACAAAACTACTATCGCGAACAAACTGAAACATGCAGAAACAAGGATCTAAGCTTAAAATACAAGTAGTCAGTAATTTGTTCAGGTGTTTCACATGAAACATAGGGCAACATAACATTTTTTTTCAATCTAAAATGATGCATAAAAATTTTGTGACAGGCTTTGATTGCCCGGTTTGTCCCTCACACTGGTCGCAGGCCTAATTCAATTTACAAGCGCAGTAAACTCTGTGAAAAACAGTTTTGATCTTTTATTGCTTGACCATTCTCTTGATTACTGTAGGCCTACACACAGCGCGAAACTTGCACTGATAAAGGCGATTACTAGCCTACAGCAATCGACTCACAAAGCTAATTGCACTCAATGGGCGTTTCTGCGGTCTATGTTTCATTTATATTTGCATGCACTCCAAAATTTTAATTTAATTTGTTTGTTTAAGAGCAGACACGAAGTCCATAGTATGAACACACACACTCTGCAGAACGCAGGTTGATAAAAACAGACAAAACATAAAGTAGTACAAGGCATTGAAGCCGGCAGAATCACGGGGTTACAGACACTTTTTGCAACTGCATTGAAGACAGAACCATAGGGTTACAAACACATTCTTAACACTATTGTTAGCTAACACGTAACACTTGATACAGCACTACCGCGGAGTAGGGCGCTAATTCCTAAATTGGTCGAGTCTAGGTAAAATGCGAAAGCATTGTGGCTTGACATGCAAATCGATCAAAAGGACACCGCAAAGTTCGACCACTCGTTCACAGAGTAAAATGCGGTTATAGTGTTCAAAGAATAGTGACGAATACAAACAATCTGACTGCATCAAAGCACGTAACCATACGTCGTTAGATTTTCTGCATCTTTCGAAAAACAGGAACTTGTATTTTCGTAGCAGAGCCTCAAAGGTAGGAATTTTGCATTGTACCTAGTAGCTACTAACACTCGCTTTCCAGGGCAGGTTGTATAGAGCTCTGCATCCAAAATTATATGCCACCCGCAAGCTCTGCATGCATGACTTCCTGAAATTACACCATAATTGAGATGCATACATGGGCGTACAAAAGAAACGAAAAAGTACGTTTTCAACTGCATTTGACCAATGGGAAAAAGAGGCCCGCAGCTTGTTTGCTGCACAATATTGATATCGCAGTTTTCTCTGAATGTCTTTGTCATCTGAGCGCTCAGTATCCAATACAATTCCCAGATATTTGTATTGGTCAACAGATTTTACGTATGGACCACCCAATTTCAATACTGGAGTGGCCGTGTCTTTTGCTTTTTTTATCAACTTGTCTGTTTTTATCAACCTGCGTTCTGCAGAGTGTGTGTGTTCATACTATGGACTTCGTGTCTGCTATAAACAAATAAATTAAATTAAAATTTGCACCCTTAGCCTTAAACAATTTTGTTGCAGTTGAAAATAATCCCATGCGATTCTGCATACGCCTGGCACACATTTAGTATTCTTTGCAACCAACGTACACTTGGACAGAACACACAATTATCATCAGCAAACATCAAGTGATTTAATAAGACTTCATCAATATAACAACCTGCATTAATGTTGTCAAGTTCATTGGAAAAATCATCTAAATAAATAGCAAACAAGTATGGACTCAGTACTCCCCCTTGTCTAACCCCATCAGACACATGAAACGGTTCAGAAAAATGCTTGCCCCATTTAATTTGCATCGTTTGTTATTTGTACCAATGTTTCAGTAGACGCACAAAACACATTGCCACCTTTCTTTGAATTAGTTTCTCAAATAATTTCATGTGTAGTACTCGATCGAATGCTTTCGAGCATAGGTGTACGTGAGTGCATATTTTTGGGGATGCACAAAGTTTTGCCCAAATTTGATCTTGTGTTTCCCAAATAATGTGTAAACAGCAAGCTTTTATGTTAAGACTAAAATGTAGCCTACCATTCTAAACAAATCAAGGTTTCTGCATGCCTAATTAGGCCTACCAATTACCGGTGTTCAAAGCCGTACAACCTCAACTAGCAATCAATATTCTGCATAGCTACATGTGAACAATGGTAATATTTACTGTGCTGGAAAATGTTAGCTATTTAAAATAAAATCCCCCCAGAAATTGCTGTTCATGCCACCACGCGCTCAAGGTGTTGTTCAGAATCTTCATTTTCAAGTTTTCATACAGGTTCTAAACTTATTCTTCCAACACGATAATCCTATTAGCTAAGATCTGTTCTTCTCTAGTGTAGATGTGTGCATTTGTGTTGGCCACAATGGCAATCAATCTGGAAAAGGAGTAAAATATCGGGTTGCGATCTAAAGTATTACATTGCTGCAAATAGGTCAAGTCTCAAGTAAGTAGAAGGAAAGGAGGCAATTTAATACATAGCTTAACCTTCCACATTGGGCAATCTTCACTGCAATGTGTTGTACTTAAAATACTACAACTTACTTAAACGTTTACAGCTTCTAAAGTCACATTATGAAAACCAAAAATCCACTCCAGTTTAGACTGTTAAATGTGCATTGAACACAGCATGCTAAGAAAAAATAGCAATATGAGACTGATACACGCAAATACTGCAACCTATGTGATCAACTACTAAGGAATGTGTACATTTGCACATTTCCAATGACAAATGACTTATAACCTCAACAAGAATGTTTTATAAAAATGGCAGTGCTTCACTGCATTAGCATAAGTGAATTATGCAGTGCAATAAATACAGGGTGTTTCACAATTGTTGAAACAAAGCGGCAGCTTCTAATACCTTTATCGATGACCTTATTCATTTTTCTCTTTCCAGATTGTCATAGGGAAATAGTTAACCTTTCTATATATTAAACAAAAAATAGTCTAATGATGCCTTGGTCGATGGAGCAGAAGATCTTTTGTGTAAAGACA
>Ga0210059_1010127_pt1 | contig 14610 bp, 13 predicted proteins | sample Ectturendosymbi2_FD_188042 | JGI IMG/M metagenome (GOLD analysis project Ga0210059, IMG submission 188042) | Ecteinascidia turbinata endosymbiont from Florida, USA - Sample 2 (SPAdes) (version 2) | ecosystem: Host-associated > Tunicates > Ascidians > Unclassified | place: Key West, Florida...
GTCCGTGATACCTGAGCGACCTATCCAACGTTACTCAGAGGTATTAGGGCTCAAAGCAGAAGGCAGGGTATCGTTGCAGTAGTTCACTTTTAACTCACGTGTAACTTCCATGTTGTTGAGCTGGAAGACTGCCGACACGATCTGAACTGCTGTAGTTGCAATGATGCTGGCCTTTGCTTTGGACGCAATTGGGTTTCGTGTTATCTACATGCATTGTTATTTCGCTGTCAATATCAGGCCGGACTGATAGTCAGTTGTATGGTATTCAGCGCGTTGATGGTATGCGTATTCTTAACCAATGCTGTGTGAAGTTAGGTGGCAGGTAGCTCAACAACCTGTTGTCTGCAGGTCAACAAGAAAACACTGCTTGAAATTAACTTCATATCTATAACGAAACCTGAGTGGTAACTCGTTGAACTGCACGGACCACTGTTAAGCAAATTGTGACTTCACCTTCAATTTATATCTATTTTAAAGTACGCAAACAAGCGCAGCTCTTTCCGACATTAATTAGAGTAATGTCGTTGTGAAGAACAAGCTGCTACTCGGAGGTTTGTGAGAACTGAAGTCCAAAGCGTATCTTGCATCACGTCTATTTCAGTCGTTTCCCACAAGTATTCACGGTTCGGTACCATTTTGCGTGTTTACTTGAACTGCTGTGACAATTTCAAAAACGGTTTTATTTAGGTTTGAAGCCGTATTTATGGCATTGAACTTTTAAGCTGTTTATTCAATTCGGTGTTTTTCCAAGCAGTTACTATGTTAGTTATTCATCATTGCGTCGAAATTTTACCTGCAGCCGCTGTGCGATTCGTCACGTCCTTCTGGTGATCTGCAATTTACTTGACATTTCAGTTTTGAACTATCACCAGGGCTGCCATACCGTCCGTAATTCTAGCATTTGCCCATATTTTGAAGGACTATGTCTTAGAAAATATTACTGCCCTTTTTTCTAAAATAACTTAAATTTTACTTGCGTACATTTTTTCGTATTTTCTACAGCGTAAAAATTTTAAATGGGCAATATCTGATAGCCATACACAGCGTTTTTTAAGGTTTGACGTTGGTGACCGTTAATACGTTTTGAAGGACCGCATCTATTTCATCTGAATACCACAATAGTCATAAAGCGAGGTTTTTATGTATTTTGGTGGTTATGCAGCGAAGTTCTGTATTTTCAGAGACCGTTGGAAAAATTTGAGAGACGAAATTTTTTGAAAGAGAAAATTTCAGGCCCTCAAAACGCCTTAAAATAACACTGGGCATGCAGACCCTTTCCATCTCATCATACACATTTTGTTATCAAGGTTTCTTGACGTCATTAAAAATAAGAGATTGCTGGAGTAGATTGTCTCTGGTGATTATAGTCATACAAATACAGGTAGTTCAACCAAAATATTTTAATTTTCTTTTGGGTAAGAAAATCGAACTTTCCCCAGTCGTCCTTATTTTTGGTTCCAGATCGATGGTAGGTCTGCCTGTCGCCCAAGAGGCTTGTGCAGTAACGTATGAAATCCCTTTCACTAGCTTGTGTGTTACGCAATGTACCTCATTCTTTTGTATTTGCGTTCCGCATTGCCCGTCGAGATACGAGCAAAAAATGAAAGGTGTTTATTCCCTGTGGTTATCGTACATCGTGTAAATCGTCGACTGCAATGTTGCTGCAGAAAAGCTAAATTGATGCTTATTTTATAATGTTGAAACGGAGGATTCTTGAAAAATTTCGTTAACATCAAGTACAGTACATTCATTAGACAGGATCCCTACCCACTTGTTTAGATTATTCCTCGTGGCCAATTTTGGCTGCATATTGCAGAGATAATGTTGAATTTTTTATTTATATCACAACGTAAAAACTTTTAAGGTTTAAATCAGTATTAGACCAATGATTGATTAAAGAGTACTTTTTACCAAGCACAAAAGTGAAAATTATCTTCAGTAACGGAAAGAGCATTGACTTTGTAAGTCACCTCTGTCCGAATGACGGTTGTAACATCAGATTTTGTTTGTGCAGAGTGCAGCCGGCAGTGTCCGGTCTTGTTTACTGAGTATACCAGCAACGTTAGAACACATCTACTGCTTGAGGTCCTGAGGTGAACTTTTTACGACTTATTTCGCGGTATTTTCACAAGTCTGCCTGCGTAAAATACAAGATATTCAATCCAACAGCTTGATGCTGGGCCCTTGATAAAGAACTTAAAGCAGATTTTTTTAACTGCTGTCAATGCAACTTCTTACACTGGTTTGTTATGCGGCGTTTTTAGAAAAACGTGAAGAAATGAATGCATAGCGACATTCACCAGTCACAAATACGAGTGCAAGTTAATCTTCAGAAAACTCTGTAATGTTTGATGATTATCTTCATTAAACAAATGCGAAAGTTGTGCAACTACTTGATCAGCGAATTCAAGCAAAAGGTAAAAAGCACCCCCAACCGTTTGAAGTATAACAGTGCAGAGAAATCATCTCTCTTACGCAACTCATATGATACTGCAACATTTTTCGCTTAATGCATTTCATAAGGATAAAGTACGGTGCATTTTAGACGGTTGGATGCGGAACATGGCTCTCGTCTTATTGAACTTTCCAAAACTGACCGGAATTGACACTGCTGCTATCTCATGCATTTTGCATTTTTTTCAAGACACTGACCTATACCAAGCTTGCGCAGAGGCAAAGGTAGAACCCAAAACGCCTGCAATGTCTTTAGGGAAAGTACTATGATCAACAAAATCTGAAATTCAAAGCATGAAACTTTTGAAGACAAATGTTATCGGCCAAGCCGTTTGTGCGTACGTGAAGAACGGATATCATGAATGTGCCAATTCTTCCCCCGGTAACAGAGTTACCAACTGCTCGTACAGCGTCGTACAAAATCAAAACTTACTGCGATGCCTATGTTTCATGCATTTCCTGTCAAGAACTACTGTTTCAATAAGAAACCATGTTGGCCTAGGGGGCAAAACACATCCATGAAACATATTAGGAGCTGATTCTTTTTTTTATTACAAGAAGCTGCTGTGTTGGTTGAAATAATTGACCGGCCCATGTTTATCCACAGAGTATTTTGTCTCTGAATCCCAGAACAAAGCCACACGCTAATCTGGTTGCAACAGCTGTAACAAAAAAGGCCAAGAAGCATTGGAAAAGAAATGCGGACAAAGAATGCTCGGTACGTTTTTGGTTTTTAATTGTCAAAAGTAACTGATGAGATATTTCAGTGTTGCTCTGAACTGCATATGCTGAAAATCATGCGGTAAGATAATTTTTAACCTGTTGAGTGCGGCAGTAGGAGAGTAATGATTGCTCAGTATAGTCATCAATACGGTTCACATGAATAGTCTCCATTAGTCTTCATACGTTTTGTGCTGACACCATCCCACCAGACAAAGTACCTTTTGCTGACTGGCACATTCTGCACTTGCCATTACCCTTCGATCAAGAAAACTGCGCACGCGGCAAACAGGCGCGCCGCTGGTGTGACAGGTGGGGTCCATTATTGGTACCAACGAAATTACCGAGGCTTGTAACGTCGTGATGGCACACGTTGGTTGAAATTTCCAAGTTTTCTGCAACTTCGCAGTTGTAAATTTTTCGGTTGCTGCCTTCTTTACCGTGCAGTGAATTGTATCGGGAAGGTTGGTTGGTTGTTTCATACCTAAGCCTAAAAAGACCATAGTCTTTTGAAAATAAGCAGTAAATGCTTTGTGTAAGTTTTGTGATGTCGGAACCGCTACGTATTACCAGCAGATCTCTCCGAGAATGCGCTGAAACTTTTGTGAATAGAACCACTTTCCGTTGGAAAGCCGGTGAGGATTATCTTGCTTCCATCCCTCAAGGGTGCTGGCGTATGTAGCTAGACCAGGGGTCACCAACGTGGTGCCCGCGGGCACCAGGTTGCCCGCGGGCTTGTTCTGAAATAACATAAATATGATCAGCGTCTTCACATTGATGAATATTTTGAATTATTAGTGATAACATAAAACTGGTAGCCCTTCGCATGAATCTGTACCAAGAAGTAGCTCTCAGTTCCAAAAAGGTTGGTGACCCCTGAGCTAGACTTTTAACTGTCACGATCGTGTTTAATTGTCGAAAATTTCTTGTGGCTACGAGATAACAAGTGCGAAAGCAAATTAAGTAAGGATTTCAAGAGCGTAACATCCGGTGCTGAATGGTGATTATTTTGTTGGAATTCTTCGAGTCGAAAGCATTAGATAGTGTTGTTTTCCCGTGGTAAAGTAGCAGAAAAGCGTAAAATGTTCTTATACTATGTCTTTGACCACCTATGCAGACCTGCAAACCTTTGGATAAGAACTTCGATGACGTCAAGCATACCACTTTGAGCGAACGCGGCGCTTTGCGTGAAGCTGCCAGGTACGACAACAACGTGTCAAATTTAATGCTTAACAAGTCAGAAACCCTTCAAGATGGTGTTGTTGGTGGTGAGCTGACCTTGTAGCTACACTTTATACTGCGTATGCCTGGCTAAGTTTTTGCGATATTCACCAAAAAAGCACACCCGACTGTCTTGTTTATGCATTATTTGCTTTCAGTTTCTGTAGATTCGTTTAACTGGTAGGATAAGTGTAGCAGCCCCTGCCTTGGCAAAACTTCAGCTCCATCAGCCCATGGTAAACTATAGGCTGGGGATGTCCACCTCAAATAGGTTGGCTCGCCAACTTTTTTTCGTAACTCATTTACGTGCTAACGTTTGATAAAATAACTAATAATTATGTGTTTCTGTGCTTAAAACGCTAGTTTTTAAATAGAACCAAACGTTTTTTACATTTAGAAAACATTTATTTCATCAAGCAAATTACTCACAATATATCGAAGCTGCTTCTTTGCAAACGTTGCTTTTGAGCTTAACTTGAACAGTTGGCCTACAATGGTGTAGTGGCAACATATACTACTGCAACGAAATGTCCGTGATAGTCTTCAAGAAAAAAACTGACAACTGTGAAAATAGAAAAGATTTTCTACAGACCAATCATCTGGGTTTTCCTTTCATTCAGTGAAGTTAGTTGTACTCCTGCAAGATTAATCTTGAAACGTTCAACCTGTTTCATCTCTTTTTTGATCAATGTTTTCATACCCAGGGCTATAAAATGCTGGTGCAAATACAAACTTCATCTTACTCGTGGCAAACCTTTATACAAGAACTACATAGGTGCGAGCCTGTCACAGCGTAAGTGTTGTTACACCATCGTGCGAACAGTGACAGAACAATACAAATAAAAACTAAGAGTGCAGAACAAGATTAAGTCGGTTGATTCCACGACAGCAGTGAAACGGGTTTACCGTAGCTTTTCATAGGTAGTGGGATGTGCAATTGTGTTCATCATTAACAGTTAAACTCACGATTTATAATGGTCGCCGTACCTTCTCAGCGGATTTTCCAGTCTATCACAAGTCGTATTTCTTGTTACCTCTACCCACATTTAGACTGATTTCGTTGTCAGACGTCTTTTTTCATTAGAGCTCACGTGCCATGCCGTTGTCAAACTCATCGTGTGCCACACTGGGCAGTGGGCACGCGCGCCCAGTGTTAGACACCCTTGCTATTGGCGGCCGGTGTACAAACAGCACGGCCACAAGGGCCTCGTTTTTGTGCAGTCTGTCACTTACACTTTGGTTAGTCATGCCGAAGGTTACTCGCTGGTTGAAGGTTGCTTTTCGCGATTCGCACTTTCGGATAATCGGGAAGGCGTTGGTGGCGGCCAGAAGCTGCAATATCGGCGAACTCTGACAATATTAGTTGGGGTTGTATGCTGACTATGCTGACGTGGTTCAACCAATCGGGCGCAGTTCAAACACATTCCTGGGTGTGTTAATTATTGTCCAAATGCACGGTGCAATGTGACACCAGCGGGTGAAATAGTTTCTGAAGTCTAAGACGTGTAGTTGTTTTGAAGACCGGTAAGCGCCAGGTTTTCAATGAGAGGTAATTTTTTTCATTAGTTGATCAGACGACTGCCCTTTCAATCGATTCCAACGAAGGTATTAGGCCCATCTCATGAAATTACGATCGAGCAACCAGAACTCTCCGCATGAACCTCCACTCAGTAACAGATGTACCGTGACCTTACTCAAGAAAATGAAAAAAGAGATGGAGTGTCACATTTGGCGCATGAATGCAAATGCAGCTTTGCGCTAGAACAAATCTTAGCGAATGGTGTGATATTCTTAGCCTGTTATATTTGAACCGTTCACATCTCATTTCAAAGCGTTGCCCTGTACCAATCTCGGTACTTTGCGTGAAATGACGTCCAATTTTTACACATTTACTCGCATCGCATTTAGCTACATCTCTGGTTGGTCCACCTTTCCTAAAAAAGAGCATTACCCTCATGATTTAGTACTGTAAGACCGGGTGGCTTTAGTTATCGAGGCGCATCAATTGAACATAACGGAAAACACATTATTTGTATTTCTTGTCACGGTAAAAGCATGGTATCCATTCAATTGAAACAGTTGCTCGTGTAAATTTCACTTATGAAAAGTGTAAATTTACTGAATCACAATTTCTAGCAGAAGCGTATGTTTTTAAACTGCAGCGCTTTAATTTAACTTATTACAGGCCTATTCAACGAAATTCCTTGTACCATAAACAACTTTTTTTACTGCTTGATTCATGCCGACATCAATAAAAAGTGTAAAAATTATTTGGGCGAAATTTTATTTTAAAAATTTTCCAAGGGCTAAACGAGAGAAAAAAGCTAAAGAAACCCCGCATAAAAGTGGTTACTTCGGCGGCATTGGTTAAGCTTGCTGATCGACATATGCGTTTTGATTAATTTCCAAATAAACATTGCGCTCTTTTTTCTGGTGTTTGCTGTAATTTAAAAAAGAAAAATTGAAGAAAGGTTTTGACGTGACAAAGTGTGCTTGAAAAGGGCTTGACTTGAAAATGCCGGGCGTCATTTCATACCGCCCTTCGTGTAGAACGACGTGCAGCCTCTACAATTGGTTTTGTTTCACTGAGATAATAAATCTTTACGATATATTTGTTCAAACTTCTTACGAACTATCGTTCAGATATAGGGTTAAAACCATTTCGCTGGAAAGTTATCGAATTAAACTTGGTAGTTCTTGTTCAGATCACATTGTTTCCCATAAAATCTTAACAGCTGTGAAACAGTCGCGCAAAAACTGTGCTTATATTTGCAGTAGCCTGTTATGGGTTTGTGTGAGTGGTTTTAAAAATGGTCTTTAAAATAAAGAGAACGTTTATAAGTTCAAAACCTATTAGAAAACCTGGAAACACTTAATTTTGGAATTGTGTTGCAGCGTCTGAAACGTATGAGAACTCTTGGGAAAACTGCTTCAATTTAAGCATTAGTTAATTAAGCTTCGTTGTCAACTCAATTTTGTATTTTAATTTTGGTGTATTCTGTCCCATATTTGCGCTGTTTTCCATGATATAGTCTTCATGGTAGTCACATTTTGAATTTTGTTATCTGAGGCTCGTGTCCTGTCCAATAAAATGGTGAATGCACAGATAGTTTAAATACAATAAACTCGTTCATCGCTCTGTTTGAAACGTGGAAGTGAAAAAGTTTGTTCTACAGACATAAACACAGCCGTCTCTTGTCACGACAAACAACACTTTGAAAAAGCCTTGACCTTCTTTTGAGGTTAAAAGTGGCAAACTTGGTTTCGTTAAATAACAATTCTGTTCGTAGTCCCTCACAGCTTCAATAAGCTTAACAAACCTTGTTTTTGCACTTTGCACAAATCATGTGTAGTCTCACTGCTAAGAAAACGTCACTTTGTGAAATCGTGTGGATCGCAGCTTGTGTGCTTTGTTGCCAGGTGTTTGAAGTGTGCTGATGCCCCATGTCAGAAGAGCTGTCCCACTCAGCTGGATATCAAAACTTTCATAACAAGCATCGCAAATAAAGTAAGTAGCTGCTGCAAAAGAGGCCCGGCATTCTGTTGCAAGTAGAGATGGTGTGGGAGTTACGCGCCTCGTTTTTTAGGGATTGTTTTAGTATTTCCATAGTTTTAATCAACGTATTTTGTGCAAATTATTCATCTTATGTAGTCTTACGTGAAAAGTGGCGTGACGTACACTGCCGTAGACCGGTTGAAACAGCGATTGTTTTTTGTGATTGGTGTTGATGGTCGACAATTGCTGCACCTCTGTAAGGGGCAACCTTACTGTGATTGTGGAACACTTTCGTGGCTTGGGAGCGCACCCGGGGCGCAATTTCATCGCGCTCGTTTCTTCACTCTTGTTTGTTTCATCCACTCTTATGAAGCATTTCTGCACACGTTTTGCCCAATTTTCTTGACCTTTTTTTATGTCGAATGAATGAATGACTAAAAAAAACCTTTTCCCATGTTTCCAACAAATTCTCTTGTTGACTAACAAAATAATTTTGCTTCATCTCTTCTATCGCAAAATAATTTTTTTCTTTTTGCTCAAATGTTTTTCTGATCTTTATGTTGGAGCTCGGACCATCATCATTGCTCCTCACCAAACTAGTTTTTTTCAGTGTGCGTGAGGGCCGTTTTCAGGAAATTTTCAAGGCCATCCCTTTTGGCTTCGCGAACCCGGGGTTCGGCCATCGCTGCTTACTGTGTGAAACCTCGCTTTTCAACGACGATATCTTCTCCTGCTTGTAAAACGTCGGCCTGTCTTTCACACTTTTCTGCGTAGAAATACGTACGAACTTGAAATAATAGTAATAATAATGTTATAGTAATAACAATGTTAACAGTTCCATCCAGCTTGTATTGTTTGGCCTGAAGTGCGTACTAATGCTGGCCCGAAAGTCTGGCCACCCGTCTATCCGAGTTTGGTGATTGCCGACTTGGGTCTGCTTTGTGTGCGACTTAAGACTGCCGCATCAGGTCACTCGCCGAACCAGTCGATACTCTTTATGTGGCGCGGCTAAAACACAGTGACGGTTGCGGACCAAAGTCACATCAAGACAGCCATCGTAATTACAAACCACGACACTGCAGATGGAAAACAATCTGTTTCTCTAAAAATTACGCCGAAAACTTCACAGGCAACATTTACAGCTTCGAACCCAACTTGTAGGCGAAAAATTGCAACAGACTCCCTTCTCGCTTATTTCGGAAAATGTGAGGCAATCCGGTCGACGCTTAACGAATCACTCACGGACATCAGTGTATTTTGTCCACTCGCAACGAAGACGTAGAAGTCAGGATCGCGACGAAGATGGGTTCGCGGTCAGGAAATCTTCAAGAACTCGTAGGGAGTCAGCTAAGCCCGGCATTTCCTTTGCAGTCGGCTTAAAATCAAAATCATCAAAGTCACGCAGTGCCGTCGAGCTTCACGCGGTGCTCAGGCTGTAAATCAGGGGTCTCGAACTCAAATTGTTCCGAGGGCCAAATGACGACTTATAAAGTAACCCGAGGGGCGCATTATGACGCTGACGCAACAATGGCGGTGCCTGAACCTTACCAGAAACAGCTTTTACATCTTATTTCCTGCGAAAGATACCGCGAATTACAGGAAAACCATTTCTAGCCATCTCTACGTTCGTTTGAAAGGAACTGGTTCACTCGCTAGCCGAGCACTTTTAAACACCACTGAAGAAACTAAATAACGTAAATATTAATTATTTGAAAATTCCCAAAAAAACATCGCGGGCCGCACAAAACGCCCGCGTGTTTGATACCCCTGCTGTGAATGGTAGTTGTCGAAATGCTTACCCCTCCACAGTAATCTTGGTATACTCGGTGGGGCCACGTCGATTTCGTTTTTATCGACACTGCGGGAATTGTTGCATCTTTTTGTACATATTAGAAATAACATGCGGTCGATTTTTAAGTCAGTTTTCGTAGAAATCTTTCCGGTTTGCTGCTGTGACGTCTGCAATTTACGCTGCAAAAATCCTCCCGCTTTGACAAGGAAAAAATTTTACGAGAGTTTTTCTGCTTTAAAAAACGAAAAGAGTATAATCGAGCTAAAATGGTGCTTACTTGTTGCGTTGCGAATCGGCATGAAGTTTCAGCGGTGCGAAATTCTGCCTCAAGCAGTATGTTCTTTGAGGATTGTTAACCACGCCCTGTCTCAAGTGTTTGTTCAAAACTATCTGGCCCACGGGTCGAGGTCAGGTGCAAGCCTGCTCAGCCAAAATGCACCTTACCTGAATATTCACAGGAAGCTCCGAGTGCCTTTACGTCACTCGAGGCTGGCTGTTCTTAATATTATTTCCGGGGTGAGTTGAAGAGCATGGCGAAGACCTGCTTTCAGCTGCAGCGTCCACGCAATGCATGGCGAAAAAGAGATTTTGAAACGCATCTCGAACCAGGCATCTTTCGTCAACATCTCTTCACGAAGCAAATTTTGTTCGTTAAAGTGTTGGTGCAACCGTTCATTCGCATGCCACTAACGCTGACCATGTGGACCAATAAACACCGCAATAATACCTACCATTGGTAAGTTACAATCTACAGCACGATTGATTGCGAGAAGTTCGTTAGTCAACTGATCCAATGGTTCATAGCCGAGTCTAACGTTTTTCTAAGCGAAAACGTCTTGGATCAAGGCAGTCCAGCCATGTACATGACATATAATAAACCGAACTAGTCCATTTTGCACTGCAAGTATAACAAAACCTAATTCCAGATTTATTCTTCGTACATTCAGTAGTAAAACCCAACCGTGAATGTTCTGTCTGTGTACAGGCAGTTTCGCTGAAAAGCTTTTTTCCATGTTAATTTTTGTCAGAGTTTGAAAGCTCAGCAACAGTTTTAGTCGCGATGCCTTCAATATTGTGAAAAATCATCCTCGCAGCCACAAGCACGGAAGTATGCTTCGAGGCTTGTGGTAGTTAGGTCCTGTCTTCGACAACTAGTAGTCACGCCTGTTTGTCACGTTGTTTTTTAACTGTGCGAGGAAAAGTATCTTGTGATTGTCAGCAACAGCAATGAGGGCGTAACGTTACAACGCAAAGACCACCCAGCTGAACCTGCTCGCATAAGCAAATCGGTAAATACTTCATGACATGGAACTAGCTTGGAAATTGTCATGTTGGAAGAAAAGTTTTATGCGAGGTCGCAGTGGATAAAAAGAAAACCCAAATATCTCAACAATACGCTTGTTAACGAAAAGTAGTGTAACTGTGTAGTTTATATCCGCAGCTCTAGGTTTTTCTTCGGTTACATTGTTTTTAAATGACCGAAAAAATGAAGTCAATTCGGTCATAATGTTAAAAAATATAGACTTGTGAATACTGTTACGATAAGCTTTAACACTAGTTTAATATTATGGCAAAATGACCGAAATGTCTCAGCGAAAAAAAACAGCCGCAGCTGAATGAGGCAGGTTAGTGAACCGGTCGGTAGGGTATGCACACCGGGCACCAAGCAACATCGGTGAACCCGTGACGTCAAAAAAACACGACGCTAGATGTCAAACGTGCGCGTCTTGATCTTTTGCGCAGAACTATTACGGAGCGGCGCGGGCGATACTCTCGGACAACCCGCTTGGGTTAACGTGTGGCATGGTCTGCCCTACAAGTGACCTGTGCGTGGGCGGTTGCAATTTGTATGGCAGCGAGGAAGGCCCGATCAACATTGGCGGTTTGCAACAGTTCGCCACTGAGGTAAGACTGTGACATGAAAGCTCTTGCACAAAATTTGTTGCGATTGTGTGTTTGATTCGTGGGTTTTACTGCGCGTGTATATTTTGAATGGGTGATATTTGCTAGACCTTCTGCGCACTGTCTTCCCTTGATTTTTTTTCTTTGTGTGGTATTTTTCTTCATTTGATTTTCTCCTCATTGAACAGTATTCACTCTTTATTCACCTGACCGTCTGTTCGCAGTACCTCCGGAAATTGCAACATTGTAAAATTTCGACTGAGCCTCTTATCTTAGATTGCGTCCAATGCTCTGCACATTGTCTGAAACGCGCTCTCGTGGAAATAACTACTTTTCGTAAAGCGAAATAGGTTTCCTGGCCATGTATGTGAAAGATCTACCATCTGGGACGAACACAGAAAGCTGAACTTACTCACTAAGAAATACTTCAGCAAAGCGAAACTTGGAAATTTTTCACAGTCACTGTAGGGTAGAAGCAATGCAAAAACCAAAGATCATTTAAACCACTGCTTTTGGCGTTACTGTTTCTAACGCAAAGCTTATATGAAACCTTATACCGCTAGACCGGAACAGTGCTTTGCTCTGACATTCAGAGATCCCTCGTCCTTGAATAACCCCTCGAAACCATTTCGCAACTTTTTTTCATTGTCACCCAAAAAATATCGTCGATTGTCTCCAAAGCTGGCTTTAACGCTTGTTGAAAGCTCACGCTGTGAATTGTGTAAATCGCTCTTGGTCAGTACATCAGACCGCTTATTGTGTGTGCCGCGGCATCACTGAGCCAAAGACGAGCTTTGTCAGACATCGGTCTTTTCCAGCCACCACCGTCTTGGAAGCTTCTGCCCTGTCGTGTTAGAAGTCAACGCGCTATGCGGCGCTCAAGGGCGCCTGTTATTTTTGACCGGGCCTCTTGTCGTTCGCTTGTTCACAAGCTCAACCAAAGTTTGCTTGGATCTCTTGCTATTGTTTGTTTTGCACGCTGGCTACTGCTACTCCAGTACACGAAGGGTGATGAAGCATCGTGGCTAAAGTCATTTTTCGCAAATAACATAACTGCGGTACGTTGCGTCGTTGAAGGCTTCTTGTTGGTCATTTGCGTTTTTTTTCAAGCAGCGCGGTGAGTTTCAGATCGTACCTTGCCGCAACATATCCGTGATTTGGAACGGGCGTACAATCTACCTGGTGGCACGACTCAACTCTGACCTAGTCATAGATTTTTTCCAAAATCGTATGTTGGGTTGGAACATAACGGCTGTCGGTGTTCCCGCGCTCGGCAAAAAAACGACAAACATTTTTCTGCATAGTATCGCTGGCACGGATGCGATCATAGTCTTGTACAGCTAGATTGACTGCCAGTCGGTGTTGACTCCTTGCCACCCGCTTCTGCTTCATCAGTCGTTCTGGGTCAAATAAAGCCCCAAGTTGTTACCTTTCATGAGATAATTTCGTAACAAGCTCACAGATTATAAGATTTTTTTCCTTTTGAAAACACCTCACCGTTTCTTAGATTGGCCAGTTGTAGTTTTTAGTGTTAATGAAAACACTTGGCTCTTGAAATATTCAAGACAATTGTCCAGCAAAAGGCAGCATTAACTTGCGCAATGCGGTTTCACACGATGAGACGTGTTACACCCAAGCCATAATCCCAGCCTGTGGAGTTGTTGTTCATCACCATCATCGTCAGAGCCAGTTCTTTCAGTCCACTGCTTGGTCACACTGGATCTCGGGGCAGGTGTTGTGCAGCCAATCGATTGTCTCATCATCCACAACCGTCAGGCCGTGCAGTCCATGGAGAGGTCGATGGATTGGACATTGGAGGACAACATGGTCGACGATCTGTTCTTCTGCGCAACACTCACAAGCCGCAGAAAGGGCCATAACACATTTGTGTAAGCAGAAGCGGAAACGTCTGACACCGATGCGGAGGCGGTTAAGCCGAACCCACGCTGTTCTCGGAAGGACCATTCCAGGAGGGTGGGTGCCGGTGTTGGGGATAAAAGTACGGAGTCTCGTAGTGTTGTCCAAACACCCCGCATTCCATCTGTGATCCGCCCAGAGCGCCGCAAGTTGTTGCTAATTGCTTGTTTTCGGAGAAAAACGCTTGTATGTCTAACATGCAGCGTAGATGCAGGAACCAGGAATGCTGGCCTAAGGCATCTGTGTGCTTCAAAAAATTTAACGCAGTTCTCGTTGTAACACAAGCGGTCACTAAACCTTTTGTATAAATTGTCAAAACTGCATTACTTGGTCAGTGTTGATAGAAATTTCGAAGTTCAGCTTATTTTTTGTATTACCGGGTTGCACGCCGCTAGACGTCGCTCAAACTTAGTGGAAAGAGTAGTCTGACGAAACCACGCATACCTTACAAGGCTTGCAATTTTTACTCCGCAGATTCTAGCATATATGTTTATTTGCGCCGCTTCTGTTCAGACGGCTTGGGTAGGTCGAAATTTGTGTTTAAATGTTGTTAACTTGGCCGCAGTGGAATCACGTTTGTGCAAACCCGACCACATAGCCTCACTTTTATTGCGAGCAATAAAGTTCCACGTTCCCTGCTGCCTTTTGGTGTTACCGTGACGAAAGTTTCTGATGATGTGATACTTGGCGCCAATGATCTGGCTTGCAAGCGAAAACGCTTTTCCATCATTAAGCGTTGATTGCTCCTCGCTTTCTGTTTGTCAGCTTCGTGCGGGCGTCCAGCGCATCATGTTGACAACGGTACGTTTGGAATCAGCCATGCTGGAAAGTCGGCTGCTTCCAACCAGCAGTTGTTGCCTTGTACATCAAAACGACTGATGTAGATTTGTAATGGCTCACTAATATGTGCTGATTCAATACTCCTTTAATAATGGCCTTCAAGAATAAAACAAACAAAAGTAACACTTGTAATTTAAAATAAGTTCAAACTTTTGTTCCGAAGAAAATGTCCTGTACGCCTGTACTAGATAAGAATATGGAGCGTAAATTGTCCTGCTATTCAGGACGCCCCATTGTCTCCAACCTTGTGTCTACGCCCCGTGTAAAC
>Ga0210059_1010128_pt1 | contig 14606 bp, 6 predicted proteins | sample Ectturendosymbi2_FD_188042 | JGI IMG/M metagenome (GOLD analysis project Ga0210059, IMG submission 188042) | Ecteinascidia turbinata endosymbiont from Florida, USA - Sample 2 (SPAdes) (version 2) | ecosystem: Host-associated > Tunicates > Ascidians > Unclassified | place: Key West, Florida...
GAACCTGAAACCCCAGCAGGTCATCCAAAGTATCAAAAGACTCGGATTGTAGCCTAGTTTCCAGTAAAAACTTCAGCGAAATACTACCACCTAACGGTTGGCCTTCAGGGCCAGGCAAAGTGGGTCAAGGTGGCTTATAAGTCCTCCACTTATGACGTCACTCACAGACAACCTGCACCCCCCAAGCAAAAAAATTTTTTTCGAGTCTAATCTACTAGACTGGCCACGTTTTTTTAGATTTTCGTCGAGTCGCTAGAGCGAACAGGAGCGGAGATATTCATCCGCAAAGCCATGTTCGAATCAGCTGCTTTTTGCGAACCGCTTGAATTAACCCGGCTCTCAAAGTGTTAACCACAAAACTGTGAGAATTGGAGACATCAATCCATGATAAGTCATTCATGATACAGATTATTGCCCCAAAATAGGCACATTCCAGATTTTCCAGTTACTGATAACCCACACACCATTGAATAAAACACATGAACAATTAATCCCTGAGGTTTGCTATTATGTTAACTGACAAACCTAGGAACACTAGCCAAGTAGGAAATCAAACATTTTAGATCTTCTTGATGTATTCTGTCAGCATTTTGGGATGCTGGAAAAGACAAAATGGGACCACCATTCTGATCACGACCACCTGTAAAACAAAAAAAAACAATCAAGAACTATGCAACTTCATACAAGTAAACATTTCCCCATGGGAAAAGTTGCTAGTTGCCACACTAAAGCACTCCAGATAAACTTACAAAAACAGTTTGTAAAACATTCAAAACTAGCATAAACATCAAAACTAATTATGAATGCAGTTGACTGTACCTGATAAAAATGCCAGTTTTTCTCTCAAGAGAGGTAGCAAATCAATAGCTCGATTTCTATCAGTCATACTGATGACCAGCTTAATCAGAAACTTACATTTTCATGTTATTTCAATTTATTGACCTTGACCGAGTTACTATAGTTCAAACCACAATCTGTAACAGAAAAAAGGAAATCAACAAAGTACTTGGTTAGAAAACTATTCACAGAAACAAACATGCAAAGGCCCTGAGTGTCAATGATCCCTTTTGGTGCCTTGTAAGAAAGATATGTTGTTTGTATACGGAAAGAATTCTTTTCTCAGCAAAGAATCAGACACTTTTAAGATCTTACTGAGTACATATTTTGCCTATGATGTAGGCATAATCAGCTCTTAATGTTGTTTAGTAGAGGTGGACTGATAAATCGGCCCTGGCCGATATATTGGGCCGATACTTGGGTTTCACCGATAACCGATATATCTGTATCAGCCAAACCGGATGATCTTTCATCAGCCTCAGTAGGTGCTGACAAAATGCTGTTATATTCCTCACGTACCTAGACAACTTGTGCAACAAAGTACAAAGAACCATGTCAAGACAGTTATCTTGCAGCAACGCCAGCAGGTGCGTTTTCATAAACAAGCAGACAACATGGACCATGAAGCATGCGGCGGCTGTCACAGCTAAAACAAAAGCATCATCATTAATTAGATTAATTAACAATCTTAGCAAAATATTGAATTGCTGCAATTTAAAAATTTTCAGCTCATAAACCCCAATTTTTTAAGTTTTTGAAAAAGGTAAGGCATAGAATACATTATATTTTTGCTAATGAAGCACACATCATGATTTGAAAATTTTGACGGACTGTGGCAAAAAATGCTTTTACAACTTCACATAATGCAAAAGAAATCATTAGCGATGAATTTGCAAAGTGCTTATTCTTTGCAAATTTGATTAATACTGTGAAAGTCAGTCACACAAATATTTTTATTTAGTTGTTAGTGAGTACGATCATTGTGATTTAACCTAAAAACCAGAGAATCAACATTATCATTGCTTATCTCAAACACTAGCAGTTAAAATTTAGTCAAGTATTCACAAAATCTATTATTAACATACAAACCATACAAACAATCACATAAAACTAACTTGCACTTAATATTAGGGTAATTTTATGTCAAACTACTCACTTTCTGAAAACTTCAGAGAAACACAATCTTGTATTTAATTGAAACAAAGGTAAAAATTATGTAATATTGACAAACTAAACTCACCAAAACATTTAGCTCATCATTGTCTGTACCTTGACATTTAGCATAGGTCAAGAGATATGAGCCTTTAAATACCAACAACTTGTCATCACACCACATCACATGAATTGACACATGTGAAACATCACATAGAAAACCACCCACACGGTGACATTTTGCATGAAAAAAGAACAGCTAGCATTCAGTTTTTGATAGTGTACCTCATGGTCAGAAAAATATGGTATATCAGCATTACTTGGAGCACTTCTAACTAGAGATCGACCAATATGGTTTTTTGGGGCCGATACCAATATATCAGTCATTCATAGACCAATAGCCGATATTTCCAAAAGATTTTAATCTTGCTTCCTGCTTCATTATCAAAAATGTATTCTATGCCTTACCTTTTTTCAAAAACTTTAAAAATCATAAGTTATGGGAGCTCTGAAATTTTTCAAATTGCAGCAATTTCAATATTTTGCTGCGATTTTTGGTTGATCTGATAAGGATGATGCTTTTGTTCCAGCTGCAACAGCCAATGCGTCCTTCATTGTTCCTCTTGTCTGTTTGTTTATAAAAAATGCACATACTAGCATTGCTACAAGATAACTGTCTTGACTTGGTTCATTGTGCTTTCTTGCGCAAGTTGTCTGGATGCATGAGGAATACAACAGCGTTTTCTCAAAACCTACCAAGGCTGATAAAATCAGCCATTGTGGCTGATACGGATATATCGGTGAAACTCAAATATCAGCCCAATATACTGGCCAGGCCAATAAGCAATGGAAGTTATTTGGAAAATTAATGTAAATAAAATATCACCGAGGAAATGACTTGCTGGTGAGTTTCAAACACTGTTTGTTAACTTTCAGGTTGCTTCAGAACTGAAGGGGCTTTAGATAAATGTTGTTTTAGCAATTCTTGAAGGTATGGCAATTGGCAACAGTTTGGACACATGAGCCATGGGATGTGACACAAAAATTGTAAATCATTTGAAATTTAAAGCTAATGTGTGCACTTGCCATGGAATTTAGTGTGGAGTACAGCATTGCGCACATCATCCAGTCACAGGCAACAAGGCTACCAAAGGGTTAAATAAAAAGTAAGGCAATGCCATGCAGACTGTAGTTTTTACACAGGTAACTAATTCATGAAAACATTTAACATCATGTGATGGGAGATGTAGCCGATCGTGTGAAGTACACATGAAAAACAAGATTAGTTAATGATGGAAGTAAACTGTTGACAATGTCTAGAATTTTCACCCATTACTTTTGAGTTGATTAAATAGATTATCTATATTATGCTGAACTAAGATATGACAATGGAATGCTAAATCACAGTTTACTTATACTGAGTTACAGCTCTAAGAATTGTGCAAAAGTCTGTGTCTGACTGTTTTTCTATAAACGATATTTGAAATCAAAGATTGTCACATTTTACATGACATTTTAATTGGTTCGGTCTGTTTTATAGCAACACTATAAGGCAATATATGTTACTGTAGTTTAGCAACTGATGCATGAAATTATACATGTTGCACATTGTAACAGATGCATGCTAAGTCTTGGTTTGCAGTATTTCTGCTAAGCTTATATATCAAGCATAAACAATACTGATGGATTGCCATAATATTTCATGTTCTGTTAAGAAAAGGACTCAGTTAAACATGAAAAGGTAATAGTAAACATTTAAAATCCACAATGTTGTTGACATAGTTAACACAGCCTAGGTCTATAAGCCCATTACTAACTTTTTTATCTTTCATTTTCTTATTTGAGTGTTTGATTTAGATGCATGGTCCATATCGCAAGGACAGTCAAAAGAGCATGAAAGTATGAAAACACTTAGGCACAATGCATCACAGGGTAGGTCTTGGTTGTACATGAAGTCAAATAATGAACAAACACTGAAGCAGAGCAACAATAACACCAGCTTGCATTCAGACATCAGCATGCAAAAGCATTAGATAGTGGGAATCAGTGAAGATTTGTAAAAAGTTAAGGCAGATGAAGTGAGCAGACAAATATGTTAGAATTAAGATGCACATCATTAACACGTTGAGAGCCGGCCTACGTGATATTCGTACTTGGATTTCGGCCTAAAAAACAGCAGTTGTCACTTGCCTTACCAACGCCTTAGCTCCTCCGCCGATTGCACTAGAGAGCTGTTCAAAAGCTCAAACAGATCGGCCAGTCTAGTAGATTGCACTCAAAAAAAAATTTTTTGGTTGGGGGATGCGGATTTTTTGTGACTGACGTCATAAGTGAAGTAGTTTTAGGGTCATTTTGGCTCATGTTACCTGGCCTAGGGCCCAACCACTGGGCTAAAGTGTTTCGCTGAAGATTTCATTCGAAACTAGGCTTGAATCCGAGTCTTTTGAGCCTTTGATCGACTTTCTAACGTTTCTGGTTCAAAACTTATGATTTAAAATAAACAAATAATTAATTATCTAATTAGCTAATTAGTCAAATATTTTTACTAACTTACATCATAACTTTTAAACCTGAAACCCCAGCAGGTCATCCAAAGTATCAAAAGACTCGGATTGTAGCCTAGTTTCCAGTAAAAACTTCAGCGAAATACTACCACCTAACGGTTGGCGCCCAAGGCCAGGCAAAGTGGGCCAAGGTGGCCTAAAAGTCCTCCACTTATGACGTCACTCAAAAAAAAACGCATCACCAAGCAAAAAAATTTTTTTCGAGTGCCATCTACTAGACTGGTCGATCCGTTTGAGCCGCTGAACAGCTCTCTAGCGCAATGGACGGAGGAGCTAGGACGTTGGTAAGGCAACAGAAAACTGCTGTTGTTTTTTTGCGAAAATCGCCGAAACCAAGCGGCTTTCAATGTGTTAAACACGGCATAGACATTTTTTTTGATACATACGATAACATTCGTAACAGTGGTAACAAATCTAGTCGTTATATATGAAATCTTACACATTCTATACTAACGTTCTGAGTCATAATGACAACGTGTTTCAAATCCCTTAGTAATTAATTATCAATTTTCAGCCATAACTTTCAAACCAGATTGGACAAAAAGGGTATAGTTAGAAATCAGTTTAGTGCAGAAGAATACATGAGTAGAAATCAGAAAACTGGAAATCGGTTTTATATGAAGATGCCAGTAGACACGTGGAAATCTATGATGATAAATAGGCACAAATGACCGTTGCATCAAAAATGTCGAATTTAAGATTATCAAAATAAAGACAGGCTGTCATTGTATTGTACATACACAACGTAAAGCAATTATAGTGTCAATGACATGACACCAATCATATTTGTGCAATAGGTGGATATATCTCGTAAGTAATGACATTATGAATCAAATATTATCTTTTCTAGAGCTACATACTCTGCTCATAAACCCTAACTTATTTTGTTTTTCATGTACCCATCAATTATCGGATCAATGTTTGCTGGTAAATGTGTTGTAATCTGTTTATACTCATGTTTCTTCAACCTCATCTTGTGACGCCACGTGTCTGGTGGGCATACATTCATCTATGGTACTTACTCCATTACCTTTTTTTTGCTGAGACATTTTGGTCACTGAGACATTTCGGTCATTTGTCCCACAGTTGTATTAAAACTCACCATAACCGTATTCATTAGCTCATATTTTCAGATATTTTGACCAAAATTACTTAATTTTTTCGGTCATTTCAAAAAATTCCAGTCTATGACCAAAAAAAACCAGCTCTAGATTGAAACTCCAGATAGACTGAAGATTTTTATAACAAATAGCGTTACAAATAACTTGTGCCACCAATTTTATCCAGTTTTGGCCAAGGTCCAGATTAACCGAGGTTTACTGTATATAGTAATAAAACTACCATGTCATGAAAGTACTAAGGTGAAAAAATATTAACAAAAAGCAATTCAGTTTATGGAAGTTATCAAGCACAGCTAATGAGGTCAAAGCACTTGATTTTTACGCAGATAATCCATTCATAGATTGATAAAAGACAACAGAGGATGAAGGACATTCTTAACATATATTAAAAAGGATCGTTTTTTGGACTTTATGACTTTCAATTTTGAGATCACCATTTCAAAACAATATGTCGTGCAAAAATCTAAAAAGTTATGAGTAGCTAGATCAGAAATGACTGGGTATTAATTCTTGTTCTTAACCAAAATCAACACGAACTCTTTTTTGAAAATTCCAATTGCAAATTTTTGTCTTTTATAACTTTGCAAATTCATCTGGGCATGGCAAGTTTGTGGTCCCCTGAAATTTCAATTGTGTGTTGCAATCACTCTCCGCTAGCACTAGTCATTATGTTCAATCGTTCACATGCCAGGATTGGCAAATCTTACACACCACGATCACTCTATTATTGCTTGTTCGTGCCACGTATAGATGGGTGTTGTTATTCGCGCACATTCCATTCATGGTTAACTGTGCTTTCAGCACAACACCAGCGGAGTGGTTGCAACAGTGTTTCATAGGTGTAACCAGGGTGGATGTAAAGGAGCCATGCTCCCCTAAGTTTCTGACATACCTTGTTTCCTGTGGTGATCCAAACCAAATACTATTGCTCGCTTACATATTTGGCCCCTCCCAAAATTTTGGGCTGGTTTTGGTACTGTTGTGTACGTTTTGAACATGGGCGCAATTTTGTTGTAAAATGTGGGGGGACAGCTTAGTGCGAAATCAATACAGTCATCGGGTCGATGCAGAAGTGACGTTTTATATATAGATTCTCAATCTTGTTTCTAGATGTGTTTTGAGAACAACACCAATCACGCTTTGTCCTTGCTGACGATTTACAAATTATACTTAAATTTGTTGCTGGACACAGTACTATAGATCAGCCTGCTTCCATTAATATCCTATTTGGATGTAAACAAGCACAGCAGGATAGTAGAACACATTGATTGAGTTTTATCAGAGCTGTCACTTGGAGTGCACCAAATGCTGAATCGCACTGGTCGCACGTGCATATCTCTCTTACAGTAGAACACTTCAGTTTTCATGCATTTTATGTGTGGGTTACAGCACGATTTAATGTCTTGTTCAAGTCGCTTAACGTTACAAGGACAACAATTATTTTTCTTGCACGTTTCCGTTTTTTGAAAAAGCTACAAATCTTTTTAATGCTACTGGGCATCATGCATGCAGCCCCACCACCCCAACCCAAAATCTCCATTGATATCATCTTACCAACAGCAAAAACATTGGCTAAAAATTAGTGTAACCTACTTCACAAAATGATTTCAATCTATTTTTACTATTGATGGGTGGATGACGTATCCTTTCAATCTCCCCTTGTTGGCCCCTGCTTACATACCCACACAGAGTTGTAAAAGGGCCTCATTTTCAAGCCTGAAACCGGCCCGAGCCCGAAATCACATGCCCGAACCCGACATATGTGTTTGAAGCTCGATTCAGGGCTGACAACCAAACTTACCGAGGGAGTTAAGATATGCGCAACTGTGAAGTAACGAAAAACGTTGTGTGCAAGTATAGTTGCAGGTACATGGTTTATCACAACGAAAATACTGTAGCAACCACCTTGACCAAAACATTGGTACAATATGGCACATATGTGGGATGTTAGTGAACGATAATACTGCAGAATATACTGTTTCTCAAGAAAAAAAAGAACAATCACGGAACTATCTACGATGGCGCTATAGGCATAAAAGAAACTTTCTAGGATAGCTCTATAAATACGAAAAGCCGGCTTGAAGGCTTCTTAAAATAAGCCAAGAATCGCTTAAGTGATCGATCTTTTCGACGCAATGCCATCACGTGCTAATTTCCTCACCGCTGTCACCTTCTCAAACATAGTGTGAGACTAATTCCAGCAGAGAATAAAAGAACACAACGGTGTTTGCAAACAGAATTAGCTGAAGAAAAATCACAATCACTTCACTCACAGAAGTTACCGCAGTGAGCACAACAAATCTACGTCACGAAAGAAAAAAGTTATTTATCTTAATGTTATAAAAAGTTTTGTATGTAGGCACGAAATTGGCCCGAAATATTTTGACAAACTTAACTCCGAGCCCGGCCTGGCCAGACTTATAACTCAGCACCATGTCAAAAGTTTAATTTTAAGAGTTCTACATGCATAACGACACAAAGGTATATTTGAGATTAAATCAAAATGCACAACGATGAATTGGCAAAAAGTACCAAGTTTCACCTTCAACACGAAAAGAATGTCCAACAAAATTTGGTGTGAGGCATCTGTAAAGCAAATGTTTCGCACATGGATGAAATCACCACTGCATTGTGGGTTTGGCTAAACTCAAGTAAACCAGATGACTTAAGAATCAATGCATTCAGCACAAGCACAAAGTGTAAGAATCAAGGAAAAAATATATTTTGGATTTGTTGGTCACCATTGCTGTGACATTACAAGATGTTAGGATAAATGTATATTTTATCCTTATTTCTGAGTCAAGTCCCTACGTTTTCAGCTATAGATCAATATACAGCTACGTAAATACTGTAGGCTACTTCTTCAACGTTTCAATTGAAATCCTGTTCACTAATGGTTGAAAACAGCCTTTTGCTAAGTTCCCCATCCCAAACTAAGTCTCCACAACAGTGCTGCTTTTTGTCTTCGACAAAAGCTTCGCAGAGATTTGCTTGAAAATCTAACTCTCTAACATTATATGCACTAGCATCATTAAATTATACGCTGTCTGTTTCTGAATATGTGACAACCAATGTTACAGCAAAGTCAGTTACATTTCTGCACGGAACAAAGATCAGTTAAACATTTTTCACGATCTCTAGAAACTTGCAAAATGCTAAAAATTATTTATCGCAGCTAAAATTCATAAACAAACAGAATCATTGATACCATACCAAACTCTGTTTCAACATCAACTTGGCTATGTATGGCCTACCATCTGTCATGAAAAGCTCTTCACACAAAACAATGACAAACATCACTTTTATTTTTGAAACCTCTCCAAATACAAAACCTCAAGAGAAAAAGTGTGGGGGACATGGCATATTTACTACGTTTACATGTCAAGCGATGGTCTGCAAAAATGAGACTGCCCGTTCTGATACCATCGCACTTTTCGGTTTACATGTCTGAAAGTCATTCAAGTGTAGCAGGTGGGTCGCTAACTCGCTAAACATCTACTGTGCAGGCTAATTAACAAAGGGTTGTATGGTGTTGGAAAGCATGCACACTGATGTACAGATTTCACGAATTTTGCAATTGCTGTTCATGCCTCTCATGAAGTTGGTGCTGTGAATTATGGATCATGCTGCACACTGAAAAATCTATCCATAGCAGACGTGCACTGATGTTTACAGCATGAGTTGATGTTGCATGTGCAAAGTTAACAGACAGACACAGGTTTCATAAGCGCAATGCTGAAAAATAGTTTGGAGATAATTGCTTTGCTGTAAGTGCCAAGGTTGAACTTTTGATGACACATCAGTCAAAATATCTTAAAATTACACTGGTACTCAAACATATAGCCTACACATGATGAAAACAAAACATTCAGTATTTGTTATATTAAATATAACCTATGACATTTTTTCAAAGAGCTAGTGAAATCATTATAGTATATCTTTTACTGTTATCACCACTGATACCAGAAACTTGCCGTAATTTTGCAAGCCTGATTTATGAAGATTAGTGCAATGAACAAGGGTTCTTACTTTCAAAACAACTATTCCTAACACTGCTAAGCTACTCCCAGCTGATCAGTAGCCTATTTAAAATATAAATTTGTATTTAAATAGAGCCTCTTATTATATGTTGTGCACAGCTTTTAGCCTTTATTATGAATAAGCATCTTCTCAGTAATGTTTCATTCTAGACATAAGGGATATCTAAACCTGACAGATAGCCTACATTTCAAAAAGCATATAATGTTAGTTACTATAGGCCAGTATCTTCTACTGTAACATACTGATGGCAGAGAATTATGGCACTCAATTTTCTTTAATGACACGCAAAATGCAGAAGCAAACAGTTTTTAGCAGGGATGATTTTTTAACATTTGGTTAGGATTCTTGCCTCCAGATAAGAAATCCTAACACTGCCAACCCAATGCCTAAACTGTTATCTATTGTAAAACTACCCATCCTCTCCAATGTGCCTTGTCGACTGAGTGATAATTATGTTGGTATTACACTTCTAAAACTGAACTCAACACACTAACATTTCGAAAAACGGTGCAGTCACATCTTATCTGGAGACAGGCGCTGACTGCTAGCCTTGCTAGGTGCTAGCCTAGTACCGTGCGAACAAGACCACGTACACTTCATAACGAGACGTCTTCCTGTCGAGGTGGCCAACGCATTGGCTTGTTCAGGGCGCTGATGCACCAAGTCATGTTCAGAACCAGACTACTCGTTATCCATATATGGTAACAAGATACTAACGCAAAACTGACCATGTAAACCTAGTACTTATGTCCCCCGTCTGAAAAAGTGGGGGGACACGTTCCCCGTGTCCCCCACCAAATTGTGCCCATGGTTTTGCAGATCCAACTTTTCTTGAATCAAAGCCCAAGGTAATTCTGAAACTGTGTATCAAGCTTTAACTTTAGTCTAAAACTACTGTATGTGCTCTCAAAGCAGTTGGCCTAATTCTTAGACAACTAAACCTAGAGTTCTATGCACAAACATGGCTTCATGTCAGAATGAATGCAATATAGTCAAATGGGGTAAAAAAACAAAAATCTTAAGTTTGTAGCATCTCTAAAACAAGCTAAGGTATTTTCTTAGTCTTTTGATAAAAGGTAACCCCCATGCCAAAGTATATTGTGACATTGAAATTTTTTGTTATCTTTTCCCAAAGAAAAATTGTGATAAAAAATACATTTTTTTACCCAAGCTAAGGGGTAAAAAATTTTTTTCTGGGTAAAAAACTATGTGCTTTCTTTAGATTTGCCTGTGTTCTGTACATTAAAAGTAATCCACATTTTTGCACAAACATTTAACCATAATGTAGACTTGCAGTGATTAATTTACAGCATGCTTTCGTACAAAAACAGTAGATTACAATGATCACTTCAATTAAAGCAGTCTTGAGCAGGTCATCAGTAAAATTTTCCGAACTTGCAGAGGTTGGCAAACTTTTTGGACACCATGCTCTCCCTTAAAAATTTTCTCAAACCTTTCCTCTGCCTGCCTCTGTAAGTATTGGCTGGTCTGGACCATGAAAAAAATGCTTAATGCATCGAAGAGAATATCCATGTCTTTCACAGTGGGCCAACCACACAAGTGATTTGTACTAGTTGTACTCTCAGTTTTGTGCAAGAAATTTATTTCCATACTTATCGGTGTTTCATCATCGATATCTTCAAAGAAAACTTTCTGAAGTTGATCCCAGTAGTAAGCTTTGAGGCATGGTCAAAAAATAGCATAAATTTTTCGATATTTACTCCTCAATCATTTTCATGTTTTCAGCTTTACTCTTACAATGTAGTACTTAGGAAACTTTAACTGATTACTTAGCGATGCGTTGGTAACTGGTTCAACAAACAAGTTCCTTATCTGATTCAACTTCCTCTTTTAACTTGCCTTTCTCATTTTTCTCACTTTGTACTGACTTTTCCATGCATAAATATTGTATTTTTTGGAGGGTGAAATTTCAAGCTGGCCTGGTTGTAGACCTGAAAAATAGCCTCAAAAGATGTTTCACTGTCTTGAGTTACATGAGTCAAAAATATTTTTTATCTGGTAAAGAAAATATTTGCATAATTCTCATTTGACTAAATGTATCTGGTTCTATCAATTGCTGCATGTGATTAAATACTATTTTTTCTCATCTGGCCCTTCTTAAAAGTAAACCTGCTGTAGTGTGATTCTAGCAAAAAAGAGTCTTTTGAACCTAACATTGTTTTCAGCCACACAGTACTAGTGTGATACAGTTTAAAAAATGCAATTATGATGCAGTTTCATCACTACTGTTTTATTAATTACTGGACTAGACCCTGGGTTCCCAAACTGAGAAGCATGAAAGATTTGCAATAGGAGCACAGGTGTGGTAGCAACATAATGTTGAAAATCATGATAATTGCAAATGAAGTTTTTACTGTTTTTTTGTGTTTGATTGTGAGGTTAGCTAAGATGCAAGTATCAATGACTAACACTAAAGACGACACATCTAAAATAGTTTAAGAACCTCTGTTCTAGACTCAAAACAAGATAATTGCTTGTGAATTGTTATATTAATCAAATACATTTACAATACAGCTGAAATGCCAACAAATGAAGCTTTTTGTTTTTTTGCAGAGAAGTACTAGAGAAATTTGCTTCATCTGTTTTATAGTAATATCATACAAAAATATAAACATGGGGTATAAAAAATCTTGTCTGGGGTAAAAAGTACCTAGTTTTTTTTGCCCAAGTCAATACATCCGTTTGGGATAAAAACAAACTAGCCCATAAAACTCAAAATGTAAAGTTGTCAAATATTTTATTGGTATGGTTATGCAGAAACATGCATTACCAAAGCAATTGCCAACTTTGACATGTTTATGGCATGCTAACTACTTCTAAAGAAGCATAAAAGTTTATAAAATTTGTTTGAAACTACTGGTCCTATCTAATGGCAACATCAATTTTCAAACAAATCTGCAAACCTTATTTGAAGACTTAGTCTAGAACAAATATGTTACAAGACAAATAATGTCTCAATGAATACCTCTGTAGCACCAATTCATTGAAAATTTTTTCTTTTCAATAGTTTTTAAGGGGGGTAGTTACTTTTTACCACAACTTTGCGAAAAAAATTTTTACCCCACTTGACAAAAGGTTAATATTGGTCAGTACACTAAAACAATCATGACATAACGCATAACTTGTGCTTAGTTGGTTATTAATATTATTGTTTGACAGCTCAGGCCAAGGCAGACATCATACCTAGTAAACAACTGATAGCATGAAACATGGTATTACCTCTAAAATACAGTATAAATATATTCACTTTTTAAGCTTACTTTTAATTTTTTTTATAGAGTTTACAAAAACTTGTATATATATCTGATTTGTTAAGACATTTTTTCGCGACCCCAAATGAGGTCGCAACCCATGATAGCTTGAGAAGCCCTGATCTATACATACTTCAACTCTTCACCCATTGTTCCTGTATTGCTTAGTTCATGTCTTCATCCTGTTGCTGTATGTGATGTTGCTATTGTTTTTTTTTATTGAATTGGTCCTGTTTTTATCTGTTGGCATTCATGCTTGTTTGAATTAGGGTCATGATACTCATATTGAATTGAAATGGTTCTGCCATTACTCACACATCATGAAAAACACCTTGCTGGGCCACAAAAACCCTTGACAGCACAAGGTTGATTGCTGCCTGCAGGCTGGACATAACTAGTTTAGACAAGTGCTACCCAAGACTTTTATCCAGTAGCCACTCTTTTCCTGGGAACTATATTATTGATATAGTTTTTTATCTAGTAGTAGTACGCTTTTATATTAATGTATTTTGTTTAGCTTTGTGAATATTTTATTAAATGCTGATGGTAGACACTCTTAAACTGCTATGCTTGAATTGATGCATCATTTTTAGCTAGGCAGTGTCCAGACAACTGTATCAATTAATTTGTTTTTTAGAAGGGCTAAATAAACGCATCAAACGAAATTGCTAACCTCTGCAAAATATCTGACCAATTCTTGCATGTCAGTTGCTTCTCAGAGTGAAAGATCAAAGTGGTGATAAACTTTTTCTAACCCCACGCCCAAAACCCTAACCCACAATCGTAAACGTTGAACCCTAACCCACAATCGTAAACGTTGAACCCTAACTCTAACTGTAACTTTAAACAAACAGTAGGCCTAACAACTAACATTAAACCCTAACCCTAAATTACAACCCAAACGCCTCAACCTTAACCCTAATCAAAAACCCTTACCCTATATCTAAATACGTGTATGGCTTTTGAAAATTTTTAAGAAAGTAGACCTACAATTGAATTACGGTACCTCGAAAGCGCTCCCAAAAATATTGTGAAAACAAGGAGTACAATCTTATGTCAGAACATTAGAAGTGTCTACTGTACTGCTAAAACCAATACAAGCAAAGGTGGAGATCCAAACCTACAACCCCTCGCACAGAAAGAATAAGCACTTCCCACTTGACAATGTTCAGTGCTGGGGTTATCTCCAACTTCGTGTTATTGTTTGTCACAAAAGCAGATACGGTTTTCTCAGCAGGATATGTTTTTTTAGTCTTTTGAAAGGGAAAAATGGATATATATACATATATATATATATATATGATTGTTTAGAACCAAGGTAAAGCTACACTACCTTTCAGCTACAGTGGGTATTAATACTTGTAAATTAAAGGTCATAAAATTGTAAAAATTTGAGCCGTGCATATTATTATACTGCACAAATTTTGAACCCCGTTGTTGTATTGTCAGCAATGAAAAGCTGGAACATCTCAGTGCATCTAATTGTAATTTTGATGATGTGTGTGTACAGGGTGTTTCACAATTGTTGAAACAAAGCGGCAGCTTCTAAAACCTTTATCGATGACCTTATTCATTTTTCTCTTTCCAGATTGTCATAGGGAAATAGTTAACCTTTCTAA
>Ga0210059_1010130_pt1 | contig 14605 bp, 10 predicted proteins | sample Ectturendosymbi2_FD_188042 | JGI IMG/M metagenome (GOLD analysis project Ga0210059, IMG submission 188042) | Ecteinascidia turbinata endosymbiont from Florida, USA - Sample 2 (SPAdes) (version 2) | ecosystem: Host-associated > Tunicates > Ascidians > Unclassified | place: Key West, Florida...
CGGTGCAGTGATCTAAAAAAATCGGAATTACGCATCAAAATGCTGAAGCAAGAAATCTATTTCCCTAAATAAACGAGGAACCCTCGTGGAACCCTTAAAACTCACGGAACCCCACCACATGTTCCACGGAACCCTAGGGTTCCGCGGAACCCCTGTTGAAGAGCACTGTACTAGATAGAGAACACACTGCTTATGTGAAATATATATCAAGTGAGTGAGTGTGCACAAATTTACACGGGAACTGCCAGCTGCATACAGTATTTGTGGCTTTCATGGTCTTTTTGTTACTCATGAAACCAATTCTGTCAGAAACACAATGTTTATTGTTCTGTTAGAGGTGCTGTTAAAAATTAATGACACATTTGAAGTCCAATGTATGAGTAGCTGAATGGCTTGTTCGAAGGAAGTTATTTGGGCTCATGACATAAGTGACTAGTGCTTTAAAGTTTGTGACAAACTGCCCCAAGTGACTTTGCCAGTGTTGGAAACATTGAAAGAAACTCCTGGGCAGATTCAGCAAAGCCAGGGAATAGTGATACATCACACTTGCAAATAATTGTGTCAGATTTATGCATTGTGTATGTGTGCTATGCTTTCAAAGGCAATTTTTCTGGTTCTTGAATTAGGGCTGTAGTGGACAACTGCCTAAGTAGTGGACAGAGTAGACCATTCATCCAGGCTGCTGTTTTACTGAAAAACCTGCTAAACATTTTTATGTAATGCATGTTTTTTGTCAAAAATTATTAAATTTTACAGTTTTAAAAATTTATTTAATACTTAGTTCTGTTTATCTGTTTGTTCACTTCTACTTTTGACTGCAGTATACTGGTTTTCCCAATGATAAACTTGCCCAAATCTGGCAGCATGTGAAACAAAGTAATATTGAGCTGCACGATATTTTTTTGTGCACATGCCTTGTTTGATCAATGACTAAATGTCTATGACAGCAGTTGGCAACCTTGTAATTAACTCTGTGCCGACTCAAGGTTTCAAAATGCTCAGTGTGCCAACAACAGACGTTTTGTATGCAAGTCAAGGTCAATATATTTTTTGTGTGATTCATAACAAAACTGATATGTAAAATTTGGAGCTTCTGTATGCTGTTGAAAATTGCTTGTCATGCCAAGTGTGGCACGCGTGCCGTAGGTTGTGCCCCCTGATCTATCACAGGGCACACTGCGCATGTAATGTAGATTTTGTAAGTGTATCTTGAAAGTGACGGATGAAATAAACAGCTGAAAGCATTTATTTATGAGTGAAACAACTGTTAATGTACTTAACATAAAGACAGTACATGCTTGCAGCTTACAATTGATGGTTTTACATTGTGTAATTATCAAGCATTACATACGCAAAACAAAAAAAGCAGATTTAGCTTCTGTTTTACTGAACATTTTAAAGGTTTAAAACCTGAAGATTGTGTATTAATTCACTATTAATTGCTCATTAATTCTAATAATGAGTACATGCTCCACGGATGTCACCACAAATAAAACCAGACTCACATTACCAAAATTGTTACATCAGTTATTTTTATAATCAGAAACTTATAAGTTGGAGGTAATGGTTTACTGTTGTGTGTATATGTATGTATAAGCACTCGTGTGGTTAAATTAATGTAGGAGTGAATGTTGAAATATTTTTATTTGGTTCTATGTTAAGAGCTGCTTTCAGCAACACTAACATCCGGTATTCAGTTAATACACTCTCAACCATATTTATTTCAACAACAGACATGGTCTTACCAATTTACTTCCAAATTCCTGCACATTGAATCAATGGTAAAAATTTTAAGTTTTTTCTATAAATTGCTCGCAGGCTGCTTTTAAATGAAATCTCAGATTTTCAACAACTCTGTTGGAATTGCATTTACTAATTGGAAATTTTCAAGACTTAACATTTCCTAATTTTTTAACCTGATTAGTCGTAAAACTTGTTGAACTTTTGCCTGCAGCATAAAGCAGGCTATGTTTGTGCAGTCCATTGAAGCAATCAACTATGTTGTTAAATTGTTAGGCCAAGGCTGTTTTTGGCTTAGCGATCTCATTGGTGTAATAGCAAAGTCTGTTTGGTGAACACACGTGGTAATAAACTTTCATGTTAAACATAGTCATCTGCCCAAATTTTTGAAATTTGGATTTCGCAAATGATATTTCTGTGGTAGCAGTGTGCAAAATAGTATTGAACTTGAAAAGCACAGGTTTCAGGTAATGATTTGGTTTCTGGTTGTTGTGCAGTTTATCCACAAATCTTTCAAAAAACAGACTGTTGACTTCAGTTTGGGTGGTTGTTAGGTGGTATGGTTCACAGAAGGGCTTCTCAAGTAATAAACAGCTAAACACCATTAAACATTTTGAAGGATGCAAAAAACAGGGAGAGGCTTGTTCATCAAGATATTTTTTTAATGTTTTTCGCAGGTGACAACTGTGGAGATGCAAATATTGGTTACATTGCAGCGTTTGGCAGCATATTTTCAACGTTGGGACTAATCAGCATTTTTCAGCTTGTACGTTACTACATCTGTCAAATGTATTGAAATCAGATCGAAATTTCCATCGTAAAAATCAGTTTATAGAAATCCTTATTTTGAAAGTCCTATTGTACTTTGAACCTGGTGTTTTTTTTCAGTCATAGACCGAATTTTTTTAAATGAACAAAATTAATTAAGTCCATTCGGTCATAATGTCTGAAAGGGTAGTCTAGTGAATAGTGTTCCCTCTAAGTGCGCAAATGCGCAGTGCCACCAGACCATTTGCGCAGTGAAATCTCATTCTCGCGCACTTGCAACATTGCAAATTTCATATCCTATATATATTGCATAGACCTTTTAAAATTTTCTTACAGTGAATACTGTTGCGACGAGTTTTAATACTATTATGGGACAGATAACCGAAATATCTCAGTGAAAAAGAAAACGAGTTTTGAGCATGAATTCGAGGTTTGGTGCCATATACGTTGATGTTTATTCATTAAAGATTTATTTGCATTTCACATTGGCTCTGTATAAGTTTATGAACGGCTGTCAATACTGATTATATTTATTGAAAGCGTTGATTATCTAATTTTGATAGTGTGATACAGTAGATGCAAAAAATAATTATTCTGTATTGTTAGGTTTGGGCTTCAAAATTACTTCTGATGCATGTTAATGTTTATTTTTAGGTGGTGTGTATACACTCGGAATATCGTCGCCTGAAACATCCAACTATATGGTCTGCTTTCAGAGTTACCACTCAAAAACTTCTGCACGGTGTAGTTATTGCTGCGTCGCTGACGCGGGTACTTTATTTTTCGTTGCAGGTTAGTAAATTGAGTTCTTCAAATTAGCTAATAAATTTTCGGAAACCAAGTCTTCCGAGTTACAGATCAATCAGGGTTTTCTTTGCAGAATGTTAGTACAGACGAGTCTTCTCGTTGTTCAACAAATTCTTTCGCAATCGTCTTCATCGTTAAGTTCAAACGTTGGAAACACTTCTTAAGTAAAATTAGCGACGTCGCTATATTGTGCTTAGTTTGCTTTTATTCTGGGAAGATAGCGTACAAAGTTGTTTGCTCAAATTGAAGTCAGGTGGCTAAACGCTGCTGCAGTTGAACTTGCGAGCAGACGCGATTTAAAATGGATAAATATTTTTCATTAGCAATTGCTCAGCGAACAGACGCTCGTGATTTTAGAGAACTTATGAACAACACGTTGAAGCGACGTGTAATAAAATGCGACACATGCTTGAAGTGCAAAGCACTTGAATATTTCTTTTTGTAAAACAATTGTTGGTACTGATGTGCTCATGCCAACTGCACCACTGCAGTGGGAACGATTTCATCTGATTCGTTAGTGGCACTATGCTGCTTGTTTTGCATCTCAGGGAGTTCTTCCACATCAGTGGCTGGTGCCAATGGAAAGCGCTTATCATCCTTTACTTATTACTGGACTGTCACTGGTTGTTTGCTACTGGAGCGAGGTAACACAGCTTAAATGTATGCACTGGTGTAGTGTGTAGTGAATATCAAAACCGAATTGAATGATTTGATTTCGTTTGAGGCGGTGTTTGGTAATGCCGCTGATGGTTTGGACTGTGATTTTGAGATCACTAGCTTATCCCAAGATTTTGCAGGCTTTTTTTATTGAGACTGCTAGTGTCGATGCATCTCGCCGAGCTCAATTCCTGTCAAAGTCACTTACTGCTTTTTCCATCTTCAATGTCGCTCTGTATGTAGTGCTAATCGCACAATTTGTTATCACTGGAACTGGTTGCTGCAACTCTGGCAGAGAAGGTAAGCAGCTAAATATGTTACTTTTTATTGTAAAAACTACAGCATTTAGCATTTTTGTGTATAATCGAGGTTTTTTCATACCGTTGTGCAGTGTGAAGATCGCCTTTATCATGATGTTCCGATTCCCTCTGTGTTTTTACAAAAATGTGTGATTGCAATGCTCGCGCCGCGGTGAAACTCATAGCAAATTTATTGCAAGATGTGTTACTTGTAAATTGTAAATCTTTGAGCGTAGCTCATGTGTTTCTTGTTGGCATTCTGTACCCACTTCATTAACGGCGCAAATGCCATATTTTGCAGGACGTAAAGTGTTTACTATCCGGGGTATGATTTCTGTTTGTAGGTACCGTAGAGGTAGTGTCTCCATTTTCAATGACTCATTGTCCCAAAACAATAGTGCAAAAATTACCTTGTCATTGTATGGACCAAGCGTTTGCATTTTAAAGGATTTTATATTTTTTTCCAAACAATAATTCGTTAAATGGCCGTCGATAAATTATCTAAAATAATGTGTATTGCAACTTCCAGAAGGGAAACATCTCGTGCTCTCCGCCTCTTGAATGAATCGAAACACTTGCACAAATGACTAGAAAGCAAGCAATTTTCTTAGTTTACCATAATAACGTGGGCATTCTGATCAACCAAGTTGTGACCAAGTGCACGTAGTACAAGAAACGTGCTGAAAGAAAGCTTTGATGCAAAATACCAACGTTGTTTTTCACTCTGAGTGCGTCAGTCGTACTGTAGGCGACTGCAGCGTTTATCTATAAACACGTGGAACTAACTCGGTGTGCGTTTCTGAATAAACTTTTCATAGTTTTGCATGCGGCCAATACAAAAACATTTCTGTCAACTGGGTATTTAGGCCGGACAGCTGACCTTGCAGCCAAGGTTTTAATAGGGCTGTTTTTCACTATTTGAAACGGTGAATCTTAATTTATTTCATTGTTAACACCCCTTTGAAATTACCAAGTAGTTATCGCACCTTTCATGTCACATCGCCAAATACTTCTTAATAAACTAACCTTAATGATTCAGCATCTTCGCACCCCTGTTTGAAAAATACTGATTTAAGAGAAAATGTATTATCTGAATCTTAGCTGTCTGGACTGAGCTTGTGCTCCATCCGCCTCTGATGTTGTGGCCAGATTAACCTGATTGAAAAATGGCTCTTGAGTGGTATTGTAGAAACTATCTCCGAATAACAGTGCAGCAGAAAACTTTTCGAAAACTCTAAAACGTGTATCAAAGTATCTTCTTTTTAAGTTGTAGATATTTTTTCCAGAATTTTGGATCAACGGAGCATTTCAAGCTTCATTTGCGATTTTGCTTTTTGTGGTTTACGTTGTGTTTCTTGCGATCGGCGTGGAAATGTTTTTCAAGGTAATTTCTTGCTTCATTTTCAATATGTTGCTAAAACTTGTTACCTTTTAGCAGTTCGATTCCTAAACATCCTTCCCAAAACAGCGTTAATCTTTGAAACTCAGACGTGCATCCATATAGGCAATATTTTGTGGAGCAATGCGACTTGTATTTTCCAAGGTGTGTGCATTACGCCATTGCCGTAGTGTGGAACTCCCCCTAAAGATATTATACCAAAATTTGAATAGCGTAATGTCGGTCAAGAAAAATAATAAGCAAATCAAAATGTTCAGTCAGAGCAACTTTCAGAACCCAGATAATTCTTCATAATTCGCAACCAATTTTTTCAAATGTGGTAAACGTGCGCTGGGAAAATCACCGAGTTGATGATAAAAATGGCGGAGAGGGAATCGAGTGTGAATCAACGAACTTCACGTACAAATTATCCCTGTGGTCAGTTCAGTAGATTCGCAGCTGTTGTTTATACAAGCTCTGCCCTGCGCAAGGTTTCCAGTTCACTTGGCATTTCGCACGCAGGAAAATCGTTTTTGCAGCTTTTGTGTGTATGAATGACTGTTTGTTGTGACAATTTTAGATTGAAAGGGCTTGGCCAACGTTAATCTCTATTGTAGATTCCAAGAGCGAAGTTCACATTTTCGGTGTAAAACGTGCAATCCATTGAATCCTACATTATATAAAATAATTTGTAAATTCATTGTCTGCATGGCGTTCTTTGCTTACACCGCGTTCATCTGGATCTCGCACCTTCAAAGCTTCGATCCCTTCAATTAATAGCAGTAATAAAATCAAAAGCATACCTTCCATGTTCACTTGATTGTTTTGCCAGTGCTTGTTCCTAATGGCTGAAAATTAGGCGGATCTTATTTTTCTCATTGTGTTCGTTGGGATTTCGACTCTTTTCTGAACGTTTGTGTCGGTTGCGTGATCCCGCATGACTCGTTTTTCTCAGAAACCAGTCACTCAGGGCAGACAAATGGAACTGCCAAGCTCACCTTTGAATGTCAGACCACAAAACGGCTGGTACTAATTAGACTGTTGTGTAATAATTTTATCCAGCGCTGTGAAATACATGTATGCTTTCGAACATTATTACCCTTGTTTTCGTTACTTTTTGATTTGTTTTCAAATGATCCGAAACTTTCTTGGAAAAGTTTTCAAGCGTAGTTAAGCGTTCATTTGTTTGCCTACGGCCAGTTTCTGTATTGGTTCTTCAAATGGGAAACTCGCCGTGGTTTTCTCTGCGTCGGGGTAATTCGATGCTGTTCAACATTCGTAGAAGCGAATTTACATTAGATGAGGGCATTAAAATCTAAAGAGTATGGTTAACATACAGATTGTAGTCGCTGGTGCGTCATCCACGCATGTGGAGTTAGTGCAGTTCATTCGGAAATGTTAAGTGTCAAAGCACCTCCGTGATTTCTGTCCTGCTACAGACTTGTCGTTTCTAGTTCCTCCTAGCCGGTTGCAGCCAATCGTATGAGTAAAATCGTACACCCCCGTTTATCTGTCGTCGTGACATCGAGCTTGACCTGAAAAACCTGCGCTGCTGCTGCAGCTCATAAGAAATGCGTGCCTCGTCTCATTAACCTTCGTTTCGCCCGAAAACAAAGTTGTTTCTGATTTGAAAAATCTACAAACGCAGGTTCGCGGCGCGTTCGCCGCCAGCTTGAACGACGTCCAGCCCTGCAGCACCGACGACGTAAACATGGTGAACCGAACGGAAGTCCTCAAGTCGCGCCTTGCTCTAGTTTTTCAGGCATGTGACTTTGAGTGAAATAATAGCTCGGGCATTTTGTGTGGTGCATCGATAGGTTGTTGGCAGTTGCACTGTTTGTTTTGCTACAAGAGCATAGACAGCGCATTGTGTTGAGCGGAACAAACCAGGACGACTTGCCTTCATGAAAATGCCGATAGATTTCTTGCACAAGGCGCAGCCACAGAGAACGATTTCCAGCATTTATCCATGGGATTTGTCTCTGAAGCAGTTAATGACGATGCAAAGTCTTGTCAACACCTCCACACTGCATGGTAATCCGACTGTTCACTGCTATTTTCAGGCACTCCTCACTTTACTAACAGTGCTATGCGTTGTATTTGATGCCGCCGGCAATCTGTGGAAATACAAAGTGGAGTCAAGCACCAGAAGTATTCACGAGATCATATACCGGTATTATACCTTTTTGCTCGTTTGTTGGCCGATGCTTTGCATAACTCAGCGACAGTGCGATGAATCATATCTATTAATTCGTGCTTTTTTGCTAAGGCCTTAAAATTTCTCAAGCAATGAAATGCTGTCAGCATTTCCTCTGAGATTTGACAGCAAGTGGCACATTTGGCAGCTTCACGTTGAGGGTGACGTGCCCGTTATCTGTCATCAACTAACGGGTTCAATTAATTTGGTTTCAATAGCATTTTTTCACCACCTTCTTACCGGCAGTTTATTTTGGTTGCAAGGGTAGTAGTAGGTACACATGGTTACTGGGTTTGTGTTTGTTTTAAGCAAGATCAAATGAGTTGAGAAATGTTCCGTGGAGAGTGTATGTGCATATTGTTATACAGCATCGCTTCATCCACGTTCCCAGCTTAGTTGGACGTTCTTTGTTCGAACGTACCAGCCACACGTAGCCTGACGTTTGCTTGAACTGACTTTCAACTATTGTACTAACTTCGTTTGGTAGCCTGTGACTCGCTTGTTGCCTGAACATCGCACCGTCGCTGTGGATTAGCGCACGGTTTGTTAGTTTTTCTGCGCTGTTTCATCGCGCTTTCTGTTTTTCCAGAATCGCCGAGGTGGGCGCTGTGCTCTGGTTTCCGTGCGTTTTGTGGAACACGGCGCAGCCTGAGTCTCTCTGGTTCCTCAACCCTCGCTGTTTGCTCAAGCTCACAACCAATGCAGGTTGGTTACTTTTCTCAAAAGTACTAAAAGGGCCCTGCCTCGAAGTGACTGCGGGGGAATTTATGGCAAAGAACACGCAGAAAGGCGAATTCTCGTCAATAGACAGAAAGCTTTTTGTGACCTTCAAAGTGTTGTGTGCACCGGACGTTGATGATCATGGTGCTCACCGCCATGTTATCGATCAGAAAACTCAGCTAGCCCGAAGCAAACGAAGCGTCAAATTCAATACGTTGCCACTTGCTTAGAGCAGTTGGACAGTGCCCGGTTACCTACTCTGGGTACTTCCAAACTGTTTTTTCATTAGCCCGTGATAGTAATTACCAGCACCAATCTGAAGTTGATCTTATTTACGACGATCGTGCTTTGCTGTTTAACGCCAACTGTACGCATGCTTAGCGAGCCGGGTATTTAATGTTTAGGTGTTGCCTATGCTATCTCTAAAGAAGCTTGCGCAATCGCAATTTTCCTAGGTTTGTGTGGGGTGGACAGTGGCGGTTGTGAACAAAAAAAGATTGCGTTGGTTCCTCGTACCTGCTCAACGCTGAGCGCGTTGTTCGCAGCATACTTGCATCTGGTGAAGTAGCTGGCTGGTAATTAATCTCTTGACCCCGTTGCAGAATGCTATACTGTTTACTGCTTGCTGTCAGCTCGCAGGACTTCGTCACGAATGAGTCGCGACCACAGTTTGACGCAACGGAACCCGCGTGAACCTACGTTGCTTACAGCAACGACCGCTGAAGCACGACCGCCTTTTTGCAGCAGCACGCCATCGCACTGACGTAACCAACCGCTTGACACGTCATCACGCCTGTTTTTTTTTCGGTCATAGACCGAATTGCTTTTGAAATGACCGAAAAACATTCAGTCATTTCGGTCAGAATGTCTGAAAATATAGACTAATGAACACTGTTATGGTGAGTTTTAATACAATTGTGAGACAAATGACCGAAATGTCTGAGTGACGAAAGTGTTTCAGTAAAATATGACCGAAATGTCTCAGCGAAAAAAACCGCAGCATCACGCTATATCCAGTTGTGCAAACTGCCGCGTATGTCAACCTTTATCTTGCGTTCAAAGCAATGCTTTTTCGGCCGCAGCGTATCACTGGCCCACCATGGTTTGCTGGGAAATAATTCCTGTGCCACTAGATTCCAGTGACACTTGTGCTTGCACGCAACCGATATTCGACCTGTATTCCTTGCAACCCACGGAGGTGATTTCTAGTGCTCCGCTACCTCACCAAATAATTATAATTGGTTATATTTCCAGGCGAACGACTATTGTCCATTCCGTCGTCATCGACAGTAAAGCGGCGAGTTGAAAGGAATTATAACACATTTGAAAAACCTACAGCCGAGATCGTTGAGGTCACAGGAGAACCCGGTATGTCGTCTGCCTTCTTTGAGCACCCGCTTGTTTTACAGCACTTCTACGAAAGAACGAAGTCAGACCAAAATTACCGCAATCGTTTTATACTGTGAAAGTGACACATGACGGAGCAATGCAGTTTTCGTTGTTGTAGCAGCAGTAGTGTTGGACCTACATGTTACTTTTGCTCTGACAACTTTTAACTTTTACGACACGATACGAAAACTCCGACAACTTTAGGAGATTGTGCTAAAACCTTTTGAAATCGAAAGTGCGCGATTGTTTGTTTTTTTCTACATACCTCCTTGACTGAAACCTGTTGGTCTGCTGCTTTCAGGCATTTGTACAAAAACGCTTGGCCTAAGGCAGCAAAATGAACCCCAGCTGTTGATACGGACTCGTTGAAAAACTCCTTGTGTAAGTTAAAATTCTCCCGTCGTAAAACTTCTGTGCTTAGTGTATAAAATTATTCCTTAAAACACAGTACAGACGAAATCGATTAATTGCACACCACTTAAACGCATATCTTGTTCTATTGCATACAAATTTAAATCACTAATCATATCCTATCTATCCTAAAAAAGGTGACAATCAGTTAAAGTAACAAAGTAAAAACATCGGTTAACCGCATAATGTCTACCGAAAGGAATCCTTTCCCAGCAAAGAATCAGACACTAAGATCTTACAGAGTAAATATTTCGCCTACACAGGTAGGCATCATCAGCTCTTATTCAAATAGATATAAGCGCATACTTCTTACTAGAGTAAATTAACCGCATATCGATTAATAGAGTAAATCGAAGTATTGCTTAAGATTTCTTGTATCAGTTCCTGCCTTCATTCGCTTTTAATTAATTGCATGTGATGTTTTCTTGAGAAAAATACCCTCGCAAAATAAAGGAAGTGAATCATGCGACAACAGGGTCGAAAACAGAAAAACATTTGTAGACGCGAGACGGTAGTTGAGAGAACCCTCGATCAAATTCGTAGCCGGACTTCTTGTTGCGGAAGAACAGATGAAAAAGAGGTCGCTGTAGCGTCATTGATTCATTTTCATACCCGCTTTGCCTCTGAGTAGGGTCGCGGGACCAGCAGACCCAGGACTTGAAAAAGGGTGAAAACCGTAAGCGTTTCAGCAACCTCATATGAAAACGTCAGTGCCAGTGAAATTTGAACCCAAACGCAGTAAAGGTTGAGGGAAACGAAGTTACCGTTTTACAGAAGATGTCTGTAGATTTACGCGTAGGAAAGATTCTCTACAGACCCCGTCGGTCTCACGTTTGCTGTTTACAACTTGATGCGTAATTTCTAAACTCACTGCCTCGTCTGCTTCGTAGTCTCTGCTGGATAGTGCACACAGCAAACCAACCTAACCATTAAAAACAGTGCAAAACACACTAGGAGCAACTGCTCCCTTCCACCACGCAGTAGACCATGCTAGGCATTACAGTCCCATACGTATGACGAAACAATATACAATAAATTTTCTGATTAATCGGCCAATGACGGTCAACCTTTCACTACTCACGCGGTGGTGATGACTAATGGCTAAAGCCCCAGAAAGTTTTACGATCTCTTTAGTAAAAGTTGCGATCAATTCATAATGTAAAATGTCAAGCAAACCTTTGCCTTCAGGTGATTAAGTGCGATCATAATGCGCTGTGCCCCAAGTCTATCGATACACATTCCCAACTACAGCGTCTGTTCACAATCAACCTTGTTTCTATAGAAAGTCACTTACACCTATACGAGTGTATCGGATAATTGCATATAAATGTCCGACAAAATTGGTATGCGATTAACCGATTTCGTCTCTATTACACAATGTGTAATCGCGCACAAAAGCTTGTGTGTTTTTTGTAAGATCTGTGAACTAATTTTATGCATTTAAGTATTAACACATTAGTACTTCAGAAATCTCACTCGTATTTGTCGTTTTGCGCAATTTTACGTGACTCCTGTCTAATTCTTCCCGATTTTTGTTGACAGAGAGCATGTTTGAAATCCGTGCGATTACAGCAGCACTTGAAGCGTTGGTCATAACACAGCTCTTTTGCTGCTATTGTCACTGCAACGGTCCATATAACGTTTGGTGAAAATTGCGTGGCCCACTACTTTGTTAACGTAGACTATGCTTTGACACGCATACACTAATACACATTGTTCTAAAGTAGTGGATTAATTCCTGTGTACAATTCAGTGAGAATCATGCTACTGAACACAATCAATGTGTTCCCACCCTGTAGTGATTAGATGTTTAGTCCTACTGTACCTCCGTGGCCCACTCGAAAACTGCGCTATCACCCAAACATTGACAAAGCACTTTGTGTTATAGAGGAACTGTGTTTGAATGTCGGACCAATCCACTGAAGTTATTCTGTAATAGCCAGTGGTGTAACTGACGGAGGGAAAAGGGGGCGAGCGCCCCCTGACAAGCTAAATGTAAAAATTGGGCCCCTTTTAGCTGACATTTTGATATTTAGTATTCTTTTGGTTTTCAGTAGGTTGTCGTTTTTTTGCGTTTTTCGGGGTGTTTTCATTTTTTGTTAGCATAGACATCCCCGACCTCCGGGTTTACTATCATTTCTGAAGTTTTTTAGTGGCCTCCTTAAGCTAAGTTTATCGCCCCCTGGCCCAAACCTCTAGCTACGCTGCTGATATAGCTGAATATTCGTTTTCGCAGCATGATTAAATAAATGACAGCAAACTGCAGCGAGCAACACTGCAGTTCGATTGCACCTTCCATGTTGGTTTGGTCGCAATCAGAGGTAGAGATGTTCCCGGCGTAAATTTCCGGCCCAGTTCTTCTTTTGAGTCAGTAATTCATAACCACTGCTAGGTCGCACTAGATCTGGGGGTCGGTGAAACGTTTTTAAAGCAAAAGTCATGATTTGATTCGTGTGTTAGCGCCACGCGACCGCTCAAGTGCAAATAAACCGGTGCAAATAATATAATTCCGAGATTGTGTGAACGTATCGTTAGTTAAACTTTTTCTAGCCTTTTAGTAAGACATTCCAACCCAAGTTTGCTGGCATTCGCCAGGAAAGTAAATATTTAATGGCGACGGAGTCACGTTTAATGTGCTACTTCACTCATTGACAGTTGATTGCTGGATTTGCTATGACCCCGACAGAGAGGATGCTGGAGAATTCATAAGGCCGTGTCTGTGCAAAGGTATGTCTGCATGTGTTGTACGTTTCAAAACCTTAAAGATATTCGTTTGCGCAACGTGCTGCTCATGACAAACCAATATGGTAGCAAGCATAAACACACGCCTTAACCTAAACGATTTATGTCAATAGACGATACTTCTGGCTTGAACGGCAGTGTGGTGTTCGCCGTGACATTCGTGCTAAGCTTGTTCTATGAAAGTACCTTTTTGCTTGATAGCCGTAAGAGGCCGGTTCTGTGTGCCCCAGTCGAAGTGCCGTTGTCTTTCTGCACGATTTGTAAGATAAACACTGCCACGAACTGACAATTTTGCTGGATTTGTGACAATTGCGTTAAGCGTGCAGTTGACATAACTTTTCATACTCAGAACATTTGGTCTTCGCATGCTGTCAAGCAGTATGTGACAGGCACAGGTGGGTGCGCAACTTGCGTCGCACCTCCAGGATGTTTGTCACGCAAACGTTCCTACAGCCAACCGACCTGACTCATGTTGCGACGTCACAGTTCGTTTCGCGCTTGCGCCAGAGACACGAAATCATTGTAGCGTGATGAGATCCCGTGACTTGCGCGCATTCGCGTGATATTGAATTGACATCGTTTCATACCGGACCATTGTTCAGCACAAGGGCGGGGAAGCAGCTGCTCGCGTGAAGATTTAATATGGCTCGTGTCAGGATTTTCGTTGCCCAAGGTAAAACACAACATCGCGTCAGAAGAAAACTCATTGACAAGCAGACACATAGAAAATAAGTCAAGAGAATCTCTCTCACTCCTTGACTTAGTTTTCTCTCCCAATTTTCCTTTGCAAAGTACACGTAGAATTAACGGACAGCCGGCGACATTCCACAATTCACGCGGCCTGTGCTAGTGAATAGGTTTCCCATCCCTGGTTTAGCTCTGCTCTTTTTTCAAACCCGAACTCAACGCTATTTTCTCCACAGCGTTCGCGTTTAATCAACAGTCTATGTGATATTTTGATCCGAAATATAATTGGTGAACAACGGTGATTGAATAGTTGTATAAACACGCACTTGTACTTGGCGAGCTGGCTGAAAATGAACTGGTAGACTGTTTACGACGTGCGGTTCAAGCTCGAATACTTGCGTTCAAACTTCAAACATAGTTGTCAAGCATGGTTTCGTGTCTGTGGTCAGGACCACACGTATCAAGCTTGAACTGAGATCCATGCATTTGGAAAATGTTTGGAAAAAAATACCTTGCCGGGACGAACCTATATTGCGTGTCGGTTGGACAACTTCAACAAGTCTGCGTCCGGTTGGGGTTATTACAAAGTGATCCCCGAAATCAAACCCATAAAAATAGGCTGTGCCAAAAAAAGACTCCAGAAATACAAGGCACAGGAGCACATAATAAAGGGTGAAAACAACCAAAAACACAGGGTGACCTTTAAAAAGCGTAAGTACAGGGTAATCCAAAGAGCAAAACCCACATTATTACCCTGGTGCATCATCAAGCGTCAGCCACAACTCGATTCCAGACGTCGCTGTTTCTTCA
>Ga0210059_1010132_pt1 | contig 14603 bp, 24 predicted proteins | sample Ectturendosymbi2_FD_188042 | JGI IMG/M metagenome (GOLD analysis project Ga0210059, IMG submission 188042) | Ecteinascidia turbinata endosymbiont from Florida, USA - Sample 2 (SPAdes) (version 2) | ecosystem: Host-associated > Tunicates > Ascidians > Unclassified | place: Key West, Florida...
AATAGGTTGTGTCAAGTCTTTCGCAGTCAAATGTGCGCATAAATGCAACTTCCTGCGCATAAATGCAACTTTCGTTGAAAATAAATGCAACTTTCTCACTTTTTTACTGCAACAAAAACTTGCCCTAATTATCACATTCGTGAGCTGATATTAGGTCCTCCTTCCAGTACAGTACCAAGACTATCAGCATCACATTCACATATATGGACTGATATTAGGTCCTCCTTACGGTACAGTACCAAGACTATCAGTATTATATAAAGCATTTCCTACAAGATACACATCACTAACTCGAATTTCACACTTACTTGAAAATTAATTAGAAGGGATTTTACACAGTCTAACCTTTCAGAGATGACACTAAGTCTTTAATCTCTACACATCACCACTATAGTTAAAAAGAACGCGTACACATGGTTTAAACATTCTCATCACACACAGATCATGAATTGTTTCCACTCAGTCGGGAACTCTTTGGGAGTATCATTTTATTCTGTGTGCACTCTTTCGCAAGGTGTCCTTTTTGTCGGCAACAATAACAGTAGTGTCCAACTGTATGTTCTAGGACCGCCCCTTTGATTCCTGTATGTTCTAGGGGTCAAAGGGAAATAATATTTGACCCCTATATTAATTTCCCTTCAGCTCCATTCTATGTTTTGCTCAGATATCCCCATGCATGTGTATTTATTGGATCTGGAAGAATGATTCGTTTGTCATCCTGAGCAGAAAGGTCGACCTTATTGACAGTTTCTGTGAATATTTCATGCTGCTGACTTCTGATTACGTTCATAGTTCTCCGCTGTTCTTTACCATTGAAAAGGCAATTTTTATAGTCCTCGAATGAAATATTATTTTTTACTACACCTCTTTTTACACCTTTACATTTCTTCTCTTCATCTCCTTCCTTTTTGTAGGCATACAATTTTGCTTGTAGACCTAGAAACTCAGATATGATCTTCCCACCACATTAATTTTTCATCATCCCAGGGACTTTTTTATTCATTCTCTTAATTCCAGATGAATGATCTTTTTCAAATTTTGATGTATCAAATTTATCTGATAGATCTTCATGAATATCTTTGAAGAAGTCTTCTGTATATATTTCATACATCAATGAATCAGTATCAGTCATCAACAACTTTGCTTTTGATTGGTATTTTTTCTTGATGTAGTTATAATGAAAATCATACATGAGAGTCTTTGATAAATCCAGAATACACATCCCAAGATAAATTGGCTTGTTTAAGTTGATTTTTGTTTTTTGCGTATGCGCTGCAACAAGATCTTCACTGCAGATTGTTATTCGTTCATAATTAGGCATTGAAACAAGCTTTTCAGCAGACTTTTAACTTGTTCTACAGTAAGTCTTATATCAACTCTGTTGCAAATATTCTCCATAGTTTTTCCAAATACTGAATTGTTCATCAGTTTGAAGAAATCTTTCTCATACCCGTTGGTGTATTCTGTTCTTAGTTTTGTATTCAAGTCAATGTAGGGCTTCATCCATGCTTTTTCGTTAAAGGAGATCCCACGATGAATTTTTGTTAATTTTAAGTCAAGGTCTAAATACTGTTTTAAATTTTTATAATGTAATATATATTTTTTCTTGTCCTCTAAATTAGGGATAAGTTTTTCCACTTTATTTACAGTAATCCTTTCCGGAGCAAGAGGATAATCATTATGAAGATCATGAAGTTCTTTTGGATACTCTAAATCAACCTCAAGAATGTATCCTAATTCTTTCCAATTGTCTAAATTTTGTCTTTCATCCACTTGAAGTCACTAACTGGCAATGGTTGACTCATTGCCCAACCATACAAGTTGTTAGAATCAAGATATTGAATAAATTTTGATTTTTCTTTTGAATTAAGATTCTTCATATGCTTATTAGTTGCTCTTGAATATCGCGTTGAAATCATAGAGACTCCTCCACGTATTCCCTACTCTATCATGAGTAACATGTCTGGATCGCTCAATAATTCAAGTTGAACTTCCGTCTTTTTTAAACATGCATCCCATGCTAGTCCAGGTGCTGAATAATACCAACAAGGATCAAGTTCATGATTTTTCAAACAAACGTCTCTAAAATTTTCAAAGACATCCGCAAGAAAAACTACGTCTGTCATAAGATAGAGATCATGATAATGACGAAAATCTTTCATCTTGAAACAATCCCAAACCCTTTAAGAATGTTTGAAGTCTTCTGGTGTTATATCGCTATTGTTCAACTTTGAGTGAAACATATCTTAAGGGGGTAATTGAGTGTCATTAAATTTACTCAGACTGTTAAACCAGTCATATGTAAAAACTCCTTTTCGTCTTAACAACTCACAAGCCTCTTCATCAAATATTTTTTTAAGATGAGTGACTTGTTCTTTTTCTAGATTCTTTGTCAATTTCTCCAAACTTGATTGCAAGAATCTAAAACTGTCAATAAATCTAATCTCAAATTTTTTTTCCTGCTCTTTGTGATAAATCTTTTTTGAGAAGCTTACATAATTTTCCTCAGTTTTAGGTATACAATTTAATCTTCCTGGTGTCTTCCCCAAGTTTTCAATGAACAAATGTGTGTCATAGCCAGAAAGATTATGAAAAATCACTGGTATATGTTGTGGCTCTTCATACAATAAATTACATTTATTATGGGCAGCTCCACGATATTTTCCAGTTTTATGATCATGATCTCTACGCTTTTTATCGTTAGAAGCAAATGTTTTTAACAAAGATAGCAGGTTTTTGCATTTTCAAAATCGATTTCATTATTTTCAGTCATGACCATAGGTTTATTTTCCATTAACCAAATTCTGTCTAAATCTTTTTCAAGTAGATCTGTAAAAATCCCTGTAATGTCTTCACCATCTTCTCTCTGAGAATAAAGAACTTGTTTAACAGGTTCACCATTTTAAGTATATAATAGCAGAATCCAGAAGATTCATTTTTTTGATATTTCTTGGTGAACGATTTGTCTAAATCAGGTTGACAACTTTGAATTCTTTTTGTGAAGCATTCGAAGTCTGCGTGGACTACGATTGGAACTTTATTTGATCGGTTGAAATTATTGAATTATAAAATTGTCCCTTTTTTTGGTAGAGTTATCTTAACCACTCCATTCTTTTGGCAATATTCATTATGTTGTTTTAAAACCTTCTCAGTTGTGAAAGAATTAAGACACGTCAGATAGAAATGTCTTTTTTCTGTATGTTTAGTCTTTTGACTGGTTAAAAGTCTTGACATGTTCCTTATTAACACATAATGCTTATCTTCCAGCAGTAGAAGATTTACTTCATGTAGTCTTTCATCTATATTAGAAATCCTCAAAGGATATATCTTATTTTCATCATCATGTCCTAAAAAATGTGTGGAAATAGTGGGATTGTGTTTCTTGAATTTATCTATATCTTTCAGTTTAACTGGAAAGCTTATATTTTTAAAGTTTAATGTTTCAGTTTGTTCTTTTAATTGCTTTGTAATCCTTTCAGGATTATCTGTAACAGGATTCAAAAGCATTGATAAAAAAACGCCCTTGCAACGCACCATTTAAAGCATTGATTATCAGTTTTATTTTCATTTCTAAACCTCATGTTTATCAATGCTTTTTGCTTGCTAGATATTTTGGTAATTTCACATAAGTACCTCCTCTCAAGGGCTTTTATCTCGCTGTGTGAATATCAAGACTCACAATTGAGTGAAATGTCTACCCAGATCCATTCATTTGATAAACTGCAATATTTTCTAAAATCATTTCAGTCATTTCTGCCCACAACGCATTTAAATCAATTGATGCTAAAATAATTATCGTTTTTGACTGACAATTTTTCATTTCAATAATAGACTCACCATTTGCAGTTGGGACAACTCGTTCCATTCTTGCTATCAAAATAAGTCTTACCTTTGTTTGAGGTCTTAATTTTTCAATAGCTTTTTGTTTAACAGTCATCAAAAACGTCTTAGGATCAAACTTTTGATCTGTTGGTGGTTTGATAGTATGATGAACTGCGAATCCGTTCAAAGCTGATCGTTTGCTTTCTTCAAATTTTAATTGTTTAGGATATAAACTCATGCCTTTTTTTTTTAAGTTTCAAACTCGTTGTTGATTGGTCTTTTTACTGGTGTTGGCACAAATCGTAACAGCCAATCATTAAATCGTTTAAATCCACTTTTGACCTTCGGGATATTACTTTTAGGTGTTCTGACAAACCGACTTGGTTGACTTGGTTTAAGAATACTAGTTAATTTGTGGTAATAATTTGTGGTACATTTTCATCAAGTATACTTTCCATCCTTCGTATAGTATTATAAAATTATCTTTAACTAATTTTTATTTATAAGGAAAATTCATTCAATTATTTTTTTAAATGTTATTTTTAATTTATGATAAAAATTATTCAAGTATTCAATTATTTAACTTATGAATATAGTCTAGCCTTTTTTGAATTTTTTTTCCTACAAATATGACAAACATTCAATTTCTTTGCACAACTAATACATGTACAATGTCCACAGGAAAAAACAACTTTCAGGGTATTTACTAAACAAACTTTACATGAAATAACTTCTTCTGTTGTTTCTTCATCTACTTCATCACTAAACTTTTCATTTATTATTTCATCACTAAACTTTTCATGTATTACTACATATGCTTATCTTCTTCATCACTTAACTCTTCATTTATTTCTCCAGTTTGTCTTATCATCATTTCCAAGACTATTCTTTGCTTATATCGTCTAAACCAATATTTAAACCAATTATATGCATTGTTCTTCCTAATGACATCGCTATAAGGGTCAATTGTCACTGGAAATTCGCGGAAATCAACTGAATGAATCATTAACCAAATGTCAAAATACATTTCATCATCTATAGAGTAAGTATATCTTTTTATTGTAATTATAGTTATTTCTTTTTAAAGAAATTTATACATTTCTTTAATTTTAACAATTTCCCTTTGAGGTGTTTGATCACTAGTATGTTGGTTAAAAATTATGACAAGTTCTCTTAAGTTTTCTTCAGGAATTATAGTTTCTTCATGACATATTCTTGGTATCATTCTTTTTAAGTCCCCGAGATTTTCTAGATTAACTAAAAAACTATTAACAATTACTTCATGCCTTCTATCATAAATCTTATTCAACAAAATTGGTGATAATATTTTAATATAGTCTTTTTTTCTCATTATTTCCCCTCGTTCACCAAAATTTTCATGTAACATTTTTAGTTGATTAACACGTCTGCATTTTAAATGATTTATCACAAATCTTTTATCAGTATTCATTCTTTATATATATTATAAAATTATCTTTAACTAATTTTTATCTGCAAAAAATAAAATTCACTCACTTATAAAAATAATTTAACCTTTTTTGAAATTTTTTTCCTACGAATATGACAATCTTTCAATTTATCAGCGCAACTAAAACATGCACAATGACAGCAACTTGTAAATACTACTTTCGGGGTATTTATTAAACAAATTTTACATGTAACAGGTTCTTTTGCTTCAACATCTATTTCATCATTAAACGTTTTAGTGATTCTTTAGTTTTATTTTCAGCTAATCTTATTAACAAATCCAGGGCCATTTCGTCATCATATTGTCTAAACTTTGATTTAAACCAATTATATATATTATAACTTTTCCACCAAACTACACCCCTATCAGGTATTTTTGGAAATTCGCGGAATTTAAATGAACGACTCATTATCCAAATGTCAAAATCATCATCATCATCATCATCTAAAGAGTGAAGACATATTTTTATCATAATTTTAGCTATTTTTCTAAAAATAAAATTATGCAATTCTCTAATTTTAACAATTTTCCTTTGAAATGTTTGATTTCTAGTAAGGAATATAGGCCGCTTAAAAATTGTGAAAAGCTCTCTTAAGTTTTCTTCAGGAATTATAGTTTCTTCATGACATATTCTTGGAATTACCTCTTTGAGTATAGATACACCTTCTGGATTTGTTGACAAACTATTAACAATTACTTCAAGTCTTTTGTCATAAATCTTATTCAACAAAATTGGTGTTACTTTTTCAATGTAGTCGTCTTTCCACATTCTTCTTTGCTCTTCTTCGCCAAAATTTTCATGTAACTCTTTAACCTGATTAACACGTCCACGTTTTAAACGTTTTATCACAAGTCTTTTAACAGTATTCATTCTTTATATCATATTATAAAATTATCTTTACATCATTTTTATTTATAAAAAACGCGCTCTTGTTTCTTTAAGTAATTCTTATATAATCTTTAACTAATTCTTATATTAACTTTAACTAATTCGTATATTAACTTTAACTAATTCTTATATTAACTTTAACTAATATCTTATATTAACTTATTTAATTATTATATTAACTTCTTATTATTTTCTCTAACTTCTAATGATCTTTATAATCTTTAACTTGTTCTTATTATAAGATTCACTGATTCAATTATCTTTAACTTATTCTTAATTAACTAATTCTTATATCATGTTTAATTTATTATTGTTTCTTTAACTCATTCAATTATTATTTTTTTGTTATTCCAAATTTTTCCATTGTTGCATTTTAAAAATAAAATTTTTTTCCAAGTTTTTCTTGAAGCTTCAACGATACTATCAAAAACTGTTTCTTCGCCTGTGAGAATGTCAACAAGTTTGACCTCTTTTCCTTTCTTCTGCTTTCTTTCTTTGCTTAGATTTCTTGCTTGTTCAAACAATCCTTTTCTTCGATAATTTTAAGCATTTGTTTTTTATTCATTTGTGTACGACATCTTGTACTGTCTTTCAATAATTCAATCATTGCAGGTCTTATAATATTTTTAACAGTTGCCATTTATATATAATGATAAAAAAATTTTTAATTAATATTCAATTTTCCTTAAATTAAAAAAATTAATATTCTACTCTCATCTTGTTACCATCACTCTGAAAAATCAAACTTTTATCACTGATCACAACTATAAAAGATTCTGTATTTGCTACTACCTTTTCTGAGAACTGAACTTTTATCTGAATGTCAGTCACAGAGTTTTTTAGTTTCTCACATTGCTTTGTCACGTCACAGACAAACATAGGGAATAATTCTTTATAGTCTGCTGTGATTATATTAGGATTTTAAAATTAAGTCTTCAAGATGGTAAAATTTGTTCTGGACACTGCGGCATCTCCATAAACCCTTGAAAATTTTTGCTGAGTAAAGTTTCTATAGTCATAATCAATTTCTGGATATCTCCTAGAGTTACATCACAAACATGTTAGTGAGATTACAATGATCAAAACTTGATGGATTGTGCTCCTGGTTCCCTGATTTATCTGTCTGAAAAGCTACAATTATCCATCGAGGTTTCTCCGGGGCTGATTTTACCAACAATCGCCAGGTAAAATTTCTCGTTTGTGGGACTGGATTTGAGTCGCATTGAATCATGTGATAACCAACTGAGAGATTTGATTTTGACTCGATTGTTTTGTAGAGTGTAAGTTTTTCTTGACCATTTGGAAGCACATGAAGTACATACCAAGCCAATTTTGTTAAGACAACCTTTCCAGCATCAGCAGCAGCAGCTCTGAAAATCGCATCATTATCACCTTTTCTCACGAGAGTTAATTGATGCTTAAACCCGTAGACAACTTTTTCACAGTCATCACAAAACCCGAAAATATGTTTAAGTGGAACTATGAATGAAAATGTGCCTTTAGGGTCAGGCTTTTGAATGATATAACCCTGACTGGCTGCAAATCCGATGTTATTTTGAGGATGTGCTGTTGTGTGTGAATCTTTCATCCACAATTGGTTGAGCCCCTTGGATTTTTGAAAATCAACAAGATATTTTAACAGTCCAAGAATCGTCATTCCTTGTCCTGGGCAGACAACAATGCAAAGCAACTGCATCTTTGTGGAAAAAACCTGACAATCAGATATCACTTGAGATAAATTTAATTACATAATATAAATGAGTTACACTAATGTGCATGTAAACATTTCAGAAAATCAGAGGCGCAATTTGAATGAGGCAATTGAGTCAAAAGGTCCTGTGAGCATTCGTTTGGGCTACGAAGATTTGGAGCGAAATGATATTCTCGCTGTGACCAATTCACAAGTGAACAGAATGACAAAAGCCTATGACAATCGACGAGGCATCACGATAAAAATGAGTAAACGTCAGGTTGAACACAACAAAACAACTGATGGGGGTTCCTTTCGTGGTTAGCAGGTTTAGCAGCAAAGGCTCTTCCATTTCTCGCAAAGACTGTCTTACCGACATTGGCAACTGGAGCACTTTCAGGGGTTGGGTCGGTTTTGGCACAAAAAGCAACAAACAAGGCCATGGGAAATGGACTATATTTAAAAAAAGGCAAGAACATCGCAAGAGTCGAAACAGACGTTCAAGGACTGCATTTGATACCATACAAAGGTTCGGGGCTTAGCAAAGTTGGAGACAGTTTGTATTTGAAACAGGGGGTCAAGTTTTTGCCGGTTCTGGTCTTCTTCTTGGTCCGAACAGTCCGTTGAAACATATCCCAGTTCTTGGTTGGCTGCTTTAGATTTTCTAGCATTAAATAAATATGCAAACCAAAGGAAAAACGAATTGAACAAAAAGTCACGCAAGACATCAACTATCACAAAAATCAACACATCAAACAGGATGTCGTCGAGCAAAATAAGGGCAAAGAGATTCTAACTAACCAGAAAATTTACCAGCAATTAAATCATTATTTAAATCAACACATCATCCAAAATGTAAAGTAAAGTAAATGAACCCTAGTTGATGCAGACTACATGAAATTCATAAAATTTAAAAAAATCTCCATGAAGAAAAGCTCAAACACTCTGCAATGATAAAAAAATATCATTGCTTGCTGAACTTTTTAACTTTTTGTTGCCTTTTGATTTTTCAGTTTTGAATGTTTCTCCTGAACGTTGGGATTTTGTCAGATTTCGAAGAAATCATCGGAACTATTTCTGGGAAGGTTTTACATGGATTGAATGTGTTTTTTGGGAGTGCTTCAATTTTTCTGAAAGTAATTCAAAAATTCCTTTTCAACAAAATTCAGAGACATGAGAAGCAAAAAAATTTAATTGAACTGCAGCTCAACTCAATTCGTAACATGATTTCGAAGGCGTTGACTGACAACGAAATTTTTGAAGCCGAGTTTGAGAATATTCTTTCTCAAACAACAAAACGAAATGAAACATACATAAAATTTGATGAAGTGTTGTTCCCAGAATAAAATGTTTAGAATAAATGATTCGAGTTGAGAATGCGATTTTACCAATCAAGCCTCTGAGTAACTTTGAAATACTAGACGCTGTTAAAAAAATTGATTTGAAAAACTTTCGTGGTGTTTCCTTGCGAGACACTTTGCCAAAGAAACCAAAAAGGCATGAATGCGGGATCATGAACCTTGATGATTCTTCTGGAAACGGGACACACTGGTTTGAGTGGTTAAAGCGTGGAAACCATAAGTGGTATTTTGACTCGTTCGGATTGCCCCCACCAACTGAGTTGAACAAGTACCTTGATGGTGACATTTTCTATCCAACTGAGCAAATACAGCCTAGGCAACAAATATTTTGTGGTCATCTTTGTCTTCACATTTTGAAGCTGATGCAAAACGGCAGAGGTCTCCAAGAAATAATTAACAGTTTTTGGTAAAAAAAATTCACCGTCATAATAAAGATGCCAGTTGATAAATCCAGAAGAAGTCCTACGACAAGTCAAACAGAAATTCAAGGGGTCTCACTCGGATACATAAATATTAATTTTTTACGAAAAGGTCAAATGATTGACATGAATGGAAAAACTATAACTAATCTCGGCTCGGGACAAACCCCAACTGATGCTGCAAGGAAGAAATATGTCAATGAAAAATTTTTAAAAAAAGGTGGTCCAATTGATATGCAGAATAAACCGATTAAAATCGTTTTAGCTCCTGTTGACGAAGGTGACGCAGCGACAAAAGGCTGCAGAGACTCAAAAAGTGTCGGTGAAAGTGATTTGGATATGAACGGGAATTTGATAAAAAACGTGAGATGGCCAGAAGAAGATCATGACTTAGTGAATCGAGCATATGTTTATTTTGTAGCAGGCAAAAAGCTGCCAATTGAAGGGGGTACTATGCAGGGACTACTCGATACGGCATAGCATAGAATAAGAAATATAAACACAAATCCACAAAATGAAGACGAACTGGTCCCAAAGCGGTGGATTGAAGAAAATTTTTTGAATCGTTATAGCCCTGCGTCGACTATGGCAATAGATTCAAATTTGGATGGTCATCATATCTCATACCTGAGAGCACCAGAACAAAATCACCATGCAGCGACAAAAGGATATGCTGTTACGAAGCTGTCGCTTTTGGGTGAAAGTATGCAGGGTGAGATAGGTATGGCTGGAAACAGGACTAGACATTTGGGCGAACCTCTGCATGACAATGATGCACTCAGACTGAGTTCTGCAAACTAATTCTACCTGAAACGTGATGGGTCAAATTGGATGTGAAATGATTTATCTGTGGGTGGGTTTAGAGTAAGAGGTGTGGCAAATCCCAGGAAAGACCAGGACGGTGTGAATTTACGAACACTTCGAGATTCAGAAGCACGCGTTTTACAAGAAGCAACCAGTGCAGCTGATACAGTAGTCGACGATGCAATAACAAACCACGCAAACATCTTGAATCGAGAAATCACAACAAAAAGTTTGAACTTGAACCCACAAGGAACAGCAACTAAAAATTTTAGCATGTGTAGGCAATATCATATTGCTGGACTTCCAGACCCAACACTTGAACACGAGGCTGTCAATCTTAGGACGTTGAACAGATAAATAAAGGCTAATAACCTGTTAGTAGAATCATTGAAATATTTGAGGCTTGATGGTGAAAATCAAATGGTTTCAGATATTCAAATGAACAATCACAAACTTGTCGGTCTGGCCAACGCAGTCAGGCGTACTAATGGTGTGGGCTTGAAAGTTTTGGATGAGGCTGTTAATTTGTTAATGGTTCAAACAAATGAAAGCCTTGAGAGAATGGAAGGGGCACTTGCTGTAATAAATGAACGAATTGTAACAAATACTGAAACAGACGAACCAAAAGAAACAATATGAAATCAAAAAATTGATAGAATTTAACAAAATTTTCTTCAAAGAATTACTGATTTAGAATTTCAACTTCGAAAACTACAAGAGTAGAACGGAGTGAGCAAAAAAAGTTTTTAGAGTTAAAATAAGGATGAATTACTATGGAATGCCAGATCACTTGGATACAAAAATACACCAAATACATGGCAAACACAAAATCTTAAATACACACTAACAAACTTTTGTGAGAGCTTGGGAAAACAAAAAACGCAAGAGCAGATTGTTGCTGCTTTTGAAACGTGGCAGAGTGTGTTTGGATTGAAATTCAAAAGAGTTGAACCTGATGAAGAATGCGAGAAAAAAATTACATTCTTACATAATCATGATGGACTAAATTGTCCATACAAACTCAGCGGGCAAAAAGGGGGCACTTTAGCGAATGCTTTTTACCTTGGTAAGTCTGCAATAAGTGGAGATATACATTTTGATTCAGAAAACTGGACAGAGCAAAAAACAGTTCCAGGAGATGGGAAATACAATTTATTTTCCGTGGCAGTCCACGAACTTGGCCATGCCTTGGGACTTTATCACAATACTGAAGACAAAGACAATATAATGCAACCTATTTTTAAATCAGGATTTAGTAACAAGACACTTTCTGAATCTGACATTAAAACAATCCAAGAAATGTATGGCGCAGCAAAAAATGTAATTGTTATGGCAATTTTTAACTCTAAGCAAGCAAAAGTTATGATCAGAAAAATACTACAAAGCTCAAAGACAAAAAGGCTAAAAATAATTTACACTTTAAAACCAAAACACTTCAGCGAAAATTTAGAAATTTCTGATGAATCATTTCAAAGTCTCTTAAAAAAGTTGACAAAAATTGATCATGATGCATTTGTGGCTGAGATTTGTGGGGTGATTGAAAATGTCTGAGCTATAAATAAAATCTCAAATGATAGTGCGTTCGGGTTCGAACGCTTTGGCATGGTTATGAAGGCTATAAAAACATGACAGTGCGTTCGGGTTCGAACGCTTTGGCAGGGTTGTGAAGGCATGGCTTGATGTTGAAGCTACATCTTGGTGTCAAGCAGATGCTATCAAATGACACCGAAAGTCTACTTGGGCTGAAAGCTGTTTGGAGTCGAATGCCTGTCAAACAAAAACATAACCAAAGACTTGAAATTTAAGTACACACTAAAAAAAGCATTTATTACTTTGCTATAACCACAACAATACAAGAAAATAAATTCAACACATACAAACAGCTTGAACCAATCTAGAATAGGGTTAACACAGACCTTAGCAATTTCAAAAGCATTGATTATGTAACAGTATATCAATCAAACCATTACAAACAAAAAGAAAAGCCCTTAAAGCAGAAGCAAAGGTTATACAGCCTCAAACCTATTCTGAAACATTGTCAAACATTGAAACACAAAGTGATAATGTGATACAGCCACAGCCAAACCATGAATCAAGCACAAAGGTGCGCAATTAAAATATAAAGCGATACAGCCATACCTTCACATCCATTGCTTGGCAGTTTCAGGATGTTTCAACACACTCTTTCCAATCGCCTGTTTAACCCAGTAACAACACCTACAAATAAAATATATTAATTAAACACCTTTTTACAGATTAAGGAACCATTCTTAGCCTACTGAACACAAGCAAACCTAATCACACAAATTGCCCCTGAGACTGATATCAACCGCACGAACATAGTTTGCTTCAGAGCCTACGGCCCTCGTGATGTGCCGTGATGTTTCGCCTGAGTGGTCAGATGCTTTAACAATGACAGAACGGCGAGACGAAGAAACATGAACTTGGTGTACGAACCTATGAGGTGATGCAAAGCTTAAGAAAACACAGCACTCAGCCAGCCTTTTGACAACAAAACAACGGTTCGAGGCGAAGCCCACGCAGAGTTTAAGAAAATCACTCAATTGTAACGGGATCGCCCTTTACAAACATATCCTTGAGGGCAGACAGTGGCGCGTGAACTGTCAACAAAATCGCCTTTTCTGCTGACGATGACAAACGAATCATTCTTCCAGATCGAATAAATACACATGCATGGGGATATCTGAGAAAAAAATAGAATGGAGCTAAAGGGACATTAATATGGGGGTCAAATATTATTTCCTTTTGACCCCTAGAACATACAGGAATCAAAGGGGCGGCCCTAGAACATGATTTTTAATGTATCTCCATTGCGTGTGGATTCATGAAGGCCACACTCTTTCCATATTTCTGGTATCTTTTGTAACATCTCAAAAACTTCCTTATCTGCAATCTTCAAGAAGTATACATTAGGCATACTGTTTCGTAATGTTTCTTTCACTATATTTGACAAAAATTGATTTTCAGTTATCTCAGTTATCGTCAATTGAGCCTCTCTTATAGCTAATTCCAATTCATCCGCAAGATTGCTTTGCCAATCAAATGATCTATTCTCAATGGCTTTTTGTAATAAGGCCATTTTTTGTCTTTGTGATAATCCATAGACCATTGAAGTCCATTGAAAGAATTGCTCAAGTGGGTCATAATGTTCTACCCCAATAGATCTCTGACGTTTTGTTAACGCCATTTGTTTAGCTTCCGCATAAAATTTCTAAAGCGACAAATTCATCTGCAATTTTAATTTGGATGTTACATTTGGAAAATTGTCAAGAAAATCTTTAGCAAAAGTTAAACATTATATTTCTCTTCCTATCTGCAGATTGTTCCACAGTTTAATTGATTCAAAGGCTTGCTGCATCATATTTAACTCCTGACATTCCATTGTCATCTCAGCCAATGGTAAGGTTAATTCAGCAGGTTGTATTGGAGGGTGTATATCAATATCCTTTAAACTGGATAAATCTCCTTCCTACTGCTCCTTCCATCTCTTTGTCAAAGGTAACAGTTTATCCAGTTTATGCCCATTCATTGTTTTAATTTCACACTACATATCCTATATGAATATCTATAAAGAAAAAATCTATTGTAGAGACAAAGATTTACTCAATATTTCACACATGTAATGTGCCCAGAAGGCAAAAACTACAAATTAAAGAAAAGTGTTCCAGATTTCATACACAGACTCATTAGTTATAATCAGGGCTTCCATACCGTCCTTATTTCTAAGATTTGTCCTTATTTTGAAAGTGTACATCTTAGAAAAATCATTGTCCTTATTTCTAAGATATGTCCTTATTTTGGACTTGCGTCCATACTTTGTCTTATTTTCAACAAAGCTGCAATTCTAAGAAAACCATTTTCATCCTGACCTAAATTCTTTTCCGTCAAAGCTTTGTGACATCATAAAAGCAACACAATCTTATTTGGGACACAAAGAAGCAAGGCAGCGGATAGGCATGAAGCATTGTTAGCACTTCAGGCTGTCTTGGTTAGATCGGAAGGCTAGTTCTGTAGACTACAGAAGGTTGTGTGTCTCCTCGACAAAAACTTATTTTAGCCTAATTTTAAAAATGAGCAAACGTAAAAACGTTTTCCGTGATGAGTACGAGAGAGAATTCAACGGAGTTAA
>Ga0210059_1010133_pt1 | contig 14603 bp, 9 predicted proteins | sample Ectturendosymbi2_FD_188042 | JGI IMG/M metagenome (GOLD analysis project Ga0210059, IMG submission 188042) | Ecteinascidia turbinata endosymbiont from Florida, USA - Sample 2 (SPAdes) (version 2) | ecosystem: Host-associated > Tunicates > Ascidians > Unclassified | place: Key West, Florida...
AAATTTAGATTGTATTCATGGCTAACTTTGGCAACTTTCGTTTTAGTAGGTGTGATTGCTTAATTTTGTGGACCAGTTTTTCTTTACTTTTTTCAAAAGTTTCCATAGGAGTTAGGTTTAGGGTTTACCTTTTATGTTTAGTACCTACCAAGCCTACTACACTCTTGTCATGTGTTACTGTCACATTACAGGTGACAGTCGAATAAGGTTTCAAATATGAAGATCCACAGGCAGTGTTGTAGCGGCTGCCTTTTAATAGAAGGTATTGATGTCAACATTTTCAAATTTAGCTCTAAGAACATTGTTACGATGTAACTCATAGTTCCATTTGATACTTTTGTAGCACCTCTACTTCAACATTTACAGGAAAAGGATTATTGTGAACAACAAAATCAGTTTCCAAATCTTTGAAATCAGAAATCTTTCTTCGAAAGTGTTAGAAATTCTTCAAATCCTCATGGAATCTACACAAACTCATGGTTTTGAATGAAAAAGTTGTTACCTTTTCTATTAGTCCTAGTGTCACGTTATGACTACACACAAAAATGTATGTCGGCTATGATAATAATAAACGTTCTCCTTCATACCTAATGCAAACATGAAACTGGCATGACGCAGGCCACTAAACGGGGCATGACGTGCCAGATTAGTCCGCCAGTTTGACACCCCTGTTGTAGGTTCAATGGCTGTTGCAGGTTCAATCATGCAAGGAATTAATCTTGATTAACATATTTATAACTCCACCAACTTTGAAAAACAGCCTGGTATTCATTTATAAAATCCATTCTGAAATCCTCTGGTATGCCTTGCAAAGTGTTAAATGAGTTAAAAGTGAAAAAATAAGAACAATATAAACATAGGTTTTGCTTTTTTTGTAAGCCAGTGTTAGTTGAAAGCAGAACTACATAATAATTAAATTTAAGTAATTACACATTTTTATGTTGTTGCATTTAAGAATAATTGTAATTTGCAAACAATTTTGACCAAATTACAATTACATTTGACTTGTAACAACTTTGCAGAGTTTGAAAAAATCATAACAAAACTAGAGTTACACTTCCCATGTCACCTGCTACAGTTCTATTCACAATGTAGATGCAGCTAAACTGACTGACAAACAGTATGCTCCTATGTGACACATTGGTTTGACAGTTAATGCCTGAGTCCATGTCCAGTGAGAGTGCTTGCGATAATGGGTAAAATGCGAAGATCACGTATGGAGTGAGTTAGTGTTCACTGCTGTATTTTTTTTCGCTGAGACATTTTGGTCATTTTTTGCTGATAAAGTTTGGTCACTGAAATATTTTGGTCATTTGTCTCACAGTTGTATTAAAACTTGCCGTTAACAATGTTTTTTAGCCTATATTTTTAGACATTCTGACTGAAACTACTTAATTTTTTTCTAATTTTTCTATGGAACTAATTTACATTAGTATTTTGGTCTATGACTGAAAAAAACAGGTTCACTGCTGGGTTTTGTCGTCACTGGTCACTAACAAAATACTAATGTAGGTAGGTGAAAAAGAGGTAACTGTGGCTGCAACATCCAAATCGCTGCAGTATAAAAGTATCTATCATGCTGTACGTAAGGTTAAGACAAGCCAAAGATATGTTCGGTGCTCAGAGTGAGCATTTAGTTAAATTTTGAGTAAGATGGTCAGAGGGTCAATAATTATTTAAGGTGATAAAAGCACTATCTTTAGAATAATTTTTTGCTGAAATTGTAGCCTTTTGAAAATCAAAAAGATTCCTGATTCCAACCCTGACCACAATACTTTTATCTTTACCTGGCTTTGACCAGAGTTGGACTCAGTGTCCTACTCTGGATGTAGTGTTGCACCAAGTGTTACTGGTTAGCAAACAATAGGGCTAAGAAAGTGTCTGTAACCTTGTTCTATCTCCAACCTTGCTGTTAATCATTCTGTTGTGTCTGTTTTTATCAATCTGCACTATGCAGACTGTGTGTGTTTGTACTGTCATGACTTTGTGTTAGTTATAAAACCTTGTGAATCAAACTAATTGATTTAGGTAAGCTTGGCATGAATAAAAATAATTTCATGTGCCACTTGTGGCACACATGTTAGGGATTGATGACCATGTGGCTGTAAACATGGAGAGACTTGTGTTAATGGAGTGCAAAATATATTACATCATTGTGCTTATGCATATTCATATTATGCCAAACAATGTATGTGAAAAAACAGGAATAGCTTCTACTTCAAACTGTCACACCATTCAAATTCTCCTAAAATTGACCAAAGAAAATGTACTGTTACACATAATCTTGTGGCATGTTATGAATTTTACCCTCACACAGCAGTACTTGAAAGTTCCTCATTAGTTAATGGTCATTTTGTCGTAAAAATGTTAATGTTAATTAAAAAATACTGCAATGCCTTGGTTACTTCTTTTGTGGAGAATCTACCTGATTTTTCAATGTATGTGCATGATTGTTGCAAAATAATTTACCCATTTTTTATTATATATCAGGAGTGGCCAAACCTGCTCTATGTATGAGCCACATGTTGTAGAACCCAAGGTAGCAAGAGCCACAACATAAAAATCTAAAAACAAAATTGTATTTGCAATCTACACTCCTGGGACAACATTATTATTTTTAGAACAACTTGCACAAGTAGTACTATATGGCATGCTAGCTACCACTTCACAATGTTTCTACACTTGGCAATAGAAATAAAAAATAACAAACAGATACTGTATATAATTTTCGGAAAGCTCAAAGAGCCGCATGCAAGGGTTCAAAGAGCTGCATGTGGCTCGCAAGGCGCAGTTTGTCCACCCCTGTTATATATGTTTTAGATGGCATGGTGTGGCAAATCTATATGTTTTTTTGTAAACAGCTGTTGGGCCTGAATTGCTTTGCAACATTACTTTCACACCTGAGTAAGTCCCTCAACCCTTATAAGCACTAAAGTGGAATTGCCTAAACTTCTCCAGGAAAAGATTTCCAAATTGTACTTCAGTGATCTGTAAACATATATTGTGTATGATGATGTGCTTCAATTTTTGGCATGACTAAAGGTGCACTGACAGGCAAAGCATTTGCTAAGTGGCAGTAGAGCACTTGTCACCATTTAAGCTGGTAGGCTGGTCTTGATTCTCGGTTGGGTCATACTGTATATATGACAATTAGCACTTGCAACTGGTCCACTGTCACGCTTGTTAATGGATCTGTGCAAGAGAAAGCTCCATGTGTTGTGGCCCTGCCACCAATGCTGTATTCACTGCCAAAGTAGTTGTTTGACTACAACACGAACTAAGCAAAGATGTGCACACACAAGTCACTCATGAAACTCCAGAAAGAGAACAAGCAAGTATAATAAAACTTCTTACCTTTCCGAAGGTGAACTGAAATTTTTCCTAACATTTAGGTTCTTTTATGGTTTTATCATCCTACCGCTACAGTTTCGGTAACCTGAAGGTAAAATATGATTTAGTTGTACTGTGATAATACAATTGGTGAAAATAAGGGATTTTTGAAATGCATAACATTTTTTCTGAGGCATGACAGCATGATGTTTGTAAAAGTGTTGTGCATGCTTTTTCCACAGTTTTTAGACTGGTTAAAATCAAGCAAAATGACACAAGGTCTGCTTGTGTTTGTGTTAACTTTAAACTGATACATCAGTTTTAGTGTAGAATGCCATTGCTGAAAGATATCAAGGAATTCTTTCAAAAGAACTATCCTACTACAGTAGTTCAAGAAGAGGATGGTTGTTTTGTTGGGAATGTGGGACATTTACTGGAAACAGAAGGCAAGGAAGCTCATGAAAAGATGTGGTGCTCCTATCTGCTTCCATTTACAAAAAACTGCATTTATTTAGAGTTACTGTCAAGTAGGATCACCTTGATCAGAAGGGTAACTTTAAAACTCAGAACAGAAGTTGAAATAACAAAACAATGGTTAATAATTCATAAAATAAGAACAGGAAAATGTTTCATACAATGCAGTTATAATTGATGAACTGTTGGCGACATTAGCCACAACAACATGAGCAGAATATGTCAGTGAATAATCAGTATTAGTAGTATTGCCAATATGAATTATATTAACAGTAATGTACTTTTTGTACCTATTAAAACTTAAACTGATGTAGTTGAAATGATTTGTTTGAAGCCAGCTAATTTTTTATTTTGGTTAAAAAGAAGGAATGGAATGGTTGGTTGACCTACCTTTATTAGTGAAGTTGTGAAAAATGTATATGCAGTTGTTGCAAATGTTAATTAGAGATTGAGCATGTCTCTCTAAATGACAGTGTCATGTGTTTATACTGTCATCTAGCCTATGTCAATATTCCTATTGCAAGCAATCTATTGATATGAATGATTTTAGAGTATCGGGAATTGTTTCATGAAAAACTTGAAACTTGCTAATTTTTTCTTAGATATTCTTGCAATGTGAATTGTGTTATTCACTAAGTTTTCATACTCATCCAAAGTGATGAGTAGACAGTTCAACATGTAGTGGTGATGATGTATAAGGTTGTTAGACAATACTTCAAAGGTCTCTTGATAAGCTACCTCCATGTTAATTACCCACTTCTTCCTGAAGAATGTCTTTCATTTTGTAACATCAGTGGTATTAAATTTACTTTCATGAATAGGAAACAAACTGTTGTATGTGCTGTTGTTCTTAACATACCAATTAAACATTGGCTACAGTATGACAACTCGTGGTGAGAGAGAGAAGCAGCAGAGACAAAACGAAAAATACAAGTTAATTCTTGCCAAGCTGCTTGCCAAAGAAGAAAACAAGTTTTGCGCAGATTGTTTATCAAAAGGTAAATGTTTTGTTAACACTTCAGTGCGGTCTAAATCAAGCAGTACGTGCGAAAACAGCCTGTTCGCACGTGGCTTTGCGTGGGCATAACTCCGGCACCATAAGTGCTAGAGAACTGTTCCAAACGCTCAAAAGACTCGGCAAGTCTTGTAGTTTGCAATGAAAAAAAATTTTTTGGTTTTACGTTTTAGATTTTTTGTGAGTGACGTCATAAGTGGAGTAGCTTTAGCTTTTAGGCCACTTCAGCCCACTTCATCTGGTCCTGGGACCAAACCGCTAAATGGTTGTATTTCGCTGAAGTTTCTTTGGAAATAGGCTAAAATCTTGGTCTTTTGAGACTAGATGATCTGATAGAGTTTCAGGTTAAAAGTTATGATTTGAAATAAACAAAATAACCGATAAGAAATCCTAGAAACACGATCAAAGGATCAAAAGACTCAAGATTCTGTCACTCAATTTGCTGGCGGCATTCTCTCTGACCGGTCACGTTCAACCAGTTTTTTCAGGATGAATTGACTTCCTGTTGAAAATTAGGGTAAATTGACTTGCTGTCTGGGCTAGAGGGTTAATGGTCATTAATCATGATCATTAGCGCACATGTAATTACACATGAGGTGCATGTCACTGTTGTAGAATTAACTTTTTTAGACCAAGACCAAGTGAGTAAACTTGAATTAAAGATAAAATATACATTCATATATGGTGTTCTGTTGTTTAGTTTAGTGAGATATTTCAGTCATTTGTCCAAAATAGTTCAAGAACTTTCTGTCATCTTCCATTTTCAGACATTTTTGACTATATTGACTCAATATATTTTGGTTATTTGTGAAAGTTCAGTCAGTGACTGAAAAATGACCGAAAAATACAGGTCTTCTTGAAACTGGGAAGAATTCCAGATTTTATGTACTGTTAACTTTTGCCAGTGTTGAAATTAAAATTTCACAGGCACAGTTTTCTGGTTGTTGTCTAGTTCAGTATGTGTAGCATTGTTACATACTTGTTTTGTTTAAGGCATGCAGTCAGTAGAAACTAGCACACTACCTTGAGTTCAATTGCATATAATTCTGCTCAGTAAATTATTTAGCAGTAGAAAAGTTGCATTTGATTTTCAAATCAGTATACCTGGTTAATTTGTAATTTTCTAATTGTATTGTTTTATATCATGGGCTATTTTGTTATAAAAGAATAGGTGCACATCTTGCTATGCAATATTCTTCTGTGTTGGGTGCTGAAATTTTTCAAGCTGCCGAAGGTAAGGGTTTAGTCTTAACATCTCAATTATCAAAGAAAGTTGAAAAAGTCCCTAATAGCAGTTCAATGACCATATCAGTTTAATCCTTTAAGGCTTTGAATGATCTGCTAAGCCTTATTGACACCATTACATCCTACAAAACATTAACATGCTTTAGTAAAATCTGCGGCTGCTTTAGGAATGAACATGGACTAGTCATTAAGCATTTCAATTTTTTATGATCATGTTTTGTTGTTTTTATTATTACTATTTGCTGCAAGGTGGTTGTTAACTACCATTTGTAAGCAAAAGTTTTTGTTCTTCATTTAGATGTCCCAGAAATATAATGCAGTTTTTCTGCATAAAATGGGTCACATTTTTTTCTGTATAAAGTACGTACTTCAAGCATTTGTCAATTTTTAGTGTTTTAAACACTGAAACTGACTTACCAAGAAGGTTTAACTTTTAGAGATTTTTTCTTCATGGAGTATAATTTTTTGGTAAGGTTTTTAGTGCACTTCTTCGTTATGACATTTCTTAATAATTTGTGTCCATGTTTCTTGCATTTTTTTGCATGCTGTTTAGTACAACATCAAGCTGTTCACGTTACTATAGATTTTATGATGGGTTATGTTTTTTAACATTGTAAAGTATTGTCAAAATTTAGTATAAACTTCTTGACTGTTTTTTTTTTCAGGACCGCGATGGGTATCCTGGAATCTTGGAGTCTTGCTCTGTATTCGTTGTTCAGGAATTCACAGAAGCTTGGGTGTCCACATATCCAAAGTGAAATCAGTCAATCTTGACACTTGGACAACGGACCAGATTGTTGTGAGTTAAAGGAACTTGCTTTATATACATGATGTTTCCTGTGGCATCACCAACCAACCAAATGAAACACCAGCAATGAAACAGCCCGTAATATGTCACTAATGTAATTCACAACCAATTGGCAAAGTTGAATGTAATCAAATTTGAATTACCTTTTCATATGACCTGCTTTGCATTGAGCGTCACTGAAAGTTGCACAGGTTAATGCCAGTCACTCAAAATTCATCTTTTACCAGGAAGAACTATTGCTCGGTTAAGCTGTTGTTTACAATAAAAGAAACTGTGAAGGCAAGAGATGTCAAAGTTCAATAGTTTCACTAATAAACTGTTCGCATCTCATCACTAAGGTTAAAAATTGAGCGGCATCAAACTTGTCACACTTTCTTCTGAATGTTAACTAACAAACAAAAGCTGTGTCAGCAGTGTTGAGAAGCAAAAAGTGTTATCAGTCACATGATTCTGATGTAATCGTCTGATAATTAGCGAAATTGTGCTAGAAGTTAAATGTGTTGAAGGGTCGAATAGCTCTTAACGTTACGCTTTGGCTTGCTTTCTTGAATGGACAAATATTCAAGAATCTAGATCCGCGCCATTTCTTATCACCACCTGTGATCTCGGGGTTGCAAAAATCAGACCAATACTTTGGTTATGGCACAGTTGCAGGCACACTGTCGAGCTTGGTACTATGCGATGCTTCTCTAAACCTAACGAGTCTATACAACTATTTCGGATGCTGTGCGTTTAAACGATGTATGAAGCGCTGCATGAGCGCGTTAATCCGTAACAGCGTTTGTAGCAGCTAGGAAAATCTTGTCGATGTTTAAATGAAAAGTAGCCTTGAAACTTACGGAGTTTTGAAAAATAACAAACGGAAAGGTAAATTCACGTTTTCCAGGGCGCCATTGCGTTTCATGAAGTAGTTTAGCGTTCATCGGAATCCACTAACGGCTCTGAAACATTTTTCGGTAAATCGAGGGTTCGGGGTGAGTGGCAAAGTACCTTCTATTAAAACGTTACTGGATGAAGCGATCCAAACTGTTACAACTATAAGAGAAACAAAGTGCTTGAAAATGCTGATATTGGCTTTTGATTTCTTAGAAACTGTGTGAAAGAGGAAATGGTTGGGCGAAAGATTACTTTGAAGCAAATCTTCCAAATGATTTTAAAAGGCCTACTTCCGATTCGTGAGTAGCATTGTCACTTCATGTTTAACACAGAATTATATCTATTATAATGAAATGTGCAGGGATGGCAATCTTGTTGTGGAAGTTTGTAATCCAATATTTCTCTTGCCGAAGTTGCCCACGGTGCGGACATGTACGGCTTTTTGTGTTGCTTCACTTAGATATTAAATTCTGATTGTTCACTTGGTGGCTTGAAATTGTATTGTTAGCTCAAACTGTTTTTTTTTCGCTGTGACATTTCCATCATTTTGTTGCTGAGACATTTCGGTCATTTGTCTCACAGTTGCATTAAAGCTTGCCGTAACAGTGTTCATTAGCTTATATTTTCAGACCGAAATGACTTAATTTTTTTCAGTCATTTCAAAAGCATTTTGGGCTATTACCGAAAAAAACAAAGCTCAAGCATTTGGAATTTATGCATAGTTTTTTCATATAGAAACGTTTACGTTTCTGCATGTCAGCATTGTTATTGAATATCTAATTCATTCTGCCAAGTTTTGTTTTCTGCGTAGAAAAAAATGAAAGAGGCCTTTGGTTTGAAGTAATTTGATCATATTAGTGAATTGCTAAAATGTGCGAAGAGTAAATATTTGGACAGGTTAACATTCAACAGAGTTGTGGGTTTGAAGTTCATTTTGGTATCCTATGGTGCCAAAAGAAATATTGAAGATTAAAAGCCCGGAATTTCGTATTTTCGCAACCAAGCGTGATAGATCGTAAATAACTTGTTAACTAGGTGGGTTTCACATGCAATTAGCTAAATGTATTGTTTCAAATTATTCGATTTCAATCAAGAGCAACATTGGTGCTGTAATAAAGTTACTTTTCATTTTCTTAGTATTATGTAGAGACAGGCAAAAGAAGTCGGGTGCCGACAGGTGCTTCACTTTCTGCACACAAAGGTGGCTGGACCTCGAATTGCCACAAGCGAGAAAGAGGCTGGTTGCTATGAGCAAAACGCCTAATGTTTCCTCCTGTTGTGACTTTCAGTTGCCCAAGTAATAGTTGTGGTAATGAGTAAAACTGTTGGTCACAATCTATCTTTCGAAAAAGGTTTTTTGATTATATATTTCATTTGAATGTGTGCATAGAAGGAAGGAGGGTGAGCAAAACATTTTTTGTTTGAGATTGTTCTTTCAGGCAACCACGTAGAGCGAAATCGTGGCGCAGCGATTTACATAAACTGCGCGTTCGCGAAAAGAGCAGACTTAAGTTGCTGAAGCGTTCCAAATATTACAAAAGATGCGTTTGAGATTTCGCAGATTGCCACAAGCAATATCAGCCATTTGTTCAGTTTTTGTTAAACGCAAGTATCAAGCAAACCTCTTGATCTCGACCAGGCCTCATGACGTGTTTTTCGGCTATTGGATTTTCGCGCCTATTGGATTTTAAAATTTGTCGAGAAATACTCAATCTCCAGGTGGGCATCTTCTCGCCGATGGTGGGTTCATCAGTGAAGCACAGAGATACAGCTGCGAATACCAGGCACTTTCGCCAGGGAAATTTTTGAAAAAGTAGATTTTTTGTTCTTAAAGTGTGTAAACTATTTACACAAGAATATGCAAACTTGTTTGAAAAAATTTACATCGTGTTATAAAGTTTTCTTCGGTTGTGAGAAAAAATTCACATATAAACTTTAAAACCAAGTGGAGCGAATTGTTCATATTGCCGAGAATCGGCGGTATGTGTGACATTCACACGTTATTTACATTACACAAAGCAAAAACGAACGCAAGAACTATGCATCAATGTAAGCAGGAAATAGCTGACGCTGACGGTATAGATAATTAATTTTTCAGCGATAGCGGAGTATAATACTCGGTGTATAGATGGCCTGTTTCCCAAATGTCTCCTGTGGGCGTTTGGTCGCACACCGATTTTTCGTTTGCACGGCCAACTTGCTTAGCGATTTGTCGAGTGGTGAAAATTGAGAAGGAACCTTGCACGTGTAATTAAGGAAGGTCTTATTGCATGTTGGAAACATATGCGTGCGCCACATGAATGGTATTATAACTTTTGTTAAGACTTTCAGTCACCATTTATTCCCACGATTTTTTAGTTGTACAAAAACCATCCCGATGGTTCGGTTGTATAATGCATGCACGCTCCTAAAATTGCCACGGCTTTGATGAACAGCATATTACGTGAGCGGTAACCCTCATATTGTTGGCAACGTTTCACCGATCATGTAAACCACAATTGGAAGTTTCTAGATTGATTTGGGAAGTTTTTTTTAATGAAAAGCTGCCACCCGACTGGGTGCTGTGGAAAGATTTTCTCAAGGGCATGTGAAAGCGGCTTTTGTATCACAGTGGGCAGTGCTAAAAAGTAACTGGGCAAAAGCTCTGCTGAGAGTAAGACACGCTTTGCTGCTGTCAAGAGTGTTCATAAGTTTTTCTGCCGAAGTTTCCTCACTCAAAAAAAAAACAAACGCCAATATCTTGATGTCAAATAAAAAACTAAGGAACAGTGCTCCTCGCGATTTCAACACTGTTTGTTCATTGCTGCAATGTCAAGATATTATGAATGGGAAGTGAACGTGTGATGAAGTTGTTTGTAGACTGGTTGGAGTAGCCATGGCTGGTAGCATTTTGTTTTTGTGAATAAGCTGTCCAAAATTCACACAAGTGTTTGTGCTCTTGTGTTTTTCACCAAGTTAGCATCGTAAGTGCTTTATGTAGTGTCAGAGAAATCTTCGTTAAGTCTTTTTATCGCCTAAATGTGTTTCAGGAGTTTAGAATATTTCATTCGTGACAAATATGAGAAGCGAAAATATGTGGGACGGGAAATACCTCTTCGTTCATTGGAGGTTCGTGAAGTAATTTAATAACAAAGCTGTTTTCTGTTTGGTGTGTGTTGGTGTCCCGGTAATATATTTGTTCTACTTCAGTGTTTTCCCGAATGAGGTATAATTCTGCCAAAGTGCGTTAATATTTCTAGCATTTATAGGCAATGAGATATGTGGTTGTGTCGCGTTATGTGGAGACATAACACCCGCCATTACTGTATTTCTTAACAACCGCTCAAAAAATGTAATCTTACCATCTGTCAACCATTCACTGCGTCCTGGCGATAAGGTTTGCAAAGTAATCAGCTGACCATAGTTTTCAGGTGGCCACATTGTTTTGTTTTCTTTCATCTGGCAGTTCTTTGTGTTTTCGACTTAAAATAACTGTAAGTTGCCTATAGGGAAAAAACCTGTTCACTTTAAAATGTAAAAAACATTTTTGCCAAAAGCATCATCAGCTGAGTTTGTAAAGTAGGCGGAACTGGACTAGACTAAACCAAACACTAATAACAATCGAGAACTTAAAGCCGAAACTGAACTCAAAGTACCCAGTGCGCACATACTGCCTTACGCCAGACTCAAACATTAACCCGCATGGTTGAGCTTTTCGGTCATTATCTTCTGTGCAGTGCAAGTGTTTCAGGAACTGCGGTGTGAATATTCGTCTGAAGGTCTAGAAAAACTGTATGTGCGCACTGGGTTGTCAGTTGTATTACTCATTACACGATATTTTTTGGTGATTTTTCACTAGAGGACACTGCTTTGGTTTGCAGTACTTGTTTGGCCAGTTGTATTACTCATTACACGATATTTCTTGGTGATAAAACCGAAGTATAAGCTAAGTGGGGGTCCGGTTTTTACATTTATCTTGCCAGGAGAGCGATTTGCCCCTCTCTCCCCGTCAGGCACGCCACTGTTTATGCACACCCTGCCTGCCATGCAAAGAGTTATTTTGCCACAGACATTTTGGCAGAATCCTTTCAACTGTTCAGTGCTATTGTGAACAACATTTGCAAAAAAATAGCAAAATATGGTCAAAGAAAAAATGCGTGCTTCGCAGTTTTCATAAAACCATGCAATGCGTAAAACAGGCACTCCACGTAGATGTGAGACGGTTGTTAGCCATGGTTTCAAGGTACTCCAGTAATTCCACGAGTAACACAGTATGTCGATTTAAAACTAGAAAAAGATTCACTGTTTCGATCAGTGAAACTAAATAATGTGTGGGTTTTGAGCAGCGACGTATTAGTATCGGCGGAAAATACCGTGTCGATGACAGGTAAAAACTTGTTAGTGCCCGCATCTATCGGATTGTTAATTGCGACTTTTTGACTTGTCGCAAACTTACGTGTTTCTCAGGAGTAATGGTGAGAAAAGTGCGGTATTACCTGAGGTGAGTGTCAGTTGCTTGGCAAATCTTTAAATTTTTGCAGGAATTTAAGATTTACGAGGACAATGCTGCCAGCGAAAATCCGAATAAAAATCGCAAGAAAGATGTCATTGGTGGAGTTAATCCAAATCATGTTGCAAGGAGGTAGGCTGACGTCTAACAGGATTGAGCGTTGTGTAAAATTTAAGCGCGTTGATTGTTTTCTGTCACTCTTGATTTTTTGAAAGTTAATCTACCGAAACAATACTTATTTGAAGCCACTGATACGAGCGAATACCATCAACTATATACACTTCTTAGTGCATTTCACTAAAACTTGTGTTTTTAGTAAATCTCTGCGGCGAGTCCAGGGCTGTCTTGAGCGTGAATAGTTGTGCTTTATTTCTGATTGTTTGTGCATAGGCTTAGTTTAAGTCTTCTATCTGGATGGTTTCTTTACTAGACAGACCAGAATTATGAGGGGTATTTGCAGGAGGTCAGCCAAAAGCATGTCGGCGCTGTTTCGCGAGTTGCTTAGGTGAGTTAGGTTAACATATATCATTGATCATTGAAAAGTTGCCAAATACTAGTTGAAACAGTTCAGAATTTCAGTTCGGCCTAATTTGGATTAAATCGACAATAAATTCTATTGATATTTACTTTTAAGCGACCAGCGCTGAGTGACAGCGCGACATCATAGTCAGCTTGGTAGCCAGTCTGATCGCATTACGCTTAAAAAGGCACAACTGAAATGGAAAAAGTACGTAAATGAATGAAGGTGCTTTATCGAGCAAGAAATGTTGGATTCACATATCAGAATATATGTCAGTTATCACAACGGTAGAGAACAGCAAAACAGAAGGCTTGTAGTTTTATTCGTAATACGGTGCGAAACTATCTTGTTACTAAATCGCCCCTAGATGTAAATTTTTGTATAGAGAACAATATTGATATTTTTGACAAGATATTTCCTCCGGAATTTCATTCCTTTATTCCAACAACTTGGTCCCTTTTAAGCAGAGCTTATTTTTCGTTTGTGTGAACCAAGGGAGTCATTTGCGGCTCTTGCTTTTGGTGAGTGCTTATGTGAAGTGACCATTAATCTCGATCTTTCAATCCGGGACGGCGTCTGATTCTGGAATTAGTGTGAGTTCTTTAGGTTTGTCTAATATAATTAATCAACAGTGTGTGAAACTTTTCGCCAAAAATTAGTGAAAAGCTAAAAAGTCATCGGTTTTTCCGCGAAACGGATGACTGAGACTTACCCGGTCACGTCATACTATGCTGTTGTCATGGTAAAATAAGTGTACATAGTGTTGGGCAGGCCCGTAGGCACGAGGGTACATTCGAGGACAGTCCCCCCCAAATTACTTTGTCCCTCAAATTTTGTTGTGCCCCAAAAAATTTGTTTTAAACATATAATAAAAGCAAAAATCTTGCCCCCACTAAAAATGTATGTTGCTCCTCCACATAAAACCTGGCTTCGGGCCTGGTGTTGGGTGGTAACGATGGTAGCAATTTGTTGGTTAATTTTAACATGTACGTTGTCAATTCTTGTTTCCTAATTTTATGGATTCCAATAATTCACTCGACTAGTATGGTTCTTTTGCAACGATATGCTCACTTTCTGGTTCGCCAGAATATAGTTGTGCTTTATTATTTAGTTACATTGCGACTGAACTTGTAATGTTACTTATTCACCTAGTTAAAATCCCGAAAATCGCTTACTACAGAGACTGCAAATGATTGAAAAATACACTGATCAATAGCAACCCAACATCAACAAACAACTTATTTAAATAAAATAATATTGGCATTAGCAGTTAGTTTGCCAAAAAGTGCATTGTGTACGACCATCTTTGGTTGGAGTTGATAAAAGCGCCACGTGGTGTTCGCGTGTTCAATCTTTTGGTCGATCGTAAGCGTTTCATTAATTTGGATTTCCGGTCTTCTGGACAAAAGCATAGATTTTTTTGCGAGTTGTTTATCTTTTTTTCATGCAGTTTTCAGTACAAGTAAGTTTATTATCAACTAATGTACCCAGATCATTCCAATGCTGTACCAAATACAGCAGCGTTGGATCATCATCGAAACGATAGAATTGGTAATTTGACGTAATCGGCATTTCGTTGAGATTACTCAAAATCGCAACATAACCGTGCAAAATTATGCGCAAGATAGTTCTAATGTATTTGAAAAGCTCAGGACAGGGTTACTTTCGGCTATGATGTACAGGGTGACACACAAAAAAACGGTCATCACCTAAACTTGAATAACTTTTGAAATAATTAATCAATTCTTTTTATTTTTCAGATTTACCAAGTAGAATTAATGTTCTAAGAGTCTACCAAATTTGACCTTCGAGATGCCATGGACTACTGAGCAAAAGATATTTATAG
>Ga0210059_1010134_pt1 | contig 14601 bp, 9 predicted proteins | sample Ectturendosymbi2_FD_188042 | JGI IMG/M metagenome (GOLD analysis project Ga0210059, IMG submission 188042) | Ecteinascidia turbinata endosymbiont from Florida, USA - Sample 2 (SPAdes) (version 2) | ecosystem: Host-associated > Tunicates > Ascidians > Unclassified | place: Key West, Florida...
CTGGGTCTCCTTGCTAGGAAACGTAGATTTGTGCTGTATACTGTTGTCGGCATGACAAAACGGAAGAGCGTGAAAGTGTTGGCACGCAATCGCCGCCTCATGTGGTAGTGATGTGTTTGCAGCGTTTTTTACCAGAGGCGCATTACAATGTTTTAAATCGCATTTCGCAAGAGCTGTAGCAGTTTTGTTGCTTTTACTGATGTTGACCGAGCATACGCCCTGATCATCATCGGGTTGGCGGTCAGCGGCTGAGGTTGCTAAGTTCACTGACTGGTTGTCAGCGACGGCTGCGTCCTGCCGCTGTGCGAGATTGTTCACGAACGCTTGTGAATGTTCAGTTCGCAATGTTCCCGTAGGCTGCGTTTCCTGCAGTTGGTGTTGCATTTTTTGGAAGATCGGACAGTTTTGATCTTGGTTCATGCGAGATAAGAAATCAGCTAGCGGATTTTCGCGACCAGGGGTATGCACTAGCTTAATCTCAAATATCTTCTCGTGTCGTTATGCATGCGTAACTCTAGAATAAAACTTTTGACATTAATTTCGCCTATTGAAATTTGATGTCAAACCTGAAAAATGTGATTGTGACAAGACTGGGCTGAGTCGCATAACTGACAGAAGTCACAAGGCAACAGTCACCAGCAGAACCGTAACCAGCTTTGGACACCAGAGGGAGGAGCGAATAATTTTCTGAGGGAGGCCGAAACCTTACATCACTAGCATGTACGAAAGCAGTGGTAATGCATACAATATGTCCATGACATTTTTAGAAGGGGAGAAAGTTTTTCCAGGGGGAGAAGTCCTCCCCTTAGCTACGGACATGGTCACCAGTTGACTAGGTATGCAGTCATCACATTGTAGGTAAGATTGGTATACGGGTATGTAGTCAGAAAGACTTCTGGTTCGTTTTCTTTTGGATATCTTGAAATTTTCTCTAGTTGGCTTGGATAATTCTGCTTGAGAGTTTGATTGATGTTGGGAAACGATATTAGACAAACGATGTTTGGACAATCGAAAGGGTACCCAACAGCATGCAGGGGCTGACAAGGGGAGATTGAAAGGATACATCATCCACCCATCAGCAGTAAAAATAAATTGTAACCATTTTGTGAAGAAGCCTACGCTAATTTTGGCCAAATATTTTTGGTTCTTGTAAAAGGATATCAATGGAGATTTGGCTTGGGGTGGGACTGCATGCATGATTCCCAGTAGCTAAAGATTTGTAGCATTTTTAAACAGCGGAAATGTGCAAGAAACATATTTAGCTACCATACCTTACAATACATATATCGTACCTTGCAATTTATCGTCTTTTTAACATTAAGCAACTTAAACAAGACATCAAATCGCGCTGTAACCCACACTTCTTATAAAATGCATGAAAATCGATGTTTTCTACTTAAAAGTCATATGCACATGCGACCAATGCGATTCACCATTTTGTGCACTCCAACTGACAGCTCTGATAAAACCCAATTTATGTGTTCTACTATATTGCTGTGCTTGTTTGTAACATAGTCTGATAGTAGTGCAACCAAGCTGAACTGCAGTACCATGTCCAACAACAACATTAACTTTATTAATTTCTGAATCATTTGTAGGAACAAAGCGTGATTAGTGTTGCTTTGAAAACACCTCTAAAAACAAGATTGGGAATCTGTATTTACAAAACTTTACTTCTGCATCGGGTTGATGACTATATTTGTTTTACATCAAGCTGTCCCCCCCACATTTTACAACTAAATTGCGCCCATGGCTCTATGTATAATTCCTAGATTTGCTATTTTTTATTGTCGAGTTTTTATATTTTCACGTTTTTCATAATTTCCATATTTTTACGTTAAACTGATATTCATAACTGTTCCAAATTTCCGTTTTTGCTGACACACTTAGAATTTTCGCAACACCGCATGTCGGTTAGAAAACGCAGAAAAGCCTTAAAGCCTATAGCTGTAGACTACGTCAAAGTGACTGGTCATCCATGACGCATTATTTGCTCTATGTATAAAACTCTTTTAACCAAACATTTCCTCAAGGGAGTTCCGACGCATTTTTGAACTTATAAAAGTCTGCATTACCCAGAACAAAAAAAACTTCACCAGGGTGTTTTTACAGAGTGCTTTGAAAAGCACTTCGAAAAAAAGACAAGGTTTTATTTGTCTTCTCAAAAAGAAACTTTTTGGGACTCTCGCACCTCTTTTGAATAAGCCTATGGGTTTCAAAACAAAACTCTTGGAAAAACAGTTCAAAGATAGTCTTCAGCAAAGTACTCCCAGCCTCTCGCTGCAGAGATTACGCGCTGCGGTTTCATTGGTGCATGCACATTTTTTATTGAATTCAGTATAAATTTTAAACAGGGTAGAGGGCAAATTGTTTTCTCCATCTTGCAAACAACATAACAACAAAGAAAGCTTAGCCACTGACCTCTTTGAACGGCTAAATTTTGCACAATCATTTTTTAAAACCGTTTTTTAAAGGAACTCCTTTTTGCAAAACTTCATAAAAAATATCCTATGCAAAGTCTCGAGACGAAGAGACCGAAACCAAAATCCTTCGAGACCGAGATTGAGACGAGACCGAGACTTCGAAAAACGGGTCTCGAGATGCGTTTCGAGACTGAGACCAAGTCTCGAGACTCCATCACTGAACCCTAACCTGACACTAAGCTAACGCTAACCTAACCTTCACCCTGATCCTAACCTAAACCTAAGCTAATGCTAAGCTAGCACTAGCCTAACCCTAAGCTAACATTAACCTAACCTTAATCCTATCCTAACCCTAACCTAACAACACTAACCCCTAAACGTAACACCTAAGCGGAGCCTGAAAAAAGCAAAGAAAAAAAACAAAACGAAAGTCGGCAAGGTGAGAGTCGAACCGAAAACCATTGGCATACAGTAGTAGCCGTAACACATCACTGTTACACCACGAGCAGGATGGCTTTTTCCTGACAAAGTGAACTTTTTCTTGGTATTGCGTCATGCCACAAGACCGAATCTTCCACTGGCAGCACAATAGCTCCAGCTGATCTATTGTCGCCAGAATATCGCTGGCAAAATAGGCACTACCTTTATTTTACCCTATATCTTAACCATTTGCTTTAACTGCAAACCCTAACCATCAACATTAAATGCTAATCCTAATTCCTAACCTTAGACACTAACACTGAACCCAAACCTAAATGCTTACTATAAACCCTAATTTTAAACACTAACACAAAACCCTAATCCAAATTGCTAAACCTAACCCTAGACCAAAAGCTTATTTAATTATCAACACTTGTCTGCTTTTCGAAATGCACATCACAAGGGGTCCAAAATTTTTGACTTACAAGCTTGTGTAAGTACATCAAAAGAAAAACCAAGTACAACAAAGGAGTCACTCGAACTGAGGATTATCTAATCACTTCCCACTCGACCATGTTGATAGTAGTGATATGTTCTCCAACTCAGTTTTATATCTGGCAGAAAACTGGATGCGGGATACGGTACTTTTTGTCCTTTGAAACAGAAAACTGTAAATGCTGGTTGTTGAGACACTACCTAAACTTTTTATGTGAGCTAAATTTTATTTGGCCAACATATTTGTAACGTATCACCATCAACAAGAAATTGTCCAAATCTTTACACACATGAAACTCACCAGTCTGACCTTACTTACATCCAAGTTGTATTAAAATTTTAAGACTTCCTGTGAACTAGTATTCCACATTTGAAGATTATGTTATGACATGCTTTGTAAAAAAACGAAGTGCAATAATAATAATAAAAAATAAACTAACTAACCTCTTATTAAAAAACTGACTCCGGCTCCGGGCCTTCCCTAAAAAAATCAACTCCGGCTCCACTCCTATTTCCAAAAATCCTTGAGACTCCAGCCGGAGTCTACTCCGGCTCCTGTACACCTCTGGAAACTGGTGACCAATGTTGTTTCAACTAGTTTGATTGCAGATTATTTATATCTAAGTTTTCTCAGTTTGCATTTTGCTTGTCCCTTTCACTCTCAGTCATTTCAAAAAGTCTAGCCCAACTTTGCTACAAGTGTTGCAACCATTCAGTTAGTGTTGTGTTGAATGTGCGAGCCGCCACAAATGGGATGTAGGCTACGTGAAGAACAACACCCATATATATGTGTCGCAGACAAGCAGAAATAGAATGAGCACGACGTGGGATCTCTATTGTTACTTGCTGCCACAGTGTGAAGCTTTGCATACTTGCCGCCTGGGCTTTCCAATCACAACAAAGTGGTGCTTTGACCAGGATGTGAAGGTGGTGCCAGGTGCAAACTTTTCACAAAGAATGTGCGATAGGTGCAGTTCACTGCAAAAAGGAAGAGACGTTGTTGCAACCTCTCAGTTGATGTTGCGTTGAAAGTGCGATTCACCACAAATGGGATGTGCGCAAAGAGCAACACACAAATATATGTGACGTGAACAAGCAATAATAGAGTGATCTCGTCGGGTGATTCTTACTATTGCTTGCTGCCACAGTGTGAAGCTTTGCGCACTTGCCGTTCAAGCTTTTTGATCACAACACAAGAAATATACTTCCTTGTCTTTCGCATGCCTAATACACGAAAATGACCTGAGATGAACATGTACTTGGATGTAAATCTTGCGACATTTTAATATATTGGTGGATTTGGATGTTATCATTTTTGCTTGAACAAATTTTGATTGGAATTGATTATTTTCTTTTGAACTTTATTGCAACTTTTGGTTCAGTTTTGGGACTGCAGGTTACTGCAGGACCGCAGGTTAACAATGGATTGCAGCCACCAACACGTTGGGAACCATTTGTCACAGGCACGATGCTGCGTCGCCCTGAGCCAACTAAAGAAACAGTCGAACCGATGATCCTCAGCATAATAGCAATTGCGATTACACATTTGGCCAGGTTCACTCTTCTATTGCTGCTACGAATTCAACGCTTGGCAGAAATTTAGATTTAAACAAGATTCGGTTTCCGTATTTGCATTATACTTTGCAAAATATTTTTTGGATTGGATTTGAATCTGAAAAAGTTGAATCACTTTACAGTTTACTGGTATCTGGAAAAGACTCAAGTCACAGTATGAGACCCATTGTCAGGATCACAATATTCAAATACTGCATTAAACCACGATAAAGTGTCAATATATTGTGCCCTGCTGACCCCACAGTGAAAGAAAAGTCTTAGGTCTACCTCTGTGCAAGTTGGGGCGCTTGGTCCTAGTAGCATAACAGATAGGTTTCAAGTCTGCCATGCCAATGGTTATGGGTTCGCCTCTCACCTTGGTGCTGTACGTTTTTGTAATAGTGACTGCTTGCACGTTTCAATTCGTGGGACCAGTTTTTCTTTACTTTTTTCAAAACTTGCCGAACTTTTGCTTTGCAGGTTAGCGTTAGGTGAGAGTTAGCTTGGGGTTAGGTTAGCATTAAGGTTAGGGCTAGGTTTTAGGTTTACCTTTTTGTGTTTGCTATGTTTCACCAAGCCTACTGCATTCTCCTCGTGTGCTACTGTCACGTTACAGGAGGTGATCGAATAAGGTTTCAAATTTAAAGATCCATGGGTGGTTCTGTAGCCACTGCTTTTATTTAATATAGCTTTGTGCTAGACTGTTCTTTGTCAAGTTTGAATAACAAGATCTAGAGCAAACCTTTTTGTACAACTTAAAATAAAAACTCAAACAATGTCAGCAACTACAGTTGTTGGACATAGCGCTAGGATCTAAATTATTGAGGAGTACTATACTACTAAAGGTGTGCTAAGAAATGCCTTATCCATAGCAGAATATTATTGTCTGAACAGCAAATCATATCAGCATTTTCATGTCTTTCAGATAAACAGTAAAAGAGCATTTTGACTAAAATTTTCTGGGTGTTGTATGATCTCATCATAAATATATGCTATAGCTATAATGGGTTACATTGATTGTCACTGCCACCTCACTGCTAAAGAATTTGATAAGGACCGATCTGAAGTCATAGAGCACGCAAAGAAAAATAATGTGGAATCCATCATTGTTGTGACTGAGTTTGCTTCAGAATTCAATCCAACATTGCAGATGTGTTCAGAATACCCTGGATTTTTGTATGCTTGCCTGGGTGTCCATCCTGTACAACCAGTGAGCTTGTGTTTGTTCAAATGTTTTAGTTTGATAAAGTTTGGCATGCCTAAAACATCTGATAGAGCAGTGTTTTTCAACCTTTTTTGCATCATGGACCACTTTATGCAATAAAAAAATTTTGGGGAACACCAAACAAAATTTTATAATCACAATTATGATGTTTAGTTCTGTTTTGGCTCTTTTAATTTATTAAAATTAACAAGAAAGTCTTATTCGTTTGCTCCTAAAACTGTTTACTTTCACGAAAGAAAACATATTTACGCTCATTGCATTAAACTAGTGATTTTCGACCGGTGTTCGATGGAACACTAGTCAAACTTATCAAATTTCCTGCGGAACACCTGACGATCTTTCACGGAACACTAGTTTTCCGCGGAACACCGGTTGAAAATCACTGTGATAGAGGACAGTTGTGCCTGTTTCATCATACTTGCTAAGTTTAGCCAAAACTTGCAAGTCTTCTATAATGGTACATCTGTAAGTGTGGTTTTAGTAAGGAGTAAAATTATTTAATATCTGTAGAAAAAAATTGGAAGTGACTATAGGTCTACCAGCGGTGACATGGTTCGAAAGAAACACTGAGTTGGTCAATCTAACAGCACAGTCGTGGTAGTCAAGCAGACACATCAACATCTGCTGTGCGCACTGTTTTCAGTTTGGCTCTCACCAGTTTTCATGGGACCGATTTTTCTTTACATTTTTCAAATGTTTCCAAACTTTTGTGTTCACATTTACAGTGTAGGTATGCAGTTTAGGTTTACAGGTTAGATTTAGGATTAGCACGTTTCTATAAAGCGTAGTGCAGTCTACTGTACACCCGTGCACTATTGTCATGTTACAGGTGGCAGACAAATAACTTTTTATAAATGAAGGTCCACTGGTGGATCTATAGCCACTGCCAAAAAAATTTCAATTTAAACTCGGGCAATTTCAGCATTATTCTGAAATTTATTGTTTTGTTATGATTTGTTTATTAGTTTTGAAACATGCGGCAAAAACTTGTTAACATTGCAAAAGGTAGTTCTAACATAATTTGGGTTGTGGTATGTTCCACTTTGCTTGAAACCTCTGAGGCGATAAAAAAAATTTGGTTTGAATAACTTTGAAGTTGTCTGTTTATTGCAAATTCATCCATTTTTGCAGTGAATTTGTAATTTAAAGTATTATGTTTTGACTGAATATTCTTATTGTTTTAATGTTGACTGCATTCTGCTTATGGCCTATGTATGACTGGAGTCTGGAGAATCAGCAAAATATATATTTTAGGTTTAAATTAATGTATGTATGTTGTGCATTGTTTAATGTATGTATGTTGTGCATTGTTTAATGTATGTATGTTGTGCATTGTTAATGTATGTATGTTGTGCATTGTTTAATGTATGTATGTTGTGCATTGTTTAATGTATGTATGTTGTGCATTGTTTAATGTATGTATGTTGTGCATTGTTAATGTATGTATGTTGTGCATTGTTTAATGTATGTATGTTGTGTATTGTTTAATGTATGTATATTGTGCATTGTTAATGTATGTATGTTGTGCATTGTTGAGAATAGAGCGGCAATGACAATCCAAAGCATTTTTGTCTTCATTTTTTAAAGACTGTCATACGTTTTTTTATCATCTATGACTTGTTTAATAACAGGAAACCTGATAGGTGTTATTTTAATTTAAGAACACAATCTGAGTTCTTTTCTACCTCATCTCTTGAAGTTACATTATCTCTGTAGCATATTGGGATATAGACACACACCTGTTTTTAAAAAACTGGCCAATGCCATTTCTTGTCTTGATAGTACTGCATTGTCAAATAGAAATTAAAATCCCTTTTGAAACAAAATGTTTGACTATTGCCCATTTTCATGAGTTTTTTGACGTGTCTGAATTGCCTTGAACGTCTACATGTATGTACTGTATGTGTTGAACTAACTATACAGAGGATATGTACACTTTGGATGAGGGTCAGGATAGCAATTTGCCCCTACTGTGAAGTTCCTAGTGATTTTGTGCTTATCTGATTAAGTGGTTGCTGCTGATTCTGTCCATTTTTTAAACTGTCTCCATAAAAACAAGTGTTTGCCTCAAACCCTGCAGCAATGAGGCGCATTGCAGGTATATTAGCACAAAACAGTAACATTTCGATTTTGCACATGTATTTTGGCTCTGAATGTCTTTGGATGAAATTGTTTAAACAAGATCATATTGAAGTGATTCAAACTCGTGCGAACTTCCTGCTCAATTTTTGTATCCGAACGCTGAAGCTTTGGACTTGTTCACATTTCAAAATTCACATTTGAAATAGTCTGTATAAGTATGAACTTTTATAATTAGTCCTCATAAGACAGCGTATTTTACTTGGAGTGTAACTGTCGTTTACTCGTTTCATCTACCCTAAACTTTTGTCACTTGCCAACAGTTTTTGCGGGTTTATGGTAATTTGTTGTAAACTGTTGCAGGGAGCAAATAAAATTAATAGGTGTATTTAACATTTTTAGCACTGAAAAAATCCTCGTTGACATTTTTTGGTGATAAAATTGTTATAAACCAACAAAAAACGAATCTATTGCCAGCTGCAGTCACAAAATTTTTAGTTGTGGTTGTGCAGCGATTTTTCTTGGTTGCTTGACGTACGCTTTGGATAAACCAGCGGCGAGTTCCGAAGGGGTCATGTTAAGTTCTTTAAGTGTTAAAGTTTTACAAAATGATTTGACTGTTCCGCCCGGGACATTCCGTTTTAGAAACGTTGACGTTTCAAGCCAAAAAACTCATCTCGCATTTTCAATGTCTACTCTGACTTCCCTTTTCAATTACAACTGGACTGTCTTGACTTGATAATAATCTTTCCGTGGAGTTATACCTTTGTATTTTTTTCGAACGACAGGTTTGTGGGAGTGACCATCTTCAGCGAAGCGTGAACCTTGACGACCTTGACCAAGCTCTGAACTTGATCGCTGACCATTCGCACAGCATTGTTGGCGTCGGTGAAACAGGACTGGATTTCACCCCGCGATTTATCAAAAGCGATGGGGATAAAGAAGAGCAACGAAAAGTGTTCCGAAGACAGGTGCTGTTTTCGATCGCAACGTTTCTCTCAAGCGATAGAAACTGATGGTTACAGATGGTTACTCATTTCGTTTCAGATTCACTTGGCTAAAGAATTGGATGTCCCAGTGTAAGGCTCGCTTAGTTTATCTTTACTTGTTGAGTCGCTACATCGCACATGTATTGCATTTATCAACACTTAGCAAGACTTCGCTTTGTGTCGTCAGCATAATTTTGATTTTCTGGAAAGCACTCGTGCTTTAAATGCGTGTTTCAGCACAACGTATTTTTTAGCATTTTATTGTAAACAACAGACTTTCAACGTAAGAATTATTACACTAAAACAGTTTTTTTTAAGGAAAATGTTAGGTACCCAGTAGGGACCCGATTTCTCTGATTCTAGGGACCCGATGATCAGTTTCTCTGATTCTAGGGACCCGAATCGGGTCCCTAAAACGCCTTTAAAAAAAAAACTGCTAAAAGCAATGATTGAAATGAAATTTTGTTGAAATTTTCCAAAGCAACTGTTTTCATTAGAAACTAAACGAACTGATAAAGGTTTTCCAATACGTCGTATTTTTTTACTGAAGTTGGTTTAATGAACTTTCAATGGAAACAAAAACTTAGCAAACTTTTGAAATGAAGTGTTTTCAGTTTGACGTTTTCGGAAACAGCGGGAAATAATTAGTTTCAACAGTTGGTTTGATTTTTTGCTGGCGATGCTTTTGCAATTTGTTGTATGAAACTAATGTTAACGTTTGCGACTTTGTTTATACCTTAACTCCTCAAGACTTGCAAGTTCTACATTTTCCGCCCTGTTTCTGAAAAAAAGTGCTTGATTTTGATGTTCGTGAATTTTTACATTAAGAAACGTACATTCACGATCAGCCGGAAGGCCAGTGCTCAAGTTGCTTGAAGAGGAAAGTGCTGAAAAAGTTTTACTGCATGCATTTGATGGGAAGGTTTCAGTAGCCATGGAAGGTGTTAAAAGAGGATACTACTTTTCCGTCCCACCTTGTGTGGTGTGCAGTGAACAGGTGGGCTGTGTTTCAAAAGTAAGGACAGATTCGAGTATATGCGTTTGTTTGAACCCTTTAATTCCGTGGAAATTGCGTTGTTAAAATCAGACTGAAAGTATTTTGGGAAGCAGACGAGTTGTAACTTATATTAACTTTTCGATTCATTTACCCCCTGTTTATTCGTGAACTGGCTTTAGTCGAAACAATTGCCACTTTTGTTGGACATTTTCGTAAATTTCGGCTGTTTGGCTAATGGCAAGCTGCTCTTATTTATAAATTGCTTTACTAAATGCACTGCGTCACCACCGATCACCTACAGGTGGTAGCTTCATTTGTGGTGGGGGTGGTGCAGGGCTTGGAGGTTGTTTGAATGTCTTTGTGAAAGTCACCATAATCGTGTGTTGCTGTCTTGTAAAACGTGGGTTGGCTTTTTTTTGCAGAAGCAGAAGTTGGTCAAACAGATTCCTTTGGACAACTTGCTTCTTGAAACGGATTCTCCGGTTCTCGGTCCATCCAAGCAGGTTAGTAGCCATTAACGAAACTTCCGAAAATGCTCAATGTTCGATAGAATTTTTTTGAAGATATGTGATAAATTTTAAAGCATTGCCACCTTTTCCAGTTTTCGTGTAGTTGCAGCCCTCCGTAACAACTGCGTAATCAATGAAAGTAAATATTCTGTGCTCCTGGGAAAATGTGAAAAAAACGATCCAAATAAGGAGTTATCAAAACTGTTCTTGCAGCCAGTATTTATTTGTCATGTACGAGTATTAAAGTTAGTCGCACAGTTGTGCTTTTTACCTGACAAAGTAATTTTTAGCGTTCATGAAAGCGTGAAATGTTAGAGATTGCAATGGAACTTGTGCAGGGCCGCAACCAGCTGATATTTGCGGGCGGGACAAAATGATTGTAACTTGTTGTTGTACCTAACAACTCAACGTGTTGTTGAAAATTTCGGGGAGGGAGGGAATTGCCCGGTTGCCCCCCTGGTTGCGGGCCTGACGTCAGTATGTGGTCTCCTCGATTGTTTGCGGAAGAATTTATTCGAAAAAAACTCGTAGTTTGTTACGTCCCGAGACACATTGGCATGCTTTGTGACGTCAGGAGCGCAACGTGCCGGGCAACGTGGGCATTTCGTGCGAATGGATCGCGAAGCTGAAGGGGGTGGCGGTGGAGGAGGTGATGGAGGCCACACGCCGTAACGCCTTGCGCCTGTTCACGAGATTGAAGCGGTGAGCGACATCTCTCGGAAGGATTTCTTCGACCACAATGGCCACGCGGTGGTGCCGTGCAGCTTGCGTCCATTGAACCGTGCGGGGATGAATCGCAGTGAACCGAGACTGTCAGGTGGTCACGTGATGAGCGAAGCTTTCTTCAAGAACTTGTGTTTCGAAGTCTCCACACGCTTCGGTCAGGGTCATGGGCGTCGGAAGGGGGGGTCAAGGCACCCCGCTGGAGTTTGAAATTTGGTATTTTTGCCATTAACTTATTAGCAGAAAAATGCTGTTTTTTCTTCGTTTCGGAGTTGGAAAAATGAAATCTCAGCGCTGTGACCCCCCCTGAAAAAATCCACTGTTGCACCCGCCCTGGGAAGATCCATAATTGACCCTCCCCCAGGAAAAATCCGTCCGACGCCCGTGATCAATATTTTATTGCTGAAAATTTATAAGGATGTTAACGAAATAAAAACAGTGTACTATACATAACAAACATACCACAATAAAATATATGCTCATATACTACTGTACCTTAAACTTGAACTGCAACCCCGTTACCGATTATTGCAAGTAGTATTTAGCAGCTCATACCACGACCGAAAATAGGTGTCTTCTGTTTGGGTGATGCTGTTGTGGGCCCCACGGGGCAAGGATCCACACACATTTTGGGGATGTAACTGTTCCTTTTGAAGTTTAAATTATGTTCCTGTTTTGCTGTTGACTTCATTCTGAAGAAGCTTTCTGTTTTTGCATCGTGTTTTATTGTCAACGGTGCAAGGCCAAGTGGCCCCGCAAAATATTACCACCAATCAGAACTTTCTGTCTTGATCACTTCACAGTTTAGAATCAAATTGTTACCAGAATAAAAGTACGGCGACTTGAAGGGGGCTCTGCAGAGAGACCCTTGTTCGAAACCTGCGTTATTGGAAGAGGGCGTGATTAACGCAGCAAGTGTTTTTAAGACCTGCAAAGCTGCGATGCGGGTATCGCTTGCCGGAAAGATGTCACAAGATTATTCATCAAGCGCACTGTTTTCCTGTCACGAAGTGTGGTTCGCACACGTTCGCAGCGTTGTAAACAACATCTCTAAATATCAAACTCCAATAGATTCATCCACATTGTGACGCTACGTCACAAAAATGCAAATATGGCGGCCTATTCTCCTGTTCCGATCCTGGTATACCGATATTTAAGGGGTGGGTGTATCCATGCTTGTGGAGTTGAAGTGCGTTGGCTGTTTTTCCAACATCTTCGCAACATGAGGAGACTCCAATAAAGAGTGCAGCTGAAGCAGCAGTGAATGAGTGTCGCTCAGTGGTGCTTTGCAGAGTGGAAAAGCGTTTAGTTTCCCACTTCGTTTTGGCAAACATTTTAACCTGCTAATGTGAAAAATTAGATCGTTACCAACTATTTACTTCACTGAATCGGTAAGGACACGCACAGTTGGTCGATTCTGATACTGTTATGCCAGTATCTGGGGTGTTTCTGTGTTTGTTTACGCCAAGGCTTTCAAACAAGCTAGAACAGCTTCGGAATAGCACATGATTTAATCGAATAAGCCGATCCCCAAACCGCACAGGTTGCATTCCCTGATGGACAACAGTCTACGGTTGCAGCCAAACATCTCGCTTCTATAGCAGAGCATCTGCTGCAAACAAACATTGCTTTAAGGAGAAAACCAAGTGAATACGTTTGATCAGACTTCACCGTCATGTGAACCTGCTCAACATTCCTGTATATCACCGGATTTTTGTCCCCCACACCAGACCCATAGCCAGGTTTTAAGGTTTGGGGGGAAATATTTGTTTTTGTGAAATGTTCAAAACAAATTTTCATGGGCGCAACACAGTTTGGGGGCACTGCCCCCGAATGCCCACACCCATGGCTACGGGCCTTCCCCATCCGAACGATTTCAAATAACTGGCGGTACTTCGAATGACGTCACTACTGATGATGCTCAAAATAACAAAATTGGAATATTTTACTTTACCTTATCATTTTTTCTGGTTACAGTGACTCATCCACGTATACTGTACGTAACTTTCAGGTTTCGAGTAGCTTTGGTGATAATCGTTTTTAATTGTCCTTTGACATCTGCAGAAACAACTTGTCACTGCTGGATATAAAAAGTGGCTTTTTCGCATTACGCGAGTTCTGTATGGCAGGGTGTTTTGCTAAGGCATCAAAATCCAACCATAACTTTGTTACTGAGCTTTGTCGCAAAGAAGCAGAGTCGTGTAATAAAAAGACAAAAATACAACTAAACACGTCATATTATATTGTTTACTGCAAACCGGGTGCGATGCTATAAAAAACAAACACAGTTTGTAAACACTTGAAAGCATTCCCAAGCTTGCAGTTGGGAGACCGAAAAAACCCTCAGGTTATCTAGTCGATACTCCCAGAAGCTCGCAAGATAACAAAAAACAGAGGAAACGCATAAAACAAGAACACCAAAAAATAAGGACAAAAGTTCACCAATATTGATTTAATAGTTGCTCCAATTTAATATACAAAACAATATTCTATTGATTAAGTTTTCGCAATTTGACAGGCACTTTTGAAAATGAAACCAAGTCTTTAGTACTGCGATAGCCAATAATTGCACATAGTTTTTTTTTAAGTGGTGAAAGGTAGATTTTTATATTACGCATTGATTTCTCTCCATATCACCGCTCCTTTATAAGATATTAGCTTTTTGCCAATATTACTATAGACACTGGGAATGAAATAGTTTTGATTGCTAGCATATCTTGTATTATAGTTATGTAACTCCGAAGATCTCTGGAACAGACCATTATAAATACTGGGCAATGATCCATCATGAAATTTGTGCATTAATTTGGCCAATTCCAGTTTATATATATCCTGCGCTTTCAGAAAATTCAATCTCTTATAAATGGGGCTTACCTGTGCATCATAATTACTGAACGTCATATTGCGCAAAATGTTATTTTGTTTCACATAGATTGGCTTTAAATGTGACGTGGTTGCAGACCCCCAAGCTGTAACGCAGTAACTTAAATGTGTGTATGCAAAACTATAGTATAGTAATTTGAGCGTGTTTAACGGTAAAATGTTTCTCGTTTTGTAGATCACACTTGAGGCAAAGGCTAACTTTGTTTCAATTTGTTTTAGATGTGACGACCAATTAAGCTTTTCATCTACAATAACACCGAGATATTTCACAGACTGCTCACGTTTAATCTGATGGTTGCCTAAT
>Ga0210059_1010135_pt1 | contig 14601 bp, 7 predicted proteins | sample Ectturendosymbi2_FD_188042 | JGI IMG/M metagenome (GOLD analysis project Ga0210059, IMG submission 188042) | Ecteinascidia turbinata endosymbiont from Florida, USA - Sample 2 (SPAdes) (version 2) | ecosystem: Host-associated > Tunicates > Ascidians > Unclassified | place: Key West, Florida...
GGCTGCGAAAGAAATTCAGGTAGTAAGAAACAGTCAAGATCATATTTCCTCCGTTTTTCTTTAAAAATTCATCGTCAAAATATCAAAAACGCTTTCGGATAGGCGGATATACCACCATGTTTCTTGTAGTCAATTGTTTGGTTTATTTCCTTTAGGGCTGTGCCGAAGAAAGCCCCGAAATCGCCAAATTCATCGGCAAGTGTGCTGAAAACGTCATCGCATAAGTGGTGTCGTTGGCAAGCAGCGAAACATTGGTTTTGTTGGATTCCTAGGAAACGTTGAGCCGAAATGGTGTCGAAACTACCGAAAATGATTGTCTTGTGAAATTTCGCAACTAAATCCAGACTTAAGGCGAGTTTGGCCGTTTGGCGGAATCTTTTGCCTTACATTTTTCAGGGAGGGCTGCAGCCCGTCTAGACGAGCCGCCCCTAAATGCACTCTATCAATTTCGATATTCCTAGTGTCCTCCTTGTAGCAAGTGAGCGTGTTATTCCAACATATTTTGAACTAACACTGTTACCACTACCAGGCCTGAGTAGTCGAAAGGAGTTTGGTCTGGAATAGTCGGAATCGGTAAAAATTATTTTTAAAAATATCCGACTTCGGGCTGATCTTCTGCTCACCGACTGTGACTGTTTGTGCTATGAAAAGTCCGTAAGCGTCACACTTTGCGTTTTTGCACAAGGACTTAGTCTCACAAAATGTGCAAATATACGCTGCGGCGGTATTGACTGAATTGTTCACATTACACTCGGCAGTAATTCCACAGTTTGATGTGACTAGAACAAGTCCCAACATGAAATAAAAACGTTATATTGAAAATCACGGCCAATGAAAACGATACAAACGACATATTGCAAACGTTTCGATTACTTCTGTTATTATCATCAGTACATTGCAAATGCACGCATGAAATAAAAACGCTTTGTGACCTTAATTCCTGGTAGAACAGACCCTCGGATTTCGCCGCAATGACCTATTTCGATCAAATTAATTTGTCTCGCAGCATGAGCGAACCATGGCAACTGTCAGTACGCCAATGACATATCTGATTTCTGGTCCTCGGTTATGTTCCTGCTTCTAAAGCGTTGCACAGTTTGATCCAATTAGTTGCCGGTAACACAATTACTTATCTTCGTCCTCTACACCAATGTGGTCCAACTACAGGCTCGCGTATGGGGCGCCGTTCGTAAAAATACTATATCTGACAGATTTAGCACAAAAGCTGCTATCTCTGCGCACATTTAGCTATCTCTGCACGCATTTAGCACCTTTGCACATGTATAGCCAAATCTGCTTGCATATATGGCGCTGAAGCATGTCGGAGGAAAACATGGTATCCTGTCCGAAGTAAAACCTGGTGTTCTGTTTCAGTAATCTAGACAAAAGCTAGGCTACTGCAAGGCATGAATTCCCTGGCGTCATATAAAGCTAGGTGGTTTCAGGTCTAAATTATACTGGTTTGATAATAACACTGGTTTGTGCAGACGATGGGCTACAGTAAACTTGTGGTGGTGGTCTCAGTGTTAGTGCCATTTCTTGGTTAAAGTTTCAAAGAGGATCTCGTCAAGTCTGACCATTCCAACTGTTCTCACCAGGCGCAGCTCACCGCCTCTCAGCACCTTCAGGTGAACAAAGAGAATGCTCCCACAGAAAGAGCACGTTGAAAGCGAAGTGCTCGCTTGGAGATGAGCACCGTTTTGTAAAGAGAATAACGCTGTTGCAATGGCGCTAGGCCATTACATGCGAGAAAATCAGCTAAGTCCAAGGGTGCTTCCCCGGCGGAAAGCACCCGAGAGAAAGGGCAGCGAGATGACGCGGCGCAGCGATGCGAAGCAAAGCGCCTAAGGACGAACGCTGAAAACACCCAAAACGCCTAAGTCTGAAAAGACTGGCGAAGCGCTTCTTTAGTCTAATCGGCAAGGCGTTGCTTTGCTTTGGCTATTGATGCTCCCTGTGGGATCATGATGGTTCGATCCCTTGCAAGTGGAACCACCGGGCCGTTCCACTTCATTGTCATAGAAAAAGTGCATCGACAGGAACTGCTCGGTTAAGCGTTCTTGCTCGAAAATAACATCGGCAACACACATCACTTTAGTAGCATTATCACAGTAAACCCCACTGCTTAAAGAATCAAAGAAACGAAGGATGCGTACAGTAGCCTATCTTTTGCCAGGATCACTGAAGGAGAAGACTAAATTTTTCTTTAAACGGGACGCATTGCACTATGTGTTTGCAGCTTGAGTTGCTTTAAATCTCGCACCTTGACTTGGCATTTCAGTGCAGGAATGCTGGTTATGTAAAGTAATAAGTAGGCTAGGTATTGCAGCGTATTACATATACGAACGTATGAATTCCCTTGACACAAATGACAAGTTGATACAAACCAGACCTCACGTAAGGAATACAATAGCGAGTAGGAAACGGCAAGTCGTAATGCGAAAAGGTAAGTCCAATATACCGGCGTTAGTGCAGACCAGGGTCCTCAAACTACGGCCCACGGGCCACATCCGGCCCGCCAAGACATTTCATCCGGCCCACTAAGAAATTTTGGCAATAATGAAAAATAATGTATTTACAAAAAATTATTAATTTCGTAGAATGTAACATATCCCGAAACAATCCTATTACGTAAGATGTCCGATCCTCGAACTGTTGTGTAGTGACTCTCTGACAAAAAAGTTTGGAGACCCTGGGCTAGATCGTAGAGAGTTTCTAGAAAATAATCAGCGTAAATAGGTTACCCAAACTGAAACCTTTTGTAATAAAAATGCACTCGGCGTTTAGAAGGACATAAATGTCAGGCGAAAGCGCTGTCAATAGTCTCCGACTTGCTACCACCAACATATTGGTATTGATATAGGAACGATAGTGTCAGAGAAGCCTCAACCACAAGCATTGCACTGATTTGTAATAAATTTTTCTTGCTATTGTGTAATAATGTCAATGACACACTGACTTCATTCACCTATTTTCCTTTTCTATCTTGTCAATTTGTTTTTCATACACCATTTTATGAGAAGTGGCCCGCGAGTTGACATGTTTTTGTAAAATGGCCCGTTGATCAAACGTAGTTTGACTACACTGCTCTACACAATAGCAGCGCGGCAGAAATCAGTGAGTAACAAAGTTCGTGTGACGAAAGGAATTGGAATAGTTAGGCATACCATGTTTTTATGTTTGAAAAACGGGACGCTTCAGAACAACGTGCCTTATCAGAGAAATGTGGTTCATATACCTTACTTGGAGTGTGTAGCTATATTGGATTCCTATAGTTAGGACACCAAAAAAAACTAAAATAATGTATTTTCCTAAGAAATCAGACAATGTTCAAGCATTTGTAAATTTACACATTTGCCCAATCATGTTTTTCTGTAGGCTATATACTTTCTTCACGAAGTCTTTGTTCGATTTTATTTTCTCGTGAAGATCACAGCAGGAAAAGTCAATATAATGCGGTAGTCCCCGCTTATTAAGCCCATCGGGGCCGGGAAATTTTGGGCGCAACTGGACCTATTAACCGGGGAGCAAGGGCGTAACGAGGTTAGATGGCGCCAGGGGCAAAAAACAAGTTTGCAGCCCCCATGTTCGCAAATTAGGTTTTTCGGAAGCAAATGTACTGTATTGGAGACAGTACGTGTGACGTTGTTGGGACTTTCGGCGCCCGGGGATCGTTCCCCCTTCCCCCTAACCGGGGGATAAATTTACGCCACTCTCATGGACATAAATGAGCATGGTCGACTGTACTATCGTTAAAAGTTGCTAAACCCTTCACTTCCTGGTCCTTGCCTCAAAGAGCTGTTTCGTTGCACAGGATATTTCGTAGGCAGGCATGAGAGGTGTTGAGTTGTTCGGCGGAGCACGTTAACTGAATGTTGTTTGGTAGCGCTAGGTCATTTTCTAAAATTTCACGTTTGTTAAGGTTACGTCTGCACGTCTCTTGGCAGGGGCGGATCCAGGGGGTGATTGGGACGATCGCCCCCTCCTAAAGCCTACGACAGTAACCTTTTCACCATGATTTTGTACAATGCGGGAAACAGCATTCGCGTTATAAGGCCATTTTGCCGTCCATTGTTTTATCACAACAGTGTTGTGAAGTATACTTTATGTCTTTTACAGTAGTGAACTCGTAATGAGACTTCACTGCAAAATATTACTGAAAAAATATTACTGAAATCGCCCCCCTAGGCTTACTGGCTGGATCCACCCCTGCTTTTCGCCATTTTGAAAATGAATTCTGCATAGAACCGGTTGTCTTGCAAATCGATTAAGGCACAAATATGACGAAAGATTTGTGACGAAAGATTTGAATTATGAACTACAGTTGGTCAGCACCGTAAAGTGCGAATCGTCGAAAGCAAGACAAAAAGTGTGATTTCAACGTTCACCCAATTTTAAGCAAATGTGTTCAAAAATTGGGCTTAGTAAGTGGGGTTTTCGGTTGATATCACGTTTTTTTTTTATTACAGGAATAGATGGAGTAGTTCCGGACCGGACAATTTTAGGCTTAAGCGGGTGGGCTTGTTAACTGTGGGCTTAATAAGCGGGGATTACTGTAATTACAGGTGATAAGTGCTTTCGCATTTTGCTTCTGTTTTCAGGCCACATGTTATTCATGATGGAACAAATTCTCTCCACGAGAGGTGATGTACCACGTGTAGAATTGTGCTGGCTGATTTAATGCGTAACCGACTTTTTGGGTGACTGACCGGGACGCCGGGACAAAGCCTAAAAACCGCGACTGTCCTAGCTAAAACGGGACGTATGGTATGCCTAAATAGACTCGTAATTGCTTGATGAAACAGCGGTAAACAACGGAGAGTTAAGTCTGGAGTTGTTTGGTAGGCTCAGTTGCTTGAGCTTTTTGTTACGGTGGTTACAGAATATTCAAACAACTACGCTTGAAAAGCCAATTGAGACGGTATCATCATGAATGCCTAGTGCGTTTTGCGACAGTGTCGCGTAGCCGATGTTTGGAGACTGCAGACCGGGAGAATGCACTTTTCCATTTTTCTTGTTTATTCAAAATCCTGGACACACACCGATATCAATAATATCGGTTACAAAACTCACAGGGGATCTGCTTTTACCAATTATTATCGGCATTCGGCAATGGCTTCAATTGTGGCTATTTTAGACAAACAGCTAGTCAGCTACTACTGACTTGCGTAAACAATCTCGGTGCAATTCCCAAGCAGTGCTGCCACATGCGTCTCGCCAAAAATCACTAGATTCACAAAAAAATTCACTAGATCTGAAAAAAAATCATTAGATTTAAAGTTTTTGCGTCGAAATTCACAGTTTTGCTTGAAATAATGTATCTATTTTGTATTTACTTTATTGCCCAAAATCCTTTGCATCATTTGCAAGTTTGTTAAAATAGATCATGCTGAAGCCTGGAAAATCTCTTACTAACAATAATCTTCAAGCTTTTCACAAGAGCTGAAAATGACACCACTCGCGAGTATTCAGAGTAATCAACCTAACAAGTAATTAATTATTTCCACTCAGTCCCGTCGCCATGTGGGGAGCTTTGGTGGGCTTAGCCCCCCAAACGTAGCTCCAAGCGCCCCCAAATTGAAATATGAAACACGCCCCCAAATTGAAATATGAAAACAAGTTAGTTGAATTTTTGTCAAAACTGTTGCACGAACATAAAGCCCTGCCATACAAACGTAAAGCCCCACTATTGACGAGTTTCTGGCGACGGCTCTGTTTCCGCTACAATGTTCCTGCTAAGAAATGGAAATACTGTCATGGCCAATGTTGCAGCAATTAAAATTGAACAGCACGGAGGTGCAAACAATGAGAAACTCAAATTATAAACACTTGTTCGATCTGTTGGTGGAAATCTTCAAGAAATAATTCGCATAAGCAATTGTTTACGTATTAAAAAAGGCTGATATTCTTTGGAAAAAGGGCTGAAAAGCTAGAAAAGAGACAACCGATTTTCTTGAAATACATACTTTGACAAAGATCACTAGATTGCAGTAAAAAATCACTAGATCACTAGATGAGCGTGAAAATCACTAGATCTAGTGAAAAATCACTAGGCGGGCACCAGTGTTCCCAGGTGCGATCGGCATGCGGGCAAGCGTGTCGACTAGATAGTTGTATACATCACTGAGCGCTATTGTTTAGCCATAATTCACAATTGACGATAGTAAGGTGCTGTGAGCCAGTTCAGAGCCTTGTTTTTCAGCGTGCTTAGCAAATAGTGGTGGATGATGCATCTCAGAAAGGGTCCGGAGCTGGAGCTGTTAATTAACCACCAGCTCCAGCTCCGGCTCCAGCTAATTTTTATAAACAACTCCGGCTCCACCTAAATGACCGGCTCCGGGCTCCGCAGCCCTGGTTAAGTTCATTAAAAATGGAAACCTTGCGATGATTTAGATTTTAAAAGACATGCACAGTGACACAAAAAGCGAGCATCCACTGCTGCGCGTCTTGTTGCGCCTGTAATGTCCATTACAAATGAAAACCTTGTGATGACTGAAATTCTAATAGATGTATACAGTGATACAAAAAAAACAGCATCCACTGCTACATTGCGACGGTTGTATGAGATACAAGCACAGATACAAATATGAAAAAGAAAGTATTGTTATACAACACACTGAAACCAAAATAAAATGCATGGCAGACGTTTATCCAGATAAAATGGAACAAGTCAACCAATTTGCGTCAACATCATAAACAGGATGGATACGACACAATACTGCAAAGTAGATGAGCATGGTACCACGTCAAACGGTACCTTATGCTTGGCAAGTGCGTGGGATCAGGTTTCATGCTGGATCACGTCTGCGAATCCTCGTTGATACCAGTAAATACGCCAATTAGTTTTTCATGAATGCGATATAAATGATCACAATTATGATAAAGTTTCTTTAAATGTGTTCAAAACTCGCAAGCAAAATGTCTGGATATCCTTGCCTACAAGGTTACGATATGTTGCATGTAGAGGTTTTAACCTCTACACATCACAAAACAACTGCATGTTATTTTATGTTATATCAATAAAGTCCATACTAGCGATACAATAAATGTTATGCACAACGCATCAAAGCTAGGGGCAACATGATAAGTAGACGTTGATGATGAATAACCGTTGTTAACATACTGTCACGTCACAATATACAGTTTATGCGTATCCATCATGAGCCACCAGATTTGGATGTCGGCGTCAGAAATACAACAAATTACAAACAGATAATATACTGTTATTGAGAATATTTACTGTATACACCGAACTGTGTTAAGTTCTCAAACCGCATTTCTTTGTTGCATCCTTTGAAGGACATCCTCATTTCAAAAACTGCAACTCAACCAACCGGGCTGAGAGACAAGGTTTTTGTACAACGGTGACAGGATCAAAAACCTTAGACAGCTAACGCTGTTTTTTCGTCACACGAAAACTCACTCCGGGTGAATTTCACCCGTTTTTGAAAAATACCCTTTCTTTCAATTAAGGTTGATGACAAAAACTAGACTGGAAATGTATCTATTATTCCGTGGTTTGTGCACTAAGGAAGTTACTTTGTACTTCAACTTGGTGCTGTTATTGATGAAAAGGAAAACCACACATGACCAGGTGGAAATCACCAGGCGCTAGTATTTCAGATAGACAAAACGAAAATTTGATACAAGAACGCTCATGAAAAAATATACTGGATTTGAAGAACCTTTCCTGCTCCGTGCTGGTAACGAGGTCAGGGAAGCATGCCCTGAGTGAATTACAGCCCTTTATTGCCACAATTACAGCCCTACAACACACTAACCATAACGTTGGGTGACTTTCAACCGAAACCGCAAACTTTTCCCCTCAGTGGAAAAGTCCAAATAGCGAGCACGCGCTTACGCACACCAGTCAAGAAGTCAGACAAACAACTGCAGCTACTGACGCGTGGAGAGCGCTGCGGCGCTTGTTTACGTAAGAACACGTGTTCACGCACCTGGTGGGGTATGGTGACGTGATACCCCACATAATCGATCCAGGGTTGAGGAAAAGGAAGCCAGCAACCTCATAAACTCAACAACCACATAGACAGAAGAGGATATAGACACCCGAGACATACCCCAAGCAGTGTGAAGATGACAAACCTGGGATTCAGAGTAGAGTCAGTATAAAAATGAGTCAAGTCAAAGATGTTGTTTAAATTCAAATGCGAAAGACATTGACGAAAGACATCGAAATTCTAAAAGGCATTGACATATGAGACATTGGGGCGACGCCTGATACCAAATGTGGCCACCGATCTGAAACACTGTCAACATATAATATCTGGCGAATCAGGCCAGTATTATTTAAACTTAAGGCTAAAACCGCCTTCATGATCCTTTTAATGTTTTGCACATTTCTCTGCCAGTGAAACCTCTCAGCTGTGAAATGAAAATTGAAAAGACCAGCGATTGATCTTTCTTGGCAAAATAAAGAAAATCAAGTTCCTCTATACCATTGTCACTTGAAGGAAAACACAATTAAAATGTTAGAATATTCCCCAAATTTGCAATGATAAGTTATAGAGTCACTGCTTGTTGGAATGGGTTACTCCAAGTTCGACATGCTCTCCTGTCCCTTCAACGTGTGAAGCGTCGTCAATATGAGGGTGACGTTTGCAAATGGAAGGTGGGTTATTCATAACCCAGTTTCGTGCGCCTGACACATATTGTCCAATGAGCCGAGAGTACAGCAATGGATTCATGACACTGTTTATTGGAAGAAGAAATCCAGCGCTTACAATGTAAGCATCGGGGTGCAAATGCACCCCTGAAACTCTTAAGTATGACATAATACAAACTGGAATCCAACAAAAAAAGTCAGTCAACAAAAGTCTAGAAATTCTGGTTTGCATATCTTGATTTGAATCTTCTTTAGTAGATGTGGAAAATTTTGTCGCAGTGGCTTTCTTGTAAACAAGTACATAGACGACCACCATGTAGATGAAGAGCATGAAGTTGAGTGTGATGAGAAAGGTGGAATATTCCCAAGAACTTTCATTGGTAGAAGCATAGAAACGCGGCATGCAAACACTTGTTTGAGAATAAAACCCGAACTCTGCTTTTATTTCATTGTATCTGAACTTGTATGAAATGGTTTCCTTGACTTTGAACCAAGACTGAAGTGTGGAATTTGAGACCGAAACTTGATTGGCGATGGTGATCAGGTGGTGCTTGGAAACTGTGTCAGTTTTGAAGAAATGGTTGGGAAACCAAACTTGAGACACAAAATAACCAGATTTCAATTGAATCCATGGAAGAAAAGAGAAAAGTAAAGAAAACAACCAACATAAAACTCCAATAAGAACAATCCATTTGAATTTCATGGTGCGGATCAGGAATGGTTTGTAAATGGTGACCAGTCGGAAGGTGGACATTGATGCCATTATGCAAGCAGATGCTTCTGATGATAAAACTGCAACTGTGCCAAGTATCCAGCAACGAGTGCTTGATCTCCATTCTTTATCAACAAAGCAATAACGTCCTGAATAATTCACACTTTGACAAACAACTCCTAACAAATACACACCCATTAAAAAGTCGGAAATGGTGAGGTTAAAAATAAAGAATCTATTTGCTAGTTTCACAAAACTATGGCTTTTGTCAAGAGAGGTATTTCTTTTGTTATCTAAAACCATCTCCATCAATGTTAGAATATTTGTGGTTAGATTTCCAATCAAAGCCACAAAACCCATGATCCAAAACAATGAGCGAAGAACAGGACTGGCGATCATTTCATATCTATCTGAAAATAGAGTTTTGCATTCGTCTAAACCTGTATCGCAGTCTTTTATGCCATTTTGAACAAACTTCTTATCGATTGATATTGGTTTTCCACTTTCGCAGTGAAACCTTTCTCTCCGCACAGTTGACGACTTTCATCTTCACCTTGGCTGCAGTCTTTAATTCCATCACAAACCAAGTTTTTACTGATGGAAGTGGCGCCTCCAGCCGCTGTGCAGTTGAATCGTTTGTTCAGACAATGGGTGGTTGTTTCGTCAGAATGATCGTCACAATGGAATATGCCATCACAATAGTAACGCTTGTCGATGCTGACCATACCTTTACTCTTGCATGGAAACCTCATTGAACAGTTTTCTTCCACTTCTCGACTGCACTTCTCGATTTCAACTGAACTATAGGTGACCCAGTTAATATATCCATCACATACACGGTTTCCAAACAATCTGCTACTAAACTTCCCACACTCATCATCACAAAACGATGGTCGAGGATCACATTCTGAGTTACATTCGTCTTCCATCCTCCAGCACTCTGGTCTGTGGTCGCATCGTGTTGCGAGTACAACAATGTAGTTGTCGTTTGTATGGCCCGACACCGCATGGAACCACCGGATCGCTGCTCGTGACGACAAAACTTTCGGTTGATTTGGTCTTTGCATTCCACAGAAAAACTGCACAGAACCTTGTCCATGACCACACATTCAGTGGAACTATTGCAATGCATATGGCCTGGGGAACATCTTGACCCCTCATCACCAACAAGTGCTTGTGCAACTGATTGATTAGAACACAAAAGTTCATCAGAACCATCAAAACAGTCGATATTTCGGTCGCAAACCTGTTTTGCTGAAATAATTAGTTTTTCGTCCAAGCATAAAAAACATCGGAACTCGCCATTTACGAAACATATATCTGAACCATCTGCGCACTGAGACATCGAATCGTAAAGATTTTTCTGCGGCAAAACACATACGTGTTTTCTTGACTTTCCGGAACATCGGAAACCAAAATTTTGCTGTTGTTCGTCACTCCCATCTTCACATTGTGCTTTTGTGTCACAATAATGAGCATTGTCGAGGACGTGCCCGTTCTCACATTGAAATATCTCTCCCAGACATTTTCCACACAGAGATGAAATGCAGATCCATTTGGTTGATAAGTTCAGGTGATGGAAGGATGGATTGTTCATGTGGCAGGTTGTGGTGTTTTTATTTGAATTTCGCAGCAAAAACATTTTACTTTCATTTGTTGAACATCGATTGATTATAACCTGGCAATTTTGGCACCAAACTTTAATTGCTTTACATGGTTCGTCATTGTGGCTTGTGTTGCAATCATCTCTTGCGTCACCGATCCAAATGTTGGGAATGCACTTTCTAGATGAGGTACAATTGTCATTACCTGGAATGTATCCACATATATGACCCTGGGTTGCACAACATACAAACTCGTCATATCCACCTGTCATATCTACTTTCCCATCATTTATTTTCGACCTTTCAACGCACTCATCGTTTCTACAATAACGTTTTGTGTTTAAACAATACTTTTCATCAGACCAATCACCACATGCGTTGTAATCACTGCATACAAACGATTGATCTATGCATCCCTCCCTCAACCTCCCTGTACAACCATCATCAGACTTGTAACAATCACATTCGAACTTGTACGAAGGACAATCGCACATTTTCTCGTCACTGTTGTCAGAACAGTCATATCGACCATCGCATACCCTCCATTGTTCTATGCATCCCCACTTCCCTGCACAACCATCATCAGACTGGTAACAGTCACATTCGACCGGTCGGTTTAAAGGACAATCGCACATTTTCTCGTCACTGTTGTCAGGACAGTCATAGTGGCCATCGCATATCCACGATGATGTCACATCGCACGTTGGTGAAGGTTTGAAATCTGCAAAATTAACTTTTCAAAAAATATTGACAAAAAACTCAAGAAAATGAGTCAAGTGAAAAATGTTGGTTAAAATGAAATGCGAAGGAGCGAAAATTTCTAAGAATTTATTGACTTCCACCAAACTGACGACTCATCCCACGTTTGTGAATGTTTGAAATCTGAGAAAATAACTTTCTTCAAAATATTGACAAAAAACACACTAAAATGATGCATGTAAAAAAAGTTGGTTAAAATGAAATGCGTAAAAGCAAAAAATTCCAAGAAGTTATTGCTTTCCACCAAACTGATGGCTCATCGCACGTTGGTGAATGTTTGAAATTTGAGAAAATAACTCTTTTTTAAATTATTGACAAAAACGCATAAAAAAGGGTCATGGAAAAAATGTTGGTTAAAATAAAATGCGAAAAAGCAAAAAATTCCAAAGAAATAAAAAATAACAGACATTTTCATTTTCCACAAGATTTTGATATGAGATTCAGGCAAAAACTGAATTACTGTGATGATTTGAGATCTATGCAAGCGACACAAACTCAACGTTCGACATGGAAAGCAAAACTAACCAATTGCTTCAACTCTTCCTTCTTCAAACGACAAAAATGACAGAAGTAGCACGAGTGTCAATGACGTCAGGCACTTCGCAAACATTGGCATGGCAACGGGAAGACGCGCGTTCCATTCACTGCAAAGTTGTTTTCTAAGTAATTAAAAAAAAACTGCCTGCAAATACAACACCTGTGATTCAAAACCTCGTTTATTTCAAACCAGTGGTTTTCAACAGAGGTGAAATCGCCCCCCCAGGGGCAATGTTAAGCGTTATGGGGGTTATTTACCAGATTTGGGGGACGATTTCAGCTTCCAGAAGGGCGATTTCTGCAGATTAAACTAAAATTCTGAATTGCTTCCAAAAACAAAAACTGTGCTTACTACTTTGGAACCAAATCATTTGATGAACTTTCGACTCTATGGTTCGTAACAAAGGTTATAAAGCACAAGATATAGGACTAGTGACGTAACAATTAAACTAACATTGTCCTTTGTAACGCTTCACTGCACCTATTATATCGAAATGCCAGCGAGAGTAGCACTGCTGTTCTGACGTATTTCCAGGTATATTGTTAAGCCTAATGTTTAAAACAAGATAAAACAGTGGAGAAACTGTTGCAATAAGTACTTTGTTGACCCAGTCGTTGCATGAGCAGCGTCAAATAAGATACATCAAGCAATAACATTTGCAAGTCTGTATACATATCAGCCCGGAGGAATTTTGGTCTTTTCGTGTATACAGTGGTATGCATTAGTTCATTTTATCATACTTATGTTGGACTGGTTGATAGCGACCAATACTGATGTAGCTTTCGGAAAATGCCTAATTGGTCAAACCCCAAAACTTTAGTTTTTTGAAGGTATCAAAAATGGCTCAACAATCATACATTGCCATAGGCGTAGCCAGGGGGGGCAAATGCGCCATGCTCCCCCCAAGGTTTTAGCAAATATAGTCATTTTGTGCTTTGAGAGGCATTTTTCCAAACAAAATCGTGTTATTCGCCTAAAATCAAACATTTTTGCCCCCCTCAAATTTCTGGGCTGGCTGCGCCACTGTACATTGCTACCACTAAATCATCGCATCGACTTTCGTTGCGATTGGGAATATCAAACAAAAGTTGTCATTTAGTTTAGCCTCATTATTTTTCGCCGTAACTGTCACAAATCCCCTCAACTGTATGTGTTGCTAATCACTGGCGGATCCAGAGGGTGGCAGTTTGGGGCAACTTCCCCCCCAAACGTCTGTGGCGCCCTGTTGAATGGCGCCCCTTTGCCGTAAATGCGCCACTTTTTGGTGCCTACGGAAGCAGAAACGGGGATCAAGAAATACTCTAAAAACGAAACAATGCTTTACTCTTCGTTAAATGTCAGGATTCACGTAGTGGACTTTACCCAACCTCTTATGCAGTGGTGGGGAACCTATTTACTATCACGGGCCGAACGAATTGTGCATTAACGCTGACGGGCCGCAAAATCAATTAATTCTATCCTAAAATTCTACCTTTTTCTAACTATGAGGAAGAGTGGCTTCTTTTGACTTACTATCCAAGTACCTGCTTATCATGGAGCTTCGTTTTGAAGCGATGTTGTACTCTAAGCTGGGTAACGTAAATTCTGTTGTGGGCCATATCAAATGTTCACGCGTGCCGCAGGTTCCTCACCCCTGCTCTTATGGAACAGCATCAACAATGTTGTTTTTTCGTGATAGTACCACTGTTTGGTTATTTCTTTGCCGCGTGTCCAGTCTTACCATGGGCGCCCGCAGGGGGGCAAAACGGGCATTTGCGCCCCCCTGGAAATTGGGACTAAGAAAAAAAATTCAGAAAACATGAAGTCAGCAGCTCAATGTCAGTTAATTGGTTTAATTCTTGCAATGACAGTTTATTTTCCGGTAGGACACACACTGCACAAGAGCCAGGTTCACGGTCCTGGTGTCATGCAGTAGTGAGCTTGCAGTTCACTTATGCTCCATTGTGTGGCAGAACTTGGGAGCGGATTCTTCTGCTGTTGGTCTTTATTGGGTAACAATGACATAGTTCACTGTTCACTTCAAATTACGATAGTAGACGTTCTGCCGCAAGTTACTGATTGCTGTTGAACGCACATATCTTGGCAGATAATGCAGCGAGACAGTGACTGCTGATAGCGGTAAGCCACGCAGTTTTATACTGTGTGAAAAGAAGCCTGAGCGAATCTACAGCAATGCAACCGCAAGTTTGAAATATCCATTGCTAGTGTGACCAACGAGCCTGAGTGAATAGCTTATCCAGCGTGGGTCAACTACTTTTCACCTAAGCAGGGGCGGCTCGTCTAGAGGGGCTGCCGGGCTGCAGCCCTCCCTGAAAAATGTAAGGCAAAAGATTCCGCCAAACGGCCAAACTCGCCTTAAGTCTGG
>Ga0210059_1010136_pt1 | contig 14600 bp, 9 predicted proteins | sample Ectturendosymbi2_FD_188042 | JGI IMG/M metagenome (GOLD analysis project Ga0210059, IMG submission 188042) | Ecteinascidia turbinata endosymbiont from Florida, USA - Sample 2 (SPAdes) (version 2) | ecosystem: Host-associated > Tunicates > Ascidians > Unclassified | place: Key West, Florida...
TTCGTTTATGGGAGGTCTGCAGCCTAGATGACCCTTGGTCCTTCGCAGCCTCCAACTCCCCCATGCATTCTATACATCGATGTACTTGGAAATCATTGCAGTTCTTCATTATAATAATCATGATGGCGTCTTTCATGCGCGTGCTTTAAAAAGTGTCTGAAAAAGCTTGTATTTCATCAAAGTACAGTAACTGCATTAGCGCCATCAAGCGTATACTCTATACCACCGCCATGTATACATCCTGGTCTTCTTTCGTGTACTTACGTTTTTTTTCTCTTTACTGCGATGCATGTTAAAAACCTAGCGCTTTGCGTGTGGGAGTGAAGACGTTACACAATACACAATTACAATTACTATGGACTTAAAAATAAATAAACATTACGCACTGTCAACAGAAAGTGTATGCTGATATGAAAGGCCTCTAACAGTAAATTGCATTTTGAAGTCCAGTCACAAAAACTTTGTCTCCAAAATGTAAATAATGTAAGAATTATATTTTGATGGTCAATTGTTTCTCACTGATAACTTTATGCTGAATGTTTTTGAAGTTGTGCATCATGAATAGCCTGCCCACTTGCATTTTCTGTTATGCCAGTCATGCCGCAGCCTCAAGAACGTATCCTTGGGTGGCATATCCCCTTCCCAGCCTTGATCAAAAGGTCTTATGGTTGACTGAACATGATGACGTCATCAGAGGGCCTCTTTTTTGCCTTGTTCCCGTCCCTCAAACCCTAAATCCACCATTGGATATGCGTGGTCTGTTTTGTAGAAATGTTTCAATCGGTACAAATACGATGTTCTGAGCAGGAAAACGCATTTACTCTGGAATCATCAGAGCTGCTTAACGTGCCCGCATGAAACGCTGGAAACTTAATCATTTTGTGTCTTTGTTTTGCAGAGTGTGTGTGTTCATACTATGGACTTCGTGTCTGCTATTAACAAATAAACTAAATTAAATTTCGTTGGATGACGATGCGGCTTCGATGAAGTCATCGTATGCACGATGGGATCTGCATCAAACGTAGCTCAAGCCGTGGACCAGTCAAGTGCAGTGTTGCAACTGCTAGGTTTTTTTCACTAGATCTGTTTTTTTTCTGTTTTATCTGGGGTTCTGGGGTTCTTGTTGAAAATCTGTTTTTTTTTACTCCGGTCAAATTTTTGTAAATGTATGTCGGGTTACTGTATTTTCCATTCAAGAATACAGTAGTTTCACAGGCGTAATATGTGTAGAGTCAGTAGCCCGTGCAGATGTGAGTAGTAGGGCTAGGTTTTACCAAATTGTTTGAAATATAATGGTTTGCAGATTAAGCACTAACTACGCATAGGTCAGCACTCTAATCTATCGCTGATGTGTCAAGGGCTACTTGTGCATGAATTTGGAATGCTTTTTTTGGTTTTGAAGATGCTGTGGTTGAGAATCTCTTCATTGTTTTTCTTTTTTTCATCGAGCGCAGTGATTGTGATATGAATGTAAAATTTTGAATGTCAAATTAGTAGTCAAATATTGCAATGAATGCAATGGTTAGAGTGAAAAGAAAACTGTAAGACCTTGAGTGTATCATGTACATGTTTCAATTAGTGCATTTTGGTGAAAGTAAAGAAAACATTAAATGTTTTTCAGAAAAGATCTAACTAGCAGTTTTATGTTACTTCACACATTTGGTTTGTTGCTAGCCTACTTGTAAATTGTGATGTCAGTATACTTGAACTTGTTAAAAATATGATGCAAATAATACACATTACCTTAATTTTTATGTCCAAGTACCGGTGCGTATATTTTAAGTTTGATTTTGAATTTTTTAAACATTTTGTATGTCTAGGATTTTTTATTATTTTCTGTTTTTTTTTCATGGTAAATTCTGGGGGTTTTCTTCATAACAGAGTGGCAACACTGGTCAAGCGTGACCTCTTATTACATGAGACCAGGGCGTGTGAGTTGAGCAATCTACTTTCGAGCGTCAGCGAATGGACTGAGTCGTGCGAATATTTGACCTGTGGCAACTTTTACAATGATTTTATTGCTGCCCATGAAGTGAAAAGGTTAAAACCAAAACTCTGACCAGTCAGTAATTTCAGTTCGTCAATATTAGAAAGCTTGTTTGGGAACATCAGTCACAAAAACCACTCATTACTTTTCATATCGACGCTGCGTTCACACCTGGTCAAATGCAGATGAGCTTTTATCAAAATCGTACAGCACAGTGCATCAATACAAAAGCTTTGTTGAGATTCATTGGCCATTTTTTTGCCTCTATAGGCAAAATGGTCACTTCCTAGAATCATTTGGGAATTCCCAACGACCTTTATCAAATTTGGGCTAAATATGAACGTCATTTAGGTTTTCGGTAAAATTAGAAACATTTGGGTAAATTAGGAGTATTTGGGTATGGTCCAACAGCTTCAATGAAAGTTTTATACAAATACAGTAAGGGTGAAATTAAAACATTTAGGCACAAATCGGAAATAACTAAAGTCCATCAGCCAAATCAAATTTGCAATCTGTAGCAGCTTCATTCAGTTTTGGGTAACTTCAAACAGTCCTATTAAAAGTTGGGCTAGATAGAAAAGTTCCTTTAAAAATCGAATGCATTTTTAAACATCTAAGTGAACTACAAAAACTCTAATCAAATTTAGATAAAATTAGAATCATTTAGGTAAATTTCAAAATCCCCTATCAAATTTGGGTAATTGAAACAGTTTCATTCAAACTTGGGTACTATTGGAGAAAATCTGGGCAGTGCCGTATCAGCCTAACTCTGGGCCTCCCCAAAATCTTTACAAGGGCCCCCCTAACGGTGATTTATAAAAAACGTTTTCAACGTTATGCTACATCTCTAGGCCGAATGGCCTTCAAAACAAAATATTCTAATTGCAGACACAATTTTGGCAGAACCAGGCCCGTAGCCAGGTTTTAAGGTTTGGGGAGAAAAATACATTTTTATGGGGAAATATTTTAATATTTATCATATGTTTGAAACAAAATTTTTCTGAGTACAACAACATTTGGGGAGCACAAAAAAGATTCGGGGATAACTGCCCCCAAATGCCCCATCGTGTCTGCGGGCCTGAGCAGACCGTTGCCAGAAAGTCTTCCATTGGGGGCCTTCATGTTTGTGCAGGGGGGTTAGACATTCGGAAAATTTATTTTTAATTCACAACATGAACAGCATTTGCAGATTGTGCAAATTAATTAAATATTTTCCCGCAAATACGCATAATAGGCTCGTAGTTTACAACCAAAATATTTTGAACCAGCTTAACAAAAGGAATTGGGTCGTAAGTTATTGTCATTTAATTGACTGCGATTATTTAGAGATGTCGTAATGAAATGCAAATGTAAGAAAAATTTGCAGGAGATCAGAATCAATCCTATCTTTCAGTTATTAAAACATTATTACCGAAGGAGCAAACATTAGGCCGGTCAAAGCATGTGCGCCGCGATGAACGTTTTCTTTCATTAGCGCAAATTGATAAACTTTACCATGAGCTTAAGTGAAATATGCTTCTAAAGCGTGCGCATTGCTCTTTTTACTGGCCGAAATACGCATGCATAAACCTTGCTGATGTCTGGACTGTTAATCTCCTGGTGCATGGAACATGTTTAGATTAATAATATTTTGTATTTCAAATCGACTATAAATGTTAATAAATATAGACTAAGGCCTACGTGGACGCAACGGTTAAACATCCATAATCCACTAACTGCACTACTCTATTTTGGGACACCCCCCAAAATATACTCTTCTAACTACACAATTACCCCCATCTGGCTGTCTGAACAGCAGGCTGCGTAAATGTGTAACTTTGGTCGTAAGCACCAAACGCATCTTGCTGCTATGCAGTACAAAAGAAGAAGAGACTTCCTCTACATTTTTTTACAACAATCACAACACAAAATACGTTGATCATGTGGAAGTCTGACTTCTGGACGTATACAACTAGGCATGTAGGCAGGGCCGGACAAATGAACGCGACGCCCATCAGGGCCAACTCGTGACCGCGAGGCCCCGACACGCTTAGGTTAACGCAAGTGCGCAGGTCGATCCTTTGCCAGCAGAGGCAGGTTGCGAAATTTGTTCGCCGATTGTTTTACTTTTGGTCTTTATTGCGTAACAATAATACGGCAATAAATCTTCAAATGTTCACTTCAAGCTATGGGAGCAGGCGTTCTGGCGCATGGGACCAGGCCAGGGCTCACACTGAGGGTTTTTTCCACCCAGATCTGTTTTTTAGTCGACCTGTGTGTCTAGGTTATTATGAAAAATCGCGTGATATCTGCGTTTTTGGAAGTGATAAACTCATCAACAACTTCAATGTCTCCAGTAATATAAAGATAGCTTTACATTACAGTGTTTACATGCGCACATCAGGTGAGAAAGTACGCATATCTGATGAAGCAGAACGTGTTCAATCGGTTTCATATTCTCATATAAAATCATTGTCATTATTATATACAGCGGTGTGTTTAAGGGAAGGCAAGCGAGGCACTTGCCTCGGGCCCCACTTTGCAACTGTAATGTGTAAAGTAGCCTACCTTGCTTTCAAAGGGGCTCAACAGCAATTGGAATGTATAAGTGGGCTACTTTGCTTTCTAGTTGTAATGTGTAAATACCTTGCTTTCAAACGGGACCAAAGAAACTGTAATGCACTTTTCTTTCAAAGGGCCACTAAATTCACCTATTTCTAATGCTTCATACTTCAATTTGGGGTATCGAAGCTTTCTCTTGGGCGCTGAGTGGTGACGGGACTGGAATTTTGGGCCCCGTGTGACAGCGTTGGCCCCCCCAATTGGGGGTGTAGCAGTCACGCTAGCGCGACTGCTAGTTCCATACTGCTATATATTCTTCGTATGCTGTGTTCAGTGCACATTCCACTGTATAAACTGGAGTATTTTTTGGTTTTCATAACGTGACTTTGGATGTAATGTTTTGATTGGAAAGCTGTAGGTCTAATGAAAAATAATGATTGCTGGTTGTGGGCATATGGCTTTGATCCCCATAGTGACACACTGTTTTCAGGATTGCATTTATTTACCTCGTTATTGATATGATTTGGTAACACAGAGTAATAGTTTCAAACTCATGGTTGAGAAATCTGTCAGTTTGCAGTTCATCAACGAGATGGAGATACCTACATCAACGGCAATGCGTTGTCGCCTTAAATTTAACATTTTTGGAAAACCAAGATCACATTTGGGAAAAAAATTTTTGCATCCCCAAAAAGAGGCACTCCCGTACACCTATGGCTTTAAAAATTTAATGAACGAACCGTTGTGCATTTGTCATATCAAGCAAGGCGCGTCTAGCTTTACATAATTAGTGTTTAATTTCTTTCTTATTATTATTTTGCCTCCTACATCATCCTCAGATGATTTAGTAGATCTGATTGAGAAAGTCTACTCTAACAAGACCGAGAGGATTCCACCCCCTGCTGCCCCCCACCAGTGGACTAGGGGTTGGATTAATGGATTATCCGGATATGGTTATCCGATTAAGCGAGAGTATTAATGCTATCCGACATAACTCTGTAGGTTACAAAGTAACGTTCCTAACCCTAAGGCGTTTTACGCTTTTTAGAGCAAATATTCATTTCTTCATTTCCAGATGCGGGCGACCTCGTTCTACAGGTCGTCCGTAATTATTATTTTTACAGAAAAGTTCTTTCGCATTGTCAGGTGGAGTCTAATAAGAAATCCACTCCAAAAATCCATGATATTCTTCATATACGCCGGTACAGTGCATGCGTGTGAAGAAATGTGCCACGATGTTACGATCAATTTATCAGAAAATCTCATGAAATCAATTGTCTGTTAGGGGGTATTATCCAGTTCGTTAAAATACAAGTACAGTAAACCTCGGTTAATGCGGATTTGATTTGACCGACGATTTTCTCCGGTTTAGGCGAAGATCCGGATTAACCGAAGACGGTTGTTTTTAGCCCATGTCTAAAGTCTGAGATATTGGTGAAAATCATCGAAATTAAACACATTTACGACCTAACAGAAGTAAAACGAATTTGTTGATGTATTTGCAGTGGTACAACAGACTAGTTACCGCCATATCCAGGCAGTTATGAAGAATCTTAAGTTAATAATTTTAAATTACTTGGCTGCGAAGAATGCTGGGTTTTTGGACTGACGCAGATATTTCTATGACTGGTCCATAAGCAGTCACTCTGTTTGGAAGGAAAGTCCCTCCAGACATCTTACCGAGTACAATACACTCAGGGATAATGTTTGACACAAGCACGCTCAACACTGATCAATAGACTGAAACCGCGGTGGGGCGGGAGCCTTCAGCGAGCGTTATTTTCATCATGGCATGCTATTCCCGTGTGTGACGTAATAATCGTCTGCATACGATTCGTCATATGTTGCCGGCAGTTGCGACCATTGTTATCATGATTCTGAATGTTTGTTGGTGATCGCGAACGCACTTGTGTTGTGTCTGAAAGCTGCCGAATCTTTCCCAGAGACCGGTCAGTGCATTTTAACACACCGTGGAAGTACAGAAAAAATCCGAATTACGAGATGTGGAAAGAGCAGATTTCATCCAGTATTGGCGAAGATCCGGATTTTCAATCCGGGATAAAACGAAGATTTTTAAAAAGAAAAACGTTTAGAAATCATTCGTACCATAAGTTTTGTCCGGTTTTGGCGAAGATCCGGATTAACCGAGTTTTACTGTATCCGGATATATCGTTATGTGGATAGTAAAAATTATAGATATCCGAACTAATCCTATTGTGGACTATCGCCACCTTCATATATGATTTGCCTCCAGACACACACAAGTGAAGATGTATTCATCTATTTACAAGAAACGATGGTAGAGTTGCATGGAATTGACAGGAATGCGATCAAACAAAGATGAGGAAAACACAATGTTGATTATTGCGTGCAAACTTTCATCTAATATGATTTCGTAATGGGGGAATCACCTCAAATCCATCAGACATCGCCAGAACAGGCAGTGACGTCTACAAAACAACGAAACAACCAAAACTCATTTGCTATCCGACAATATCTGCACGATCTCACACAAAGTCGCCAGGGCCATGTGGGAAGGGTCCTTGGAGAGCACCGTGAGGGGCTTTGGCCGTAACAGGGCCTGGCGTTTATTTGAACCAGTCGGTTTGGGCGCCTGCGGCCTTGCACGGCGGCCAGGGCCGGTTGTCTTGGCAACCAACAAAGGAGCTTTCACTTGTTGAGGCTTCAGCGCGGGCTTCACAGTTGGTCGTCGTAGGGGGGCAGTGGTGGTGGAGGGGGGTCGTGGGGGGGCAGTGGTGGAGGGAGGTTGGGGCGTGCCTGGCCTGGATTTCTTGTTCAAGGGAGTTGACGTCAAAGTGTCCAAAACTCCTTTCACGAAGCTGGTTTCTCTAAAAACAACACGTTCGTTTCGTCATAAGCGTCAGTTTGCGAGGAAGTAGCAACATGTCAATGCCAAGCACAGGAAGTTGAAAAGATGCTGCAGTTATTGATTTGAAAAATAATAAATTTTCGCGGTCAACTGAAACTGAAGGATAAGTTACAAAAAACTTTAAGTTTTTGAGTAAAACGAGATTTTACTGCAAACTATAACATCGACTTCAACCCGTACCAGGACCTCATAAAATAGCATGGTTCACAATCAATAGTGACTGATATAAAATAAACTATGGTTTGCATTTTAGTGTTGACGCAATTGATTGGTTTAAAACACAGTTAACACTATTTTGTTCCTCTCATGAGGAGGTGGCTGATGTTATTGGTTGGAGTGGTTTGATGGAAAATAATTAAAGCTGGTGTTGCAACAAGAATCAAACATATAATAAGAAACAGGATTGAATCCAAGTCACTCTTATTGTCTTGAATTTCGAAAATGATGGAATGTCAATCAGTCCTTCACTTATAATCATGATTATATAAGCTTGTCGCTTGTCAGTTGCAACTGACTGTGCCAGACATCCCAGCAGGGCCGCAACCAGGAACGGGCAATTGCCCCCCACGAAATTTTTGCAAGTATGATGACGTTCACGTACTTCGCACGAAAGGTTATTCCCCGAGACTGCGTTAACTCCGCGTGCACTTATTCTCAAGACAAACTTTTTCGCTTGCGTTTGTGCTACGTCATATACGATAAAACTACTCTACTCCCCGCTTATTAAGCCCACCTCGCGACCGGACGATTTTGGGCCAATTAAGCGAGTGGGCTTAATAATCGAGGACTACTGTATCAACCAATCAATGTACCATGTTTCCGGAAACTCCCAACACAGAACTGGAGACAAGTCCAGAGGTGCTGGTTGTGAGTCGGTAAGCTGATCATATCAGAAAAGGACGCGTCATGGTTGACTGCGCATAGATGACGTCATGATCGTTGCCAAAGCGACTTCTGCCCCCCCCCCGAAATTTTTCGCTGGTCGCGACCCTGCAGCTCTCAGTCATCCTCAGTTCCACCTCATCACAAACGTTGTTGACTTGTTGCGCGGCAGTTGTCATAGCAACCAACCTGATGGTGGAGTCGAGTTGCTTCTCTCCAGCTGTTGCAGTTCCGCTCAAATATGGAACCACTCTCTGCTTCTTCATCTTGCACTGGACCAGTGTGTGCTCCACCTGGAAACATTTATCGCCCGAGAGTATCAGGATCAAGTCATTGCTTCTCAACTTTTTTGCTGAACGGAGCCAAATCCAAACATACGATTTTGTTAGAGAGCCTCACTATAGAAATTTTAACACAAGTCAATTGATACGTTTTGCTTCATTCCAGAATGAAGTCTGTTGCACAAAATATTAGAGATTTTATTTAAAGACTGCTGAGAGTCGCACAAGGGATGCTTGTGAGCAGCATGTAGGTCTCGGAGCCGAGGTTGGGAACTACTGGTTTAAGTCTTGGCAGGACCTACGAGAGGGGGGTGTAAGGGGTATATCGCACCCTGGCCCTGGGAGGATTAAATTGCACAAGCTAAGGTTTTCTGTAATCAAGCCCAAAACTACTAGTGCAAGCCAGTTGCGAATATAACAATTGATTAATTTCTAAATTTTAACGTGGTAGCTGTTTGATCCATACTCTGATTACTATAAACAAGCTGTACAACCTTGCACGAGGACACCAGATGCTAGGGGTGCCGGTATTGGTCTTCGACCCCCTGGCAAAATTTCTCTCAGAGGCCCTGAGTATTATTGGTCCTTCACTCTACGCTTTAACCGTTTCTTCAAACTCATAAAGAAAGACCGACGCAAAGTGCACTAGAATTTGCCTAATTCGCCATCTCAAGAGGATTAGAAAAAAGAGACGAATTATGCAAACAGGTGAAAACTTTATCATAGTAGCTCGTATACTTTACCATAGTAACTCGTATACATACATAGTGCTCTTATTTGCAGTAAAATACAAGTTTATGACGTTATGGTTGAATACAACAATTAATTTCTTTGCTCTATCTGGACTCCTCCATTTAATCAAGCACCTTTTAAATCTTTAATAAACTTTTCCGCGTTCTCTCAATGGGGGGTCGGGTCGCGCTTCGAACCTCGTGTATAAATTCGATAAACAAATTTCGAGGTGCATCAATTCTCAGATAAACGTCCTTAATTTGTTTGAATTCCCACACGCACCAGCTGCTTAGACATCTGAAGGGAAACTGCAAATGACGAATTACAGAAACAAAACTCTTCTCAGGGATAGAAAGAGGTGACGAATTGAGCAAATTGACGAATTAGACGAGTTCTACTGTACTTCAAAATGGATTGACACTCGTTTAGTCAGAACAACAATTTCAAAGTTAAAGTGCGATGGCAAAGTTTGAAAGGAAGGTAGAAATAAACGAGACCTGCTTCTTGGTCCGACGCTCTGTCTCTGCCTTGATGTTGATGAACCAGTGAAGCTTTGCGGGATGGGAAAGTACGAAGTCACGAGCTCTCTGCCCGTCACGGAGGTACAGCAGCAGGAGGCCGCAGGCCGCGATAAAGACCAGCCAGGCACTTTTGTCCCTGCCCCACTTGTCCTGGTACCTGGCCAAGACCGTCATCATCTTTTCCGTGTTTCCAGCGATGGCTTCAAACACAACATTTGATGACGCTGGGTGCTGGAAATCAAGCGGAACGACTTAAATCAAACGTAACAAACACTACATTGTGATGAAATAAAGAATCATACTTTAATTTCAACGTGGAATAAAAATCACGTCCAAGGTCACGTGACCGATATTGTTCAGTGTCTGCAGATGTTTAGTTTGATGTGAATAGTTTGTGAAGAAATGTTGACATTCCTTTTTGTTTGTGTGCATTGATTTAATTTCGATGCTAATACGAAAATGGCCGAATCATGAAGAACCACCGTTATATTTTACTCCGTTTGCTTTTTGTTGCGTTCACTAACATTGTCCGCATCAAGCATGAAGTAGTGGGTGCGCAAAACGAATGTTGTGTCTACCGAACCGTAAACAAATTTTCGTTTCCACGCATGACTGATCACAACGACTGAAAACGCATTTCACAAATGCAATGACTGGAGGTTTACACTAAACCTTCACACTATAAGCAGCTTTCTTGGGAGGTCTGCAGCCTAGATGACCTTTGGTCCTTCGCAACCTCCCACTCCCTCATGCATTTTATACATCGATGTACTTGGAAGTCATCACAGTACTACATTATAATAATAATGATGGCGATATTCCTGTGTGTCTTAAAAGCTTGTGTTTCATCAAAGTAAATGTATTAGCGCCATCAAGCGCATACTTTTCTCCTACGACCACGTATATATCCTCATGTTCTTTCATGTATTTTTGTGCTCCTTGTTACTGTGATGCATGCTTGGGTCTGGTGCGTTGCATGTGGGAGTGAGGACGTTATATAATACTTTCCAGAAACCAACTTATCTCTGCACAGTTCTTAAAAACTTTTCCAAGATTTGGTGCGAAATGAAGATGGTCACTTCCTTGATGCAACCCTCCCTTCCACGCATGACTGAACACCGCCATTATTACCGGTGCAATGACCGCAGCTGCAGATGATGTCGGCAGTTACGTCACATGTTCCACTTTCGCAACACATCCCACGTGAGTGGGTTTGTTTGGAAAAGTAATGAATGACGTCAATGATCAACTATTTGAACGTCGCTTCTTAGACATGAAGACAAAGAAAGATGTCTTTTAACCGAGTTCCACATAGGGGGGTGTAACGAGGGGGGCAAGGGGCACAATTCCCCAGGCGCCAAAAAGTCCCTACAGTGCCACAAATACTTTCTTCAATGCACTACACTTGCTTCGGAAACAACAAGATTAGCTTCGAGATGTGACATTCTGCAAAGCAACATTTAACAAAAGCTGCGACACGTATTTGCAAAAGCCATGTTCAAACAAGATTTAACCTTGGCCATGTTGGTGAGGGTGACGATGCAGTGCCGGACGATGTCCTGGCTGGCCCAGTCCCTCTTACATCGGTCCATCAAATTAAATATGGCGTGGGCGCCTCCACACTCAGCTATCTGCTCGCACGACTTCCCCAGCAGTGACGTACAACTCTCTGCAATAAACGCGACAATCATGTGGCGACCTGTCCATTCTTCTACATTATGATGTCACACAGCAAAGACGATCGCTATATTGATCCAAAACTCTTAAAAGAGAAATAAAAATTTTGAAAAAGCTTAAAGCTGATCTGCTGGACAGACATCGGGGTTACACCTTCATTATCAGAACTTGGTAAAGATCACCCAATTATTGCGAGGGTTAATGGTTTGTTGTTGTTGGAAACTTTTATCAGATTCTTAAATGTCGAAAGTAACAATGAACCAATGCGACCTCAAGTGGCAAAGATAGCATAGCTTTCAACACTTGATGTTTGCTTGTTCAATTTTGGACATTTCAATACATTGCGATTTTCTTGGAAATTCCACTGGATTTTCAGAACCCTCCAAGCCCAGGAACGAAAGCAACCCTACCCAGCTCAGCGACGGCTCGGGTGATCTGAGCGACATATTTCTGTTCGAACAACTTCTTCAAAGCGTCCGACACTCGGTTCTTGATCGTCATCCTCGGATCGATCGACGCCCTCCTCGTCGCCTCTTCGATGCGCTCCTGGTGCTCCTTGATCAATGGCAGGTGCTTTGTGACGCGACAAGCGAGTCTCCTGTGAGGAAGTAATGGGTAAAACCAGCACCTGTAAAAGGTGGGTTGCACTCGTATGACCTTCAAAGTCTGTCTTTGTGCAGGGGAGCTTTGCTTGGCCAAAGCGCCAAACAACAATGAGCATGAACTTGGTGTTTGCAACAGTTGCACATAACAGTAATGTTTCACAAATCAGGCCGTTTCGCACCAAAATCTTAGTCATAAAAGACTTCAAAAGCAAAAACCAAGCAAATAATTGACATGGTAAGTTCTTGCCAGTCATACCAAGCAACTAGTTCAAGACGATGGCACTGTGCACAGCTGCAAGTCCAATCTTGAGCAGATGCTGTCCATTCAGCGCAAACTCTGACGAAACCACATTACGATCGAACTACAAGCTTACTGCCACTCTTTCACGTTTGAGTAGTTTACCCTCACCTTCTCCACAGAGACTGGATGATGATAACGCGTCTAATCTTCAAGGTTTTCGCTTCATGGTATCTTCGCCAAGTGCGCTGTATTTTTCTGGCCGCTCTGGAATGCCTGTGAGAAGTGAAAAGAGAGAATCAAAAGTCTGAGGGGGAAACAGAATGTGTGGTTGTGCTCCATGAGTTTGAGGATTCACAAAACTGTTGTTTCTCCTTCGACTATGTGCAGTGTTTGCAGCAACAGAAATTTCGAACTCCCCACAACGTTGATGATCATTGTTGAGAAACATAGATAGTACCTTATATTATGGAAACACCGCCATGACATTGCCACTTCACACTACAAATAACCAAAAAAAAGATTTCCTTGTCGCTGATGACATGAGCAACACAAGCACTGACGACACGACAAGGGGAATAAGCAAAACATAACAAACCTTTCATAAGACATCGTCGCCAAACGACGTCGATAGAATCTGAAAAATATCATTCAACGGTCAATGAATTCAAACTAATCGAACGAGCAGACATTTCTCTCATGGCGACATCCAACTCACATGACCGTGTCACAGCTCACCGCCCACAAGTCGGAACTCTAATGTGAGTCTGCGACAGAGGCGCAAGTTTTATGTGCAACCTCAGGAAGGCAACTCAGGAAACGAAATGCATACCCAGGAAAACTTAAGTGACGGATGTTTAACTGCACCAGTAATTCTTTTCAACACACACGATTTTTGACTTGGAAATAACAAAAAAACTGCAATCACCGCAAAACTCATAGTTAATATCAAGGAATTCAGGGTTCATACAAATTTTTAATATAAATTTCTTGACTTTTTCAAGACCTTTTCCTGGCTTAACTTTTCCGAATGGATACCCAAGTCAAACACAGGCACTATAATAGTTCACACGATTAAAGTCAAATTACCAATCTTATCAAATATATCAGAATGAAATATTATCAGAATGCATGTCAAAAGCGCAAGTATGGAAAAATATTTCTTTCTTCACACACAAATAGACCAAAAAATGTTTTTTTCTAGGCTTTTCCCGGCTTGAAAGTGACCAAACTTTTCTTCATACTTTGCAAAAATCCGTAGGTCCCCGGGCAATTACAGATTCATGTTCATAATGTCAACAAAAATCCATCGAACAGGATGTTACAACAAAAACAAAACCAAGACCACTTCACAATCACTGCGCTCACCACAGATATCACCAGCTACATACCTCTGCAAAGTGACAGCAGCCAAGTGAAACTTAGCTACATTAGCAAACTGCTCCAAGAAAGCATCGCGAAGTCGTTGTAACTTCAAAAGAGCAGGAAATGATTTTCGCTGAATAAACCCACGCCAAGAAGATTGGATTATCAGAACTGCACGTTTCAGCAACAAATATTGATTCCTTGCTTCTTGCGACAGCAGTGTTGCCTTCCAATGGGACTGAATTACGACTGCAGAAGATCTCATTTCCAAAAACTTCTTCCTTGTTTCTTGGGACAACAATGTTGCTTTCCAATGAGTTTGAATGACGACTGCAGCAGATCTCATTTCCACAAACTTATTTCTTGTTTCTTGGAACAACAGTGTTGCTTTCCAGTGAGTTTGGATGACGACTGCAGCAGATCTCATTTGCAAAAACTTCTTTCTTGTTTCTTGGGACAACATGGTTGCTTTCCAATGAGTTTGAATGACGACTGCAGCAGATCTCATTTCCAAAAACTTCTTTCTTGTTTCTTGGGACAACAGAGTTGCTTTCCAGTGAGTTTGAATGACGACTGCAGCAGATCTCATTTCCAGAAACTTATTTCTTGTTTCTTGGGACAACAATGTTGCTTTCCAATGAGTTTGAATAACGACTGCAGCAGATCTCATTACCAGAAACTTCTTTCTTGTTTCTTGGGACAACAGTGTTGCTTTCCAGTGAGTTTGGATGACGACTGCAGCAGATCTCATTTCCAAAAACTTCTTTCTTGTTTCTTGGGACAACATGGTTGCTTTCCAATGAGTTTGAATGACGACTGCAGCAGATCTCATTTCCAAAAACTTCTTTCTTGTTTCTTGGGACAACAGAGTTGCTTTCCAG
>Ga0210059_1010137_pt1 | contig 14600 bp, 6 predicted proteins | sample Ectturendosymbi2_FD_188042 | JGI IMG/M metagenome (GOLD analysis project Ga0210059, IMG submission 188042) | Ecteinascidia turbinata endosymbiont from Florida, USA - Sample 2 (SPAdes) (version 2) | ecosystem: Host-associated > Tunicates > Ascidians > Unclassified | place: Key West, Florida...
ATGGCACAGCACCCCCAGAGGCGCGGGGGCCAATGCAGCTAAACACTATGGCACAGGGCCCCCAGAGGCGCGGGGGCCAATGCAGCTAAACACTATGGCGCAGGGCCCCCAGAGGCGCGGGGGCCAATGCAGCTAAACACTATGGCGCAGGGCCCCCAGAGGTGCGGGGTCCAATGCAGCTAAACACTATGGCACAGGGCCCCCAGAGTCGCGGGGGCCAATGCAGCTAAACACTATGGCACAGGGCCCCCAGAGGCGGGGGGCCCAATGCAGCTGCATTGGCTTAAGGCCGGCCCTGGTGACAGCTTTGAAATCGAAAGTCATTGTCCAACTTAACTCTCACTGAGTACAACCAGCACTAAATGTGACCAAACTCACTCAGATGTTGTTTCTTTTGTGATGAAGAGGTATCCAACAAGGTTATGAGCTCCTTTACGCTAAGAACATAATTTACACTTTTCTCTAAGCACAAAACTTATTTTCTATTCACTGTTGTAGTTAATCCTGTTTTTTGATGTCTTCGAATTCTGTTTCAGATGAAAGAACGCGACATGTCGAACGAGATCCGCTACAAATGTGAGCAGCCGCAACGAAACCATGGTAAAAAGTCGCATCAGATCACACAGGGCGACTACACATGCTTGGATGGAGACAAGCAGTGGACAGGCATGATGAGTTTTGTGAATTCGTTGAATTTATTTTCAGAGCTTATTAACGTTTATGCAGACCCTAAATGTTTTTTGCAATAAATTCCAATTGCTGAAAATCGTTTATTCTGAATTTATTTCATATACTGGTATGGAAATTTAAAATATACTATTTTTATTTCTCCAAAAACACATTCACAGCAGTTTTGGGTGTAGTCATCACGGTTAAAGGTGAACATACAACTTGTGTCTATGGGTGCATTACAATGCACACAAGAAGGTAAATGTTTAAGAGAAATAAAGCACTACTAAAACGGGAAATTTACAATGAAACAATGTTTTCACTACTGAGATTAGATTATTAAATTTGATATTACAGCATATTATATGTACTTTACTTTAGTTGAAGACGAGGATACCACACGAAATAGAAACATGCATAAATGTTTACATCTGTAGAGTAGGTATCCCACCATCAATTCTTTAACTGGTTCCGCAATAACACATATTTTGTGTTTTTTGTTTGATCCCCTAGAACAGGCTTGCACAACATACGGCCCGCGAGAGCTTTCTCAATTGCAGAAAATGTTGCAAAAGTCCGACTTCGGATAATTACTTGTCCTGAGTTTAAATAAGTTGTAAAAATAAATTTATTTCTTGGTACATTTATTTTTTTTATTTTGAAGTTCTGCGACAGACACGAAGTCCATAGAGTACAAACACACACAGTCTGCACAATGCAGATCGATAAATCCACACAACAGTACGACAAATAGCGAGTTTGGAGGTAGAACAACAAGGTTACAGGCACTTTCTTAACACTATTGTTCGCTAACCCGTACCACTTGGTACAACACTACATCAGGAGCAGGACACTGAGTCCAACCCTGGTCAAGGCCAGGTAAAATACGGAAGTATTGTGGCATGTACACGCCCTGAAACACTATAATGTCCGAGCACTCAGTCACAAAGTAAAATGCGGTTATAGTGTTCAAAGAATAAGGACGAATATCAAGAAGCTGACTGCATCAAAGCGCGCAACCATAGGTTGTTAGACTTTCCGCATCGTTCAAGGAAGAGGTACATATTTTTCCACAATAAGGTCTGAAAAGTAGGAATTTGAGGCAAACTCCAACACGTTTTCAGTACTATGCATTTTCCTATATGCAGGGTTGTCCATGGGACATATTTATCTGTCCCATCCCATAGCAATTTATGCCTGTCCCATCCCATGGAACGTTTCCCATGGGATTCCCATAGGAATGACATTCCCATGGACAAGCCTGCCTATGTGCTTATAGAATTAATATGCTTATTTAAATAGAATCATCAGGTTCAATGCAACATTTATATCTTTTTTCAAATTTTATTTGAAAAAGGTAGGAATGTTGCAAGTGAACCTGAGTTCGCCACGGTGGGTTGTATAGAGGTGGGTTGTATAAAGCCCTGCACCAAAAGTTATAGGCCACTGATTACTTGACAATTTTTGGCCAATATTTGGTGCAACATGATTTTGCAGCATTAGATGGAAAACGCTTTCTTTTAAGCGACATTGCGCAAGATTTACCGGTACTCACAGATATGCATGTTCCCGTTTAGCCCGCATGCTTAGTATGTTGCAGTTGCTTATTTTGGAATTATACAAACTTTTGCAAATTCTTTTTTGTTTTATTTACTCTGCATTACTTTGCAACCGCACACTACTTCTCAGAGTGAACACAGACTATACTGACTAATTGTATAACGTTAAGGGCTATTGCCGCATTTTCGCATAAGATTCCAGCATCTCAAACCAAAACCATTCATAGGTGAAAAACATTGTACAGTTAACTGCATGAACCGGGTATTCCAATAGAAATGTTATTTTTATTTGTAGACTTAAAACACTTACTCCGTGCCGCTTAGTGTGAGTGAAAGACACGGTTCTGAGATAAAGCAGCTGAGTGTTGCCATTGGGATAGCCAGAAAGCAAAGTCTTTCTTTAGCCGACAAATCGACATCGTATGGTGGCCTGTAGCTGCCAAGCCGCATAAACCTAGATTCACATTCAACAAGTGTGGTTCAAGTGAATCGTCACAAATATACATCGTCACAGCGGGAGTACTGTGGCAGATGAGTATCATGCAGGTGTACGGCCACACTGCAGCAAGCTCGTCGAATTAAAGAAAGCCACAGCGGTATCCCACGCTGCGTGGAGCTGTGCAAAGTGTATGGATTCATGTTCATCTCGCTCTGCGATGCAGCCGACTACCTTGAAATTCTATGTGCAACATGCTGTTCTCAAATGCGAGAACGGCACAGATGTTATTGCTAAATGAACTTGGCATGCCGACTAAACAGATCCCTAGTCGAGCCCCTGAATGTTTGATGCAGGCTCGAATTCGTTCTGCAAACCAATGCCTGACCTTTTTGATTGACCAAGGCTTTTTTGATATGTTCAAGGTCTTTTTCAGTGTAGATATTAACTGCTTTACGATCACTGCTTTGTCTAAGGTGAATTCACCCACGGTTGGTCCACACGTGTTTCCAGTCAAATTATTTTCTTCCTTCATTAGCCAAGTAAAACAAGTGTTTATGCTTTTGGTAAAGTTTACATTGATGAAAACACTTTCAGTGATGAGGTTCACCAAATCAGTATCTTTCAATTTCTTTCTTTTCTTATAAACATTATTTGTGGTTCTTCTGGACACAAATCTGACAATAATGTTTGGAGTCTTCTTTTTTAGGTTTACCCAGTCTGTGAGCAACATCAAGGTCTCCAGGTGATACAAAAGAATTACCCTATAACAACACTTTATGGGAAAAAGTGTCTTTATAGGCTAACTACAATAAATCGTTCCCAAAATGGCTTTTTTAGATCAATGCTAAAGCCTAGCAAGGGTGAAAAGTGTTTTAGATTAGGATTGCCACTTTCTGTATTGTGTTTTCGAGTATAGTCTTGTAAGAAAAAGTGAGAAATTATTTTGTCTTTATTTTTGAATGTTGTAGTCAACATGGTTCTGAGGATATCGAAAACTTTTGCAAGTTTTACCACTTTCGTACCATTTTCTCTATTGAACGACACTACGATGTCATACTTTTTCCATAATTACATACTGCTCCTTTTGTTCGACATTTTATGCACTGCCCCAAGAAGACTATTGATCAAAGTGACTACAGTCGCAGTACAATCCATAATACTGTACAGGCCGCCAGGGCCTACACACTCGTGCAGGACCAGGAGATCCTACCGAATAAAGTGGGAGGCCCTCTCGAACAAAGATGTAAGAAAGACCTTTGCAGACAGCGTATCTTGCTTGTCCCGAGAACTCGCGGAATACAGAGCGGAGGTGGAGTTGCAGCTGTTCAAAGCAACTGTCCTTCATCTGTTGCTCGGATATGCAAACGGAAAAGACTCGGTGTGCCGAATAATGGCAAAATCGTAGCCCCATGGTGGAACCAGGAGGTGAAAGACGAAGTTCCACCAAAGAAAGTAACCTACAAGGCATGGCTTCGGCACAAAACAAATCTTCTTTGCATGCGCGCTACGCTGAGGTGCGTAAGTCCGCAGTTCTCACCGTGAAAAACTCCAAAATTCAATCTTGTGAGAATTTCGGACATAAACTAGACTCCAATCACTGGCAAGCCAACGAAGTATTGAGGTTCCTCATACGCCTCTATTTGAAAAAGAAAACTTCACCCGCAATTATTTGACAAAAGACAATCAAAACTTGTTTGCCCAGATAAATTTTAAAAACCTTAATGACTTAAAATAAAATCATTTCATTTAACTGTGCAAGTTGTCTCCTAACTGATTTCCCAAGCCAGAAAAGAGTTTAAATAAAATGATCAAAAATTATTGACTTGTTTTGAGGATTTGTAAGTCATTATTGGCTGTCCAAATGTTCTTTGCCATTATTTTTGATCTCGTCAAGTCAATCAAGGCGGTTGTTCAACGTGGTTTGGCAGCTTTGGATCATAATTAAGCTCTATGTTTATTTAGTAAACTGCAGCAGTCTTCCTCTGCAACCGACACCTTCCACATCAACCACACCAAAACCTATTGTGGACAACCCACGCGCTTGTCCAGACGCCTGTACCTGCTACGATGACAAAGGCAAGCTCTATCACGGTTCGGAAGATGATGTTCCGAAGACTGGGTATTGCTTTTTTCTCACACGATAAGCACACCTAGATAGCCATTGTAGCCGGTTCGTTGATGTATCGAGATAAAACTGCAACTTTAATTGCGCTTAAGAACTAACTCCCAGACGTTTTCGTCCGCTTTAGTTATATTATGTCGCTAAGTAAAAACGAAAAGGCATTTCTTTATAACCTACTCGACTTGAAGTGTCACGAGTGGTGTGCGGATGCCCACCATCGCTCCGCGCCTGGGCAATGCGACTTTTCACAGTTTCTTTTTCGCAATTCTGATATGCACTTATCTTAGACTTTTTACCAGACGGTCCCCGCCTTTGACGGAGGAAGAAGCAACATATATCTCCAAGATTTATACCCAATTTTTTCGATCAATCCCATCCTGGCCCCTAAAATTTTAGCAAAGCTTGTCTGAAGTAAACGTTGTTTAGGCTATAAGCAAAACTTTCATGTTTGACATATTTTGTGCAACGACCTTTATTCAGACGTTCAGGCAAATACAACCGGTGATCGCCTGTGATGTAATTCAGTCACATTATCTTATGATTTTTTACATTTAAAAATTGCATTCCGCAATAAAAGCTAATTTATATCGCAAAGTAGGCTAACTACCGACTCTTTTAATTGAGACTGCAATCATCCACAAAAGGGCCAAAAGTTCCCAAACAAGTAATATACAGAACCTTACTTGAGGTCGGATTTGGGTTGGCAAACCGTACGTTTTTCTTCAAAACGCTTGTGAGGCAGGGGCGCAACCAGCTCTTCATTTCATTTCAGGGAGGGGCAATTTTCATGAACTTTCATTCGATGACGTCATCGTGCTTATTCAACCGTAATACAACTTTTGCGCAAACGGTCACAGATAAAGTTCTTTTCGCAACATTTCCGAAAATGAGAACTTTTCACTTTTAATGAAGATGCAGACCGAACGATTAGGACAGAGTGAAAAGTAGTAGCCTAATACGAACATCTGGTTATGTAGCCTACTCAACTGGTGCAGTCATAGCTTTAGTGTGGCAGATGCATAGGCTACTAGTAAAGCTGCCTAACTTTTCGTGTTGTTTTAGCAAATTCTTCAAATCCTTTATCTAGATCAGTGGCATTCAATATGGGCGAAATCGCCCCCCGGGGGCGATTTTGTGATTTATCAGATTTAAGGGCGATTTCAGTTTCCAAGGGGGCGATTTGTGCAGGTTAAAATGCACTAAAATTCTGCATTGATTCCAAAAATAAAAACTAGATTTGCCAATTTGGAACCAAATCGTTTGATGCACTTCTGACTCCATGATTCGTAACAAAGATTATAAAGCACAAGATATAAGACTGGTGATGTAAAAATCAAACTAACATTGCCCTGTGTAACGGTTAACTGCATTAACTATCCAATAGGGCTGCCAGATGAAAATTGCAATATACAGCCAAACAGTGCTTGAAAAAGCCCAAACCGATCAGTCCAAGGCCAGAAAAGAGCCAAACTTTGTTGGTGGTATTCGTTTTCGTTTGGTACAAAAATCCACCTAATTATAAGTACATGACTGGAAATTTTCTTCAAAATTGAGATTAAGTCTTGCATGTTCTTGTACTTGTAGAGTCGCAGACCTGTCTGCAAGTTTTGGGCTTGCATAGTGCTTACAACCACTGATGGCATTCGACCGGTTCGCAAGAACCTGTTCTTGGAATTTCTTTAATTGCTAGATCCGATTCTTGGCTTAAGTCGGGGGTTCTCAGTTTTCCCCATGAACACCTTTTACTTCTGACTTATTTTGGCAAACCTCTCAGGCTCTCATAGACCTGTTACTAACTTTGAATAGTGAAAAACAAGACGAAAATTTAGGAAAATAACTAAAATCAATAATTTCCCTTGCTAGTCTGTACCAGTTGGCAACACAAAGATCAACCTTGCACTTATATTATATTGGGACAACCAGCATGGTTTGCCTCTGGAGACTGTGATAATGAGAGAACCTGTTGATAGTGAGTCCTGTTGAGCGAGAACCTGTTCTTGAAAAATTTGTATCTCACCACTGCTTGCAACACAGTTTACGCATTTCCAGTGATAGCGTAAAAAACTTATTTTCAATCTCTCATCCCTCAAATCTTATCAACATGAGAACGCGGGCGTCGGTCTAATATAGCATTTATCACAAACATTTTGCAAAGGGTTTCCGAAAAAATGGAATAGCAAATATTTTTAGTCAAAAGGCAAACGAATTTTTTACGGCCAACCAACTTCAGATAAAGGTTGAAGACCACTGATCTAGATTTTTGAAACTTCAGTTGAATGTAGGCTATTTGCTGTGAGATAATTTATGCAGACAATATTGCGAGTGGTGAAGTTGTCAGATACAAGAGACCGGTATGAATGTTAGGATATACTTAATCACTGATACTATTGTTTCAATCGTAGATACGAGGCTTCGTCTGCCAACTCAATCACCCTTGAAAGGAATGCAGCAGGAATGCAACTTTAACTTTGTTATGAATGGCTGGGCCAGGCTCGCCACATGTGGGTGGGCTCGCCACTTTTGCCAGGACTACTGTATACCTAGACAACACCTAATAACTTTGAGGCTCTTGTGAAATTCGAATTTCCCTTGCAACGTTAGAGCTTGGCTGTGAAACCCCAGCAACGGTTTAGCACTGAACATAAAATGCAAAAATTTTAAACAGTAACCTACAGTAACCCCAGGCAAACGTAAACCTAACACAGTGTGAACACAGTATGCTATTTCTGTTACCAGGCATAGTCTACTGGCTGCAAACTTTGAAACTTTGCTCCACTGGTGTGATGACAATACTGTATTTATTGTTAACGTTTCGAGAGTGCATGCAAACTCTATTCCTCAGAAGATAGGCAAAAAACAAAATGAAAGCATACACACACACTCCATTTCTGAAAACATTCAGAGTGGTACACGAACAAAAGATAAAAAATGTCTTAGAAATAACAACATTTTAAACGATCTCCCAAGTTTTCACAATTCAAGCATATTTGTGGTTAAAAGCCAAACATTTACGAAATTTTCGATGAGATGACTTGTCTCAAGATAAATCTCGTAAGGACATAATTTGCCAGTAGGACAAATAAAAATTCAAATAAGACTTTTCTAAAAAGTTATTTGAATACAAAATTTCAACTTTATTCTTTTAAAGTTTCTGCAAATGCCAAAATTGCTATGCGATGTTTGAAAATTTCGGGGGGAACAAGTGCCCCCCTGGTTGCGCGCCTGTTGTGACGGGTTTCTTCTTTTCTAGTTGCGGGCCAGAACGATTGTCTAAAGTAGGCTGATCCTATGTAACAATGTTCAGTTTACTTTTTCTTTTGAATAAAGTTTCCAAGATTGCAACACATCTGCTCAGGTCAGTGTCACGTGGTCTGTTGAGGCCAAGATCTTTTCAGTGAGCGAAATTGACCGGTCCCTCACTGTTTACAGCAACATAAACAATCTCAGCGATGAGGACCAAAGCGAAAGTGAAATAAAACTCGTATGTGTGAAATGACCTATTTATGAAATGGAGCATTTTTAATCCGCTACCCCTTTGATGACTATACATTAAACTAAAAATTAAACTAAACTAAGCTAAAAATTAAACTAAATTATTATTGAGGTAAGCCCATTGGCACAAATACTACACGGATTCATGCAGGCTAGGATCCAAAGCGCTGGGACAGCGAAAAAACCTATTGATCAGGTTGTCCCGTCGAGCACCCCCCTATTATATTCTTCTCATCGTTTGCAGTTTATGGCACAATTGCAGTTGAGTATGGAATTTGATGGATCCAGAAATTTGAGTGTGGTTGCAGCTTTCTGGATGATCAACATAGTTGCGCAGGAAGGGCTGGGTCGCAACCAGTAGATATCGTGGTTCGCCCAGGTAGGCAAACAGCCGCGCATGACACAGAAAGTGTAAAACCAGCTGAAATGGAACTCTGTTCGCGGGTTGCCATAAAACGCTTCCATCCAAACCTAAAAAAAATTAAAATTTATTTTTGTGTCAAAAACTGCAATTCATATTAAAATATAACACAGATTCATTATAACTGACATTGAAATCCGAAAACCAGCCAATGGTGTCGATAGCTACAAAACATCCAACGTAAACGTTCTTATACAGGAGAAAATTTCCTGTTTTTTATAGGGGTGCTTTGAACACAATTTATTTTGTTTGCAATCAATTTTAATTGATTTGTTTTCTTTTTCATGGGCAGAGCATGTTGAAAGCGCAAAGCATTCTTTCGTAGCTAGATTAAATTGAGAGCAAATTCAAATGATTGTTTTTCATTGATCAGACTAAAGTAAAACACTGAAGCAATTCAAACAACTTTCATTGCTATAATATACTGTACTGATTACTTCTAATCCATTTAATCAATCTCCCAAAAACTTATATTCACAGGAGTGTTGTTATTCGTGTATGCATGGGCGCAATTTTGTTGTAAAATGTGGGGGGACAGCTTAGTGTGAAACCAATACAGTAATCGGGTCGATGCAGAAGTGACGTTTTATATGTACGGATTCACTCTTATTTGTACAGGTGTTTTGAGAGCAACACTAATCACGCTTTGTCCTCGAAGATGATTTACATATTAATATACTTAAATTTGTTGCTGGTCATGGTGCTGTAGTTCAGCCTACTTCCATTAATATCGTATTTGGATACAAACAAGCCCAGCAATATAGTAGAATACATCAATTGGGTTTTATCAGAGCTGTCAGTTGGAGTGCACAAAATGCTGAATCGCATTGGTCGCACGTGCATATCACTCTTAAAGTACAAAACACTTCAACTTTCATGCATTTCATAAGAAGTGTGAGTCGCAGCGCGATATGACGTCTTATTCAAGTCTCTTAACGTTACAAAGACGATAAACACTTTTGTTGCACATTTCCGTTTTTCGCAAAAGCTGCAAATGTTTTTAATGCTACTGGGCATCATGCATGTAGCCCTACCCCTACCAAAATCTCCATTGATATCCTCTTACCAACACCAAAAACATTTGGCCTAAAACTAGCGTAGTCTACTTCACAAAATGATTTCAATCTATATTTACTGTTGGTGGGTGGAGGATGTATCCTTTCAATTTCCCCTTGTTGGACCCTGCATACATACCCACACAGAGTTGTAAAAGGGCCTCATTTTGAATCCTGAACCCGGCCGGAGCCCGAACCCGGCTCGAGCCCGACATTTATTTATGAATCCCGATTTAGACCCGAAAGCCAAATTTACCGAGGGAGTTAAGATATGCGCAATTGCGGAGTAACAAAAAACGTTGTGTTCGGGTATAGCTGCAGGTACACGGTGTATCACACCCAGAATAACAACCACCTTGACCAAAACATTGGCATAATCTGGCACAAACGTAGCATGTTAGTAAATGATAATACTGCGGAATATAATGTGTCTCAAGAAAAAAAAGAAACTATCACGAAACTATCCACGATGGCGCTATAGGCATGACAAGCCAGCTTGTAAGCTTCTTAAAACAAGCCAAGAATCGTGTGAGTGATTGATCGCTTCGAGGCATGGCTATCGCGTGCTAATTTCCTCACCGCTGTCGCCTTCTCACAAAGAGTGTGAGACTAATCCGAGCAGAGAAAAAAAGAACGCAGCTGTGTTTGCAAACAGAATTAGCTGAAAAAAATCGCTTCACTCACAGAAGTTACCGCGGTGAGCACAACAAATCTACGTCACGAAAGGAAAATATCCTCACTCCTCATGCTATAAAAAATATTGTATGCAGGACCGAAATATTTTGACAAACTTAAGCCCGAGCCCGGCCCGATCCGAAAAGTCCGGCCTGACTTACAACTCTGCACCACGTCAAAAGTTTCATTCTATGAGTTCTATACTGTACTTGCATAACGACACGAAAATATATTTGAGATGAAATCAAAATGCGCAACGGTGAATTGGCAAAAAAGTACCAAGTTTCACCTTTAACACGAAAAGAATGTCCAACAAAACTAGGTGTGGTGTACTTGTAAAACAAATGTTTCGCACTTGGATGAAAACGTTGCTGCATTGTGGGTTTGGTTAAACTCAAGTAAATCAGATGACTTGCGAACCGATGCATTCAGCACAAGCACAAAGTGTGGGAGTCACGGAAAAATAGCTTTTTTATTTGTTGGTCATCATTGTCGCGACATTACAAGAAGTGAGGATAAATGTATATTTTATCCTTATTTCCGAGTCAAGTCCCTAAGTTTTGAGCGATAGGTCAATATAGAGCTAGGCAAATACTGCAGGCTACTTCAACGTTTTGAGTGAAATCCTGTTCATTAATAGTTGAAGACAGTCTTTTGCAAAACTGCCCATCCCAAAACTAAGTCTCCACAATAGTGCTGCTTTTTGGTCTTCAGCAAAAGCTTAGCAGAAATTTGCCTGAAAATTGAACTTTCTAACATGTACACTAGCATCTTTAAATTATACGCTGTCTGTTTCTGAATACGTGACAACCAACGTTAAAGCAAAGCCCGTAAAATTTCTGCGCGAAGCAAACAATGGTTGTACTGTGGTCTCTCACACGTGCTGCTGTGATACTCTTGCCATTACAAGAAAATAACTTTTGTAACAGCATACCACACAGGGTAAAATGCCGGACAAATGCAGTTAATCATCTTTCACAGTCACTAGAAACTTGAAAAATGCTGAACATTATTTTACCGAATCTGAAATTTATAAACTAATAGAATCAGTGATACCACACCAAACTCTGTTTCAACATGAACTTTGGCTATGTGTAACCTACCATCTAGCATGAAAAGCTCTTCACACACAACGTGACAAACATCACTTGTATTTTTGAAACCTCTCCAAATACAAAACCTAAAGAGAAGAAAGTGGGAGGAAATGGCACATTATATCCTCCCCACCTGAAAAAGTGGGGGACACGTCCCCCGTGTCCCCCACCAAATTGCGCCCATGCGTGTATGACTGGCATCATTGATTAACCATTCAAATCTGCGTATTTCAGGAGCCAAGATGCTGACCTGCGGTGCAATGCATTGTAAATATGTAGCCTACGACTCTGACCTTTCAGATTTCGCTACTACCGGATGTCATACCCAAGCGTAGTGTGTGTCAAGCAAGGGTTAACGGACATACCTACCTCAAGTATCCGATCGGATGTGAAGTTCATGATGCTGTCTGATAATCAAATCACAACCCTGGACTTAGCAAAGTTAAAGAAATTCACTCAGCTGACGATTTTGGATCTTAAGAGTAAGTACACTACAGTAATTTTTTAATGGAAGAACATCGACAAAACATGCGCTCGCCAAGTGAGATAGTTTGTTTTGCAATGCGGGAAAGACGACATGGTGAAAGTTACGGGAAACGTTTTACAAAACGTCTCTTTTCAATTTTTCGTCATCATTGTGATGTAACTCATCTGTTGCCAACAGTTCCACTGATATTTTCAATTTAAGGAATGAAATACGCAGTAAAACCGCAGAAACAATATCTGTGAGCAGACATGCTGTCCTATCACTAGTCATTAACCATCAAACGCCTCCCTCAATATTACTCTTGGTGATCAACCACAAATTCTGGTCGTGCTCTGCAATCAATATGTGCGAAAAAGATCTGCATAAACTTATTTGGAGCAATAACTTTAAATATTTCAAAATTATCGAATTGTTGTTTGTTTTTCGTTCGCTTCTTTATGAAAAGCCGGCACTATTATTTTAATCACAACTAGTGGTGCAAATAGTTAAGTTCATGAAGTCGGAAAATTTGACGCGTTTTTGTTGGTGTTGATTTCGGAATATTCACCTTCTGTACAATTGCTGTAAATGTAAGCCGAGGTGAATATTGTTTCTCAAAATATCGCATTGTTTCCTTGATAATTTTGTGGTCTCGTTTCAGTAATGAAGTTGGTCACGAACAACCAGTGGTCGGGCTGCGGCATGAAACCTTTTGTTCTTACCAAAAATGGCAGCACCAATACCTTTGCAATCAAAGAGCGCCCTCTGGCTTTCTTTCAAAAATTACGCGCACGCGTTCTCTTCTATAAAGATCTTTTTATATATTGGCAGAGAACAACATAAGGACAGTCAAGGCCAGTCCTTCTGCTGTGCTGCCCAGCGTCACTGTTCTCAACCTTCGCTTTAACAACATTACTTCGTTGACGAAAGCTCACATGCGGAGTTTCCCTAAGTTGACAGTACTAGCCGTATATTACAACTCTTTGAAATCCATACCCAGGGATATGTTCTTTTACAACAAGTAGGACTATGTGTTTCTGCAGTACGTTTTTGGCGGTAAATGCAAGAATGTGGCGTATTGTTTTAGAAGAACTGCAAATGCTTTATTAAAACTTTCAAACCGCGAGCAATTTTTTGACTTATCACAAATTCAGCAACTGTTGAAAAAATAACTGCTTGTATTGCCAAACTGTAGAAACTTCAAATGTGTTCCGTCCATTCCAAGATTGCTATAACTACGAAAATATTGTGTATAGTTTTAATCACGTTCAAAAAATGATTCAGGAACAAATCCACAGATTAAACTGTTGGGACCAATGTTTGTATCAACGCGACCGCTAAAAACGGAATGCGCAAAAATGTATAATCAAATTCCTCAAAGCACACCATTTTCCACTTTTAAATTGATATAAGTTACTCACCTAATCGATTTTTCAGAAATCTTCAACGACTCTATCTAGGACCAAACCCCGTGACAAATTTCGACAGCTTATTCTTGCAAGGCTTAGATCTTTCAGGTTTGTCGTTGAGAAACATGTCCTTGACGAAGGTTCCATCGCTTATATCAAACTTGGTAAGACAATGTTTTAAAGAGATTGGAAGCATATTATTGCATGTCAACAATCCTGAATTGCATAAAAAAGTAGATATTTTGCTGTTTGTAGAAAGATGTTGAGTTAAAATGCTCGACGCTAATCAGAGGAATGTCGTGGACAGATCTGATATAAGCTGGATATGTTAATTTGTATAACCATGCTGGTGTCAAAATCAAAGCCTGATGACCAACATAACAACAATATATCTGAAATTTGACTGATTGTACTAATCGCATTGAGACTCGTAACGACGCTTGGTACGTCAAACGTTTTTCTACCGTATGTTGTGCTTGTGGGACATATTTGATGAAAGATACTCAGTGAAACATTGGGTGCTAAGTGGTAATCCGATCGCACGTTCTGGTCATCGGTTCACAACTCAGGACTTGCAATGGCTGGACTGCTGACAGGTCACACCCTCGACAGCAGCCCAGTCGAAACCTCACCATCGAAACCAGTTTTATGAAGGTCGGAAACAGTTTTTTGAGTAAGTCCTATTTTCTAGTCATCACTTGTCGCAGCTTGTGTTTTGATTTATTCATTTTAGCCTGGAATTTTCTTGCTTCCTCTGCTCTTTTCTTAGTCCTTCACCATTTCATTCGAAATCTTTTGCTTGCAGATTTTAGGACTGGCGATAGAGATGGCATGGGCCAGCACTTTTGCAGCCCGGCCCGCACGGAGCTAACATGAAACTGCCCGGACCAGCCCGTTCTGCCAAACTACAACATATTTTCTGGCCCGGACCAGCCCGTGGCCCGTAATATAATGTAGGCAATATCTATTTTACCTCCAAGATGGCGGAAAAATAGTCAAGATGGCGGCAAAATAGACATATGACATAGGTCCGCCAGGGGGCCTTCATTAATCAATTTTGAAAACTTATTTGCCTGATGCCTGTAACATGACACTAACACATGACAAGAGTGCCCCAGGCTGCACGAAACTTGCTAGTAGCCTAACGTACTAAGCCTAAACCAGGGGTCACCAACATGGTGCCCGCCGGAACCGGATCG